>RCMY010002257.1_pt1 | contig 17673 bp, 17 predicted proteins | sample 2041341 | NCBI WGS metagenome assembly RCMY01 (sample SAMN09708234, study PRJNA481090) | Marine sediment metagenome, whole genome shotgun sequencing project. | reverse complement strand
AGATTGGTCAGCACATCCCTGTGCTGAGTCCTGCGGACCAGCCTGCGGCTGCCCAAATTTGTTCCTGACAAATTTGTCCGCCCCTGGGCACCATTCATTGTAAGAATCTCGATAAATTCAGCGACTGTTTTCTACCAATCACCTTACGAATCGAACCACACGTGGTTAGATTGGTCAAGATTGGTCAGCACATCCCTGTGCTGAGTCCTGCGGACCAGCCTGCGGCTGCCCAAATTTGTTCCTGACAAATTTGTCCGCCCCTGGGCGCCATTTCTTTTCAAGTATTTCGCTAGATTCAACAACTATTTTCTACCAAACACCTCACGAATCGAACCACGTGTGGTTAGATTGTCAGGCACATCCATGTGCCTGACCCCTGCGGGGCCAGCTAAAGCTGACTAAAATTGTTCCTGACAATTTTATCCGCCCCTGAGCACCATTCTTATGTAGCAACTTGATAATACCCATTTAGGGTATTATCATACCCACATTGGGTATGAGTACTTCTGCAAATACAATGAGCACATCGCAACCACGCAGCACCAGGGAACGAGATCAGTCTCCTCGTGGCTCGGCACTAATCGATGCGTTATTTACGTCGACGCAACAACGCGTTCTCTCTCTGTTGTTTGGTCAACCTGAGAGAAGCTTTTACGTTACAGAGCTTATGTCGTTGGCCAGCTCAGGGCGAGGTGCCGTGCAACGCGAGCTCGGGCGACTTGCGCAAGGCGGTCTCGTTACCATTACCAAGGTGGGCAACCAAAAACACTATCAGGCCAACCACGACTCGCCTCTTTTCAATGAGCTCAGCAGTATCATCAGAAAGACGGTCGGACTTCAACAGCCAATTCAGGCTGCCCTTGAACCGCTCGCAAAAAAAATTAGCGTGGCGTTGATCTATGGTTCGATCGCCAAGCGCTCAGACACCGCAGCCAGTGATATCGATCTTCTGATAGTTTCTGACCAACTGACACTGGAAGAAGTTTACGCCGCTTTGTCGCCTGTTGAGAGTTTGCTTGATCGCAAGGTTAACCCCACACTCTACACCTCCAAAGAATTCGAACGACGGCGCAAATCCAAGAATTCTTTTTTAGCTCGTGTGTTAAATGGTCCTCACATCGTGTTGAGCGGGGCTGTAGATGACGCATAGCAAGCTAGATAACCTCGTCAAGATTGGCCAACTTAAAGCTGAAGTGGCGTCTTCTGAAGAGATAGCGGGGCTGATTCGATCGGGTGTCGCCAGACTGAAAGATTCGAAGAACAGATCTTTAAGTATCGAATCACGCTTTGATTTGGCATACAACGCGGCCCACGCATTATCTCTTGCAGCGTTGCGTCATCACGGTTACCGATCCGAGAGCAGGTTCCTTGTTTTTCAGTGTCTGCACCACACTTTAAACCTACCCAATGAACAATGGCGCGTGCTGGATCAGGCCCACAGAAAACGCAATATCGCTGAGTATGAAGGCGTAATCGATATAGATGAACAGCTTATTGCTGCACTCATCAGAGTTGCCGACACTGTAGCGGGTCAGCTAGCAAAAATTTAAAATCAAAGCAAAACTGCGTTTTTAATGCGGCGAGAAGAACGCCCCGCAATCCAGCCCCAAACCAAACCTACCACCGCACAACCTGCGCATTACCCACATGCGTAAATCGCCCAGGCGTGCAGGTCAGCAGAATAACCTGCGAATCCTTACCCGTAGCAGCAATGGCAGCACCCATGGTTTCGAGTCTGGAAGGGTCTGAAAAGCCTAACGCATCGTCTATGATCAGCGGCACGCCATCGTGACCTGAGACGATGCGGGCGGCCGCCAGCCGGGTGAGGATTCCCAGCTGTTCCTGCATACCTACGCTGAGGGCTTCGAAGGGTATGGTTTTGGCGTTGCGGGTACAGGCGACCAGTGACCAACTGTCGTCCAGCTCAATTGCAAAATCGGCGCCAAACACGATTCTGCCCAGCTGCTCGATGCCGTCTTGCAACGGTTTAACGTAGGCCTTGCGGGTGGCATCGCGGTGTTTGTTCAGGGTATCCCATAAACGCCGCGCGGCGTTGGCGCGCAGTGTGGTAGCTTCATAACGGGTTTCCAGTTCTTCATGCTGGCGTTCGGCTGCCTCCAGTGCTTCGAAGCGGCCATTGGCTTGCGCCTTTGTGAGCCTGTCTTCGAGCACGGCGAGATCCCTTCGCCTATCGTTAAGATCGTTCTCTGCTCGTTTCAGTGATGCTTGCGCGTTGCTTAGCAATGCTTCAGTCGCATCGGGTGATGCAGAGTCGAGCTGCCTGATGAGATCCGCGAGTTCAGCCTGCAGCGCTGCCGTAGTCGCTGTTTTTTCTGCCACTTGGGTGTGGATAGCGTCGTCAGGTTTTGCAGCGCGGGCCTCCTCCAGTTGTTGTTGCTTGCGCTGGCTGTCCAGCTTCAACCCTTCGACTTCCTGTATCGCAACCCGCTGGTCCGCATCAGCTTGCCGATAATCATCGCGTAATTGCTCACACTTATGCTGCCGTGACTCGACGGTCGCTTCACTTTCCATTAACGCTTTTGCCACCGCTTGAGTTTGCAACGTTGCCTGTCGAATATTCTCAGGCATAGGCGTTTCCGCAGAACGCTCGGCTGCGTAGTCATCGCAATTTGCCTGCAAACGTTTAACGCTCTCTTCAAGATCAGCCTTGCTGTCATCACCCAGCAACTCGGTGACCTTTTCATTCCAGGTTTTGAGATCACGCAACGCGGCGGCGCGCTGTGCCTCCGTTGCCACGGCGTCAGCCAAACCTGCGACGGCATACTTAGTCAATAAGGCACTCAGCGTCTTCTCGTGCTCGACTACATCGGCCTCGAGTTCGGCTGCAGATTGCGAGGGAGTGATGCGGATATTTGCAACGCCGGGGATAGCAACGTGCAGCGCTGCTGCAACCGTTCGCTTCTCAGTCACGCCAGCGGCCAATTCCAGAGGTTTATCGTTTAACGCAATTTGCAGATTATTTTCCGCTACTATCTCAACGGCAGAGGTGGCGGTGTCCCGCTTGCCGATGGCAACATGCAGTTGGTTTTCGGCGCGATGCAGCAATTTCAGCCCATCAGCATCGATTTTGATTGCGGCCAGCTTGACTCGCTCCGCCGTCGCTTTTCCCGCCATTTCTTGCAGCCGGGCAAGTCGTTGCTTGTTCCCTTGCAGTATTGCCAGCTGCTGTAGATACTGCTCGTCCGTTCTGGCACGCGCAACCGTTGCGCGAGCTTGTTTGACAAGTAGCTTCAACTTTTTCAGCTCCCTCTCAGCCACCTCGCTTTCAGTTTTGAGAGTTTTCGCACGCTCGGCGAGCGGTGCAAGCGCCGCACTTTTAGTAGCAAACTTTTGGCTGCTGGATAAGAGATCATCGACCAAAGCTTTGCGTCTCTCCTGCTCTGCGACGGTTGCTTGTAATAGCTGCCGTGTTGTATTCACCGTCGCCTGCTTGTTTGCCACCTTTTGTTGCAGTGTTGTGATTGCTTCCCAACCGGCCTGTTGCTGCTGGACTTTTTCCTGCAATCTCGGCAAGTCAGCTTCGAGGCGGCGAATTTCAGTAACGCAACGCTGGTGATCGGCGCTGTCTGATTCAATTTCTGCCAGATCTTGTTTCGCTATTTCCACTGCTGCTCGCGCTGCCGCTAAACTTTTTGTCAGACCATCGAACTTCTGCCTGCCGGTTTTAAGCGTGTAGTACTGCTCATACTCAGCCTGCACGCTGCGCAACAGGTCTGAGTCGCTTTGTTCAGCTGCAGCACTACCCGCGGCCTCATCCAGTGCCCGGGCAAGCCCGTCTGAATCGGCCAGATGCGCCCCCTTGATCTCCTTGCCCTGCTCTACCAACAAGGCATCCCACAGGCCTCTGTCGATAGTCTCCAGCAGTAGCTGGTCGGCTCGTTGATGAGCTTCGCGCCCGGTAAGCTGCTCGTTTTTTGGCGTCAGTATTTGTAGCTGCGTTTGCTTGCCTCTATTAAAGGTTTTGCTATAGACGATATGATAATCACCGGTGATTATTTCGGCCTCAACCCGACTGCCTACATCCTGTCCTATCGGCTGAATCGCTTTAACAATCTTCTTGTTGGAAGAGTCGAGCTCATCAAATAGCGTACGCAGCGCCTCAACCAGCGTTGATTTACCTATCTCATTCGGGCCTTCGATTAAAGTTACGCCACTGGCAAACTCAATCTCCCGCGTCTCCACGCCGCGCCAGTTTTCCAGTACCAGGCGCACCAGCTTCATGCCTGCTCCCCCTGCTGGCTCAGGCGGTAAAACAGCCGTAAAGCATTCTGGGCCTCAGGGTCAGAAGCGGCACCGCCTATTAACTCGTCCCATGCCTGGCGCGCGTAACCGCTTAGCGCGACGCTATCCTGATCCAGCTCATCCGGCACAACGGCAAGGTCGGTGGTGCGCTTACGGCGGCGCAAGCTGGCAAATAATTCGGCCTGGGTGGCAAATAGCTGATCCAACCCTGCAGCCGTGGCGAGGTTGATCGCGCCGGTAAAACCCAGCTTCACAATAGTACGTTCTTTTTCAGGCAAACCCGTCAACCACGCGGCAATATCCTTGAGATCCTCGGCACCGTTTAGGTTTTTCTGTTCAGCAATGAATCGCCAATTGCCCACTACCAGCGGTTCGACATTGCATTGACTAGCGCTTATCTCCACCAGCAACGCCTTGTTGGGATCAACCTCATCGAAATCGGTAGCGACCGGCGCGCCTGAATACCAGATGCGGCCCGAGCTGCCGACATTGGTCACCGAATGACGATCGCCCAGCGCGAGGTAGTGAATACGGCCATCGGCAATAGCCCCCTCCGCCGTTTGCAGATCGATAATTTCCGGCCGCGACTGGTCCGGCGACAGCGTGTTGACTTGACCGTGACCCACCGCAACGCGCAGCACTCCTTGCGCCGGCTCCATGTCCTTGACCAGTTCAGCACACAAGTCACCGTTGGGATGTTTCGTTGACCACGGTGCGCCTACAACCTCGACACCAGCCATGCCCGGCACCGGTATGCGCTCGAAATCACGAATGACAATGATGTGATCGTCTGCCGCCTGAAACTCTTTGGTCAAAAAAATGGACGCGGCATCGAGCGGGTCATGATTGCCCGGCAGCAGAAAGATCGGCACCGGCAAAGCCTTCAGCGCATCCAGTGTGCGCAATACGGTTTGCCGGGAAAGCTGGTTGGACTCGAACACATCACCGGCGACGACGATAAAGGCCGCCGCGTGTTCGTTCGCCAATTCGCCAAGCCGGGTGATGGCATCAATGCGGGCCTGGCTAAAACGTGCCGCAGCCTCGTCGCTTAGAAAGGCGCGGGTCATGCCGAGCTGCCAGTCCGAGGTGTGGAGGAAGCGGACTTTGGCGTTGGATTGCATTTGGAGTTCTCGTTATCCTGTAACGTTGCTTGTACATAGCTTCCGCACGGGCAATTGCCGTAGTAGAAATAGTGGCGTCATCCGTTTCTTTTACCCAACATTTGCATTCTGATTAATCAGCGTAATCAACTCCACAACCGTTTTAGCGTTTTCCTCGCCCATCACTCCGGCCACGCCCAAATCATGGTGATGGGTAAACGGCGGTTAGCCTGGGCTTCTTTAGCGTTCTGCAAATCGTCCAGCCGCCGGGCGAACAGCAGGTAGGTGATTTGTTCAATAACGCTCAGAGGGTTGGAGATACCGCCTGACCAGAATGTGTCCCATATCTGGTCGACCTGATTGCGGATTTGGCCGGTTAGCATGCTGCGTGTTTTCCTTTTAACTTGTACGTTTCTTAATTGCTGCGGCGGGCTTTTTAGGCGTTAGTTTTTGATGCCGGGTTTTTATGACAATAATAACAGTTATTATGCTGGTCACTTTGCGGCTTTTCACAAAGCAAGTACAAAGCTCCTTGCAGAAGTTTTCGTTGAACGAGTTTAACGAGTATCGTAAAGAAAGGTTTAGCTGATCTTTCAAGATGTAGTTGAGTTCAGCCAATAAGCGACACTACCTTACGTGCTCGCTCGCCCTTGATTGTAAGGCATATTTGCCTTACAATTACTCAAGGCTTCACACTCTCAGCGAGGTATGTCCGTGACAACATTGACGATCACTGCAAAAGGTCAGGTCACTTTTAAACAAGGCTTATTGCAGCATCTTGGAGTCGGTCCGGGCCAAAAAATTGAGGTTGAAACGCTGCCGGATGGTCGAATCATCGTCAGTGCCTCCGAACAGGATGGCACGGTTGACGACTTTATCGGCTGTCTTGCTGAACAAAACACACCGCCACTCAGCATTGATGAAATCAATGAAATTGCAGCTCAGGGCTGGGCAGGCAAAAAATGAAAATTACTGCCGACACCAACGTGCTTGTCAGAGCGGCGGTCCAAGACGATGAGGTACAGGCTGCTCAAGCGGCGCAGGCTCTGCGGGAAGCGGCTCTGGTCGCCGTACCTTTGCCGGTACTCTGTGAGTTTGTTTGGGTGCTGAGTCGCGGCTATAAAAAATCATCCGCCAATATTTCAGAGGCTATCCGTCGTCTCATGGGCGCTGACAATGTTGTCATGAACCGGCCTGCCGTCGAAGCGGGACTGTCGGTTCTGGATGCAGGCGATGATTTCGCCGATGGCGTTATTGCCTATGAAGGAAGTTGGCTAGGTGCCGACGAACTCATCTCGTTCGACAAAGAAGCAGTCGCCTTACTGCAATCACAGGGAAAATCCGCGCGTTTGTTGTCTTAAGCTTAAAAATCACTAAGACTAATGCGATAAGCTTGAGGGCAAACGCCAGCTAGTTTCGCTTCGTGCGGCCTTCAGGAAAGCCTCGTTAATTAATTCATGCCGATCAATCAATATACTTTCTTTAATATTTTTTTGTGCGAAATAGGGCAAATCCTGAGGGCAACCGACGCAGGCCTACAGAGCCGAACTAACCCCCGTTAATAGCTCGGTTAAATTAGCCTGCGATTCATTAAGATAATTGTTCTTGGTATCTTTAGCCCCAGTGAAATAGCCCTGCTTGAATTTCTTTTTCCTCTCCACAGTTTCGGCAGCGAGCAGAATCACGAAGACATTGTGGCCTGCGCGGTTCTAACGGTTATGCTCAGCATCGTGGTACACGGCGTGGCAGTCAATCCTATGGCGGCACGCTTTAAACAGCGTAGCGAGCAAGACCGTATTGCTATGCGTAAACCCTAATCGCTGTTCGAATGCTTCGCCCTGGGCAGCTCCCAGCCTTTGATAATGCCAACACCGCGAGCGCACAGCGCTATAAAGAAACCAAACCATTCCGCGCCGGGCATGTTCAGTTGGCTCAAAACAACGAAGGCGACCGCGCCGCAGAAGGAGGCGGTTGCATAAATCTCTTTGTGTAAAATCAGTGGGCTTTCATTGGCGACAACGTCGCGGAGAATTCCCCCGGCAACCGCCGTGACCACGCCCATAAAAACCGCCACCCCCGCATCTTCAGTCACGCTGTAGGCTTTGGCAGCGCCAATGACGCAAAATACTGCCATGCCAACCGCGTCAAACCAGACGAGCTTATTCTCGATTTTATGGATGAATTTGTAGCTTATAAAGGTTGCAATCGCTGCCGCTAATGCAATCGTCAGATAGTTGGTATTTTCAAGCCAAAACACCGGGACTCCCAGAATAAGGTCGCGCAACGTGCCGCCGCCGACGGCGGGCAACAGAGCGAGAACCACGAAACCGAAAATATCCATCTCCTTTTTGCCTGCCATCAGAGCGCCAGAGATTGCGAATACGAATACGCCCAGATGGTCTAGCAATTCTAAAGTCGTCATATATGAGAATGCAAAGAGGAGTTAGCCAGCCACCAGTGCGCGAGGCAGGCAATTATTTTTAAATGCGAAAAAGTTAGGTTGAGTCGTTATTGTGCACTAATAGGCGACAAAGTCGACAGCGTCCACCGGGAATTCTTTAGACTATATTTTTTAGTGTTTTGCAGAATTACCGGCGAGCAGCACTACATCTTCCGGCTTGAGTTGGCCTACGACATTGATGAATATGGCCTCGTCGGGATTGCTAACCAATACAGACAAACCCACTATCATCTCATCCTCGCCAGCCTGCATAATGACGATGCGTTCGTTGGCTTCCTTAACTGTGACCAACGTTTGCCAGCCGGCTGCTTTGAGGTTGGACACAGACTCATTGATCGCCGCGTCGAACAACTCAGTATTATTGTCGACGTCATACACGCGTAACTGCACTCCTTCGACCGCTTGCAGTACGGCGCGAGTTAGCCGCTTAGCTTCCTCTCCAGCTTCGGCCGAATCCGCCACCGCGTGGCTTACCAGCCAACGAGCGGGTATGAGTCCCACCGACCCCAAGCTTAGGCTGAGTGTTGAATTGACTTGCGAGCGGTTCGGCAAACTCAAGTCAGCGTAGCCCGGATGAGCTTGCAAGTTGGTGGACGCCGAAAAGCAGCCACCAAGGCTCAATGTAACACTCACGAGGCCGACGATTTTCAAAGTGCTGGTTAAGCATTTCATGTTATTGCCCCAAATCGATGTTGAGTGATTCCGTTATTGTGGAGATTTTAGCGGGATCAATCTCACCGACAATATTAATAAACACGGCTTCGCCGCCTTCTTTCCCGGGTGACACTGCCATGACCACAATACCGTCAATCACATCATTGGTGCTTTTACTGAAGATGCGCACCCGCTCGCCTTCGTCATTCACGGTGACTAACGTTTCCCACTTATCGCGCTTCAGCTTTCTACTAACATCCTCTACGGATGCCACCGCCGTCGCCGCCTGGTCGGCAATTTGATAGACGCGCACGTTAATGAATTCCAACTTTGAGAGTAACTCGGCAACTTCCGGGTCGTCTTTTTTGGCGAAGCTACCGACCATGCGCATTAACGCCGCCGTCAGGTTGATTTCCACTTTAGGTTCGCCGTACTGCTTGGACAAATCGGCAAAGTTCACTTGGCCCGCCGGTTCGGCGACGCTGGCTGTCGAAAGCAATATCGCAGCAAGCGCGGTTGCCAGGACGATTCTAAAATTTTTCATCTTGTTATCCTCTACAATGAAGATTGAAAGTAACTGACAGTAGCAACTACAACTCCCTGATTTTCAAGCGTTCGACTTTTGGTACATTGATAGCGTTAATGCTGTTAGCCACGGGTTCTACAGCGGCTTTCTGCATTGTGCTATCCAACGTGTTGACCAGGCTGGCTTCCACCGCTTGATTGGCTTCATTCAAATAGTGAAGGGCTATGGCTAAATCGCGCTGCGCTTGCTCCAGTTTGGCAATCGTTTGTCGTTGTTCATTTATTTGCACCATAACGGCTACAATCACCGCACTAGCGGCTACTGCACCTAACGATTTCCAAACGTGCAACCGAGATAATTTGGCCAATGCTTTCGAGAAAATGTTTTGCCGCGGCTCTCTCTGACTTAACGCGGTCTCGTCGTCTGCAATCGCGTAAAGGCGTTGCGTCAGCCCCGCTGGGATGTCCAGCAAAGGTACGGCCTCTTCGCCTTCCGTGGCTTGCCCGGGTTCAGCAAAAATTTGGCGTAGCAATTCGCTTTCATGCTGCGTTGTTTGCCCATCTGCTTGCTTCATAGTTCAACACCTTGCAGGAGATTGCGTAATTGTTTACGGCCGCGATGGATATACACTTTCGCCTGGTTTTCGCTAAGTTCCAGTATGTGTGCCACTTCCTTAACGGGCCTTTGCTGTAAGTCGGCGAGGGTAATCAGCGACCGGTACGGTTCTTTCAGTTGAGATATCGTTTGCCTTAACCATTTGCCAAGTTCACTTTTGGCTGCCGTGTCGCCGGGTTGGTTGTCTTCCTGGTCACAATAATCGTCATCCGTTGTGGCCGCTGTGAGCGGACGTCTTTGCCGTAACCTGTCGATGCATAAGTTGCGCGTAACGTGTAGCAGCCACGCTTTACCAAGTTCCATATCCATAACCTCTAAACCGCCAGCTTGATGCTTGTTAAGGTGCTTCCAGCAACGCTCATACGCTTCCTGGCACGCATCTTCGGCTTCCGCCGCGTCGGCCAAAATGTGCGCGGCCTGCGAGTAAACCAGGCGTTGATACTGGTTGACTAGCGAGCGAAACAGTAGTTTGGTATCTGCCAAGTGTGCCTTGCCTTCTGACCGCATTGTTGTTGTCGCTATTTTCAGCTCGGTTACTTAATAAAACGAGCGTCAGCAGAAAAGGTTACAAAAAAAATGGGGCGACCAGGGTCGCCATAAAAGAAAGTGTCGCGAGGAGTGAAACTAGCGTGTTAATGCTGTGGTGCTGATTTTGGGCCGTGTATCGCACTCTTGCTGCAAGCGCAGTCCTAATACCCGATGTAGTACCCGATAGAAGCCACCGGGCTAGGAGAAATCGGCCGCTGCGTCTAACTTTATAAGCTTGCCACCAATGCCAAAAGCCGCCATAGGTTGTGGTTTAGCTACTGCATCGCCTTGGGCATAGTTCACGCCAATGTCACGTAGTCGCTGCAATATTTCTGCACTCTCAACGTGTTCCGCCACCGTTTCCTTACCTAGCACGCGCCCCATGTCGTGAATAGATTGCACCATAGCGGAGTCGATTTTATCATCGGCCATAGCGCGCACCAGCGCGCCATCGATTTTAATAAACTCGACGGGTAGATTTCTGAGGCAACTATACGACGACACGCCAGAGCCAAAGTCATCGATAGCAAACCGGCAACCGAAACGCCGCAGCCGTTCCATAAAACCAATGGCTGCGTTTAAATTGGTTACCGCCGTAGATTCGGTAATATCGAAGCAAATTTTACTGGCGAGCAAGGCATGCTCTCGAAACCGCTGCGAAAGATGGTCGATAAAGTCTGCATCAGTTAGCGACTGACCGCACAAATTGATTGAACACATAGCGACCGCGTTGAACCGTTTGCCGGATATCAGCAGGGCGCGAAATGCCGCATCGACCACCCACCGGTCCAATCGTGTTGCCAAGCCATGTCGTTCAGCCGCCGGCAGAAACGCGCCTGGAGCTATCAGGCTATCATCCGCAGCGCGCATTCTCAGCAGCAGCTCAAAATGGTTATGCTTTTCTCTTTCTGAATCAGCGGGCTCACTGAGCGGCAAGATGGGTTGTGCCAGCAATATAAACCGGTCTTTATCCAGGGCATCGTTGATAAGCGTCGCCCACTGCATCTCGTCGCGTTGCCGCAGCAACGCCCGTTCATCAGCTGCATACAAGTGAACTTGATTTCTACCGGCTTCCTTGGCGGCGTAGCACGCCGTGTCAGCGGCCATCATCACGCTGGCGAGGTCTTCGCTGTTCGCATCGATTGCTACCAGGCCTATGCTGGCACTAACGTTGAACATGTGTTCCCGCCACTGGAAACGGATATCGGCAATCGTATTGCGCACCTCTTGCGCTAAAGCCAGCGCGTCGGCCGGCTGGCAATGCTCCAGCAAAATACCAAATTCATCGCCGCCCAGCCGGGCCAGAGTGTCACGCCGACGCAGTCGTTGCAGCAATTCTTGTGCAATGCGCCGTAACAGGGCATCACCGGCGGCATGACCACAGGTATCGTTGACAATTTTGAACTGATCGAGGTCAACAAAACACACGGCGTGGGCAGTGTTACCTTGTTGCGCATTGAGCAGCAGGGCGTTCAGCCTGCGCTCAAACTCGCGTCGATTACTCAGCTCGGTTAAATCGTCGTGGGTTGCTTGATGTTTGAGCTTTTCCGCCAGGCGATGCTGTTCAGTCACATCTCTAACGGTGCCGCGAAAACCGCGAAAGTTTGCGCAGTCATCGTGTATCGGCACGGCATTGGAAAGTAATACGGCAGCACGACCGTCGGGAAGGTTCCAGTCGAACGTATGGTCATGAACCGGCAGGCGGGCACCTTGTACATCGGTTACGCCTGCATGCTCCGCAGGCAGCAATGCTGGCACTGCGGGAGAATCGATGGGTTGCCCCAGCATTGTGGAAGCTGCCACTCCAGTCAGCGTTTGATAGCCTTCGGAAAGATAATTAAAGCGACCTTGCTGGTCCGACTCCCAGAACAAGTCGGCACCCATCGCAGCAAAGTCACTTAGCCGCTCATGTTGCTCGCTTAACGCATGATTGGTAGAACTTAACTCCATAATCCGCTGCAGGGCGCGCTTGTAGTCGCGCCCTGCAACCACCAGCGCAGCAAAGAAGACCAACGTCAGGCCTGCCATTGTCGTGTAGGAAAATGAACTCTGAGAAAACATCCACAGCATGCCTGGCAAGCACAGCAGGGCAACGTAGACGACGTAGATGCTGAACGTGGCACCAAGCACCGCAACGGCACCCAACGACAAACCGCCGAACATGAAGGCTATCAATACATGTTGCTCGAAGCCGCCAAAGGGCGCCAGCAGCCACCATGCGGAACTGAAAAGCGTTGCCGTGCAGATTATGCCGAAGAAGAAAAGTCGTCGCCAACGCGCAAGCTCTGCATCGGGCGGCTGGAGACGGCGGAAGCGCGTGACCAACCAGAAGCGCCAACCACTTAACAGCAGCATCAGGGAGAGCCAACCAACCAGCGTTGCAAATGGTGCCTTCGCCCAGAAAGTAAGCGCAACGGCGCAAGTCACGCCAACAGTGACCGCCTGCCCCATTTGGCCCTGGGTGAAAAGCAGTCGAGTATTCTCGTTCACCGCTTTCACTGCAACGCGCTTGCGGTTCTGCCCGGATGGTTTTGGTCTAGTCGTGGTTTCACTTTCGATTGGCATATCAGAAACCGGTCAATGTAACGCTTCCTTACGATAAGTCGAAACTACGCAAGCACCACGGCGGTGTCAATTTCCGACAGCCCAATATGAGAAGCAGTTACCTACCTTCTGTCAGGTTTTAGAGACACACTACAGTTCAAGCGCCGCGATTCTGTTGCCATTGTGTTGCTCAGCTGTCTGCGCCGGCAAACCCAGGTTGTTTTGCTCAAGAATGCGATCGGCCCGGTAACTGGAGCGCACCAACGGGCCAGCGGCGACCTCGGTAAAGCCAAGTTCCAGCCCCTGTTCACGCAGGGCGGCGAATTGATCGGGATGAATCCAGGCCTCGACGGGCAAATGATTTTTAGTCGGCTGCAGATACTGGCCAAGCGTGAGAATATCCACGTCGTGTGCACGCAAGTCTTGCATCGCCTGATGCACTTCTTCCATGCTTTCACCCAGACCCAGCATAAGGCTCGACTTGGTGAGAATATCGGCGTTCTCTTGCTTGGCAAATTTAAGCACATCGAGGGTTTGTTGGTAGCTGGCCCGCGGGTCGCGCACCGGCCAGGTAAGCCGCTCAACGGTTTCTATATTTTGGGCGAACACCTGCAGCCCCGAGTTGACTACCGTTGCAACGGCGTCGCGCTGGCCGCAAAAATCCGGGGTCAGGGCTTCCACCGCCGTGGTTGGGTTCAGCTCGCGAATGGCGCGTATACACTCTGCATAGTGAGCCGCGCCACCGTCGTCCAGATCATCGCGGTCCACTGAGGTGAGCACAATATAGCGCAAATTCATCAGCTGTACGGAACGCGCAGCGTGGGCGGGCTCATGCTCATCCAGCCAGCCTTTCGGGTTGCCGGTATCTACCGCGCAAAATTTGCAGGCGCGGGTACACACCGCACCCATCAACATGATTGTCGCGGTGCCGTTACTCCAGCACTCACCGATATTCGGGCAATGGCCCTCTTCGCACACCGTCGCCAGTCGATGTTCATGCACGGTTTCGCGCACTGCCTTGTATTTAGCGCCGGATGCAAGGCTGACCCGCAGCCAGGGTGGTTTGGCCAGCCGTTTGGCGTCTTGCGAGTTGCCGGACTTAATGCCGTCTTTGATGGCAGAAACGCCCTGCGGCGTATGAAATTTAGCGCCGCTGGCAACCCGTTGCGGTGCAGATGCTTCGCTTTTGCTCATAGTTATTCCGTCGCTCGATGAGTTTGCATTATAAGCTCAATGTGTGACCGACCGCACGCGACTTGGTTAAAGATGTGGCGTAACCAGGCCGACTACCTGTTGACGAGTAACAGAATGCTGACCCATGTAACGCTAAGCCCGTGAACTGTTTAACACTGGCTGCGGCAAGCAGGATAAGGCGTTAACTATTTAGGCTACGCTTTAACCTATGCGAACGAATAACACACAAGCTGCCGAACTCAAGCAGGAACACGACGCGCTGGCGAAGGCCGGCAGCTTGCACTGGTTTCATTGGACCATTGTCGTGCTGTCGGCACTGGTGACTATCGCCGCCTGGCACTTTTCGAAGAGTCAAATCGAAGAAAAAGCGCGCATGCAGTTTGACCGTGAAGCCACGCAGGTAACTGAGTTGTTGCTCGAGCGCATGCAAAAGTACGAGGATGCACTGTGGAGTGGCGTCGCCGCAATTCAGGCCGGTGGTGGCGCATTGAGCTACGCAGAATGGCGCACTTTTGCTGATAGCATGCAAATCAGAAGCAAATACCCGGGCATTGGCGGTATCGGCGTTATTGACCACGTGTTACCGCAAGATCTCGCCGCCCACATTGAGTTGCAGCGACTCCTAAGACCTGAATACAACGTTCATCCCAACCACAACCAGACCGACCACCTGCCGATTGTTTATATCGAGCCTGAAATAGCTAACGCCAGGGCCGTAGGCTTGGACATTGCCCACGAAAGCAATCGTTTTACCGCCGCTAATAAAGCCCGCGATACAGGCAAAGCGCGTATCACCGGCCCCATCGCACTGATACAGGATGAAGCTAAAACACCCGGCTTTCTATTTTACGCACCCTACTACGCCGGTGGTTTTTACGAAACAGAAGCAGCGCGGCGACAGCAGTTTGTCGGCATGGTTTACGCACCGTTTATAGTGAATAAGCTGATGGCAGGCGCGTTGCACAAAGAAAAGCGTCACGTCGGCATTCACCTGGCAGACGGCAACAAAGTGATTTACGACGAGAACACAGCGGCGGAACAAGATTTCGACCCTGACCCTATTTTCACTCGGCAAGCAACGTTAAATCTGTACGGCAGAGACTGGAATTTTGACATATGGAGCACGCTGTCTTTCAGGCAGGCGCTAGCGAGCAATCAACCAACCTATATTCTTATCGGCGGTATGCTGATCGATGCGCTGCTGCTCACGTTGTTCCTGCTGCTGTCGCGCGCAAGCCGCAGAGCACTGGATTTCGCCGACCGCATGACCGTTGAACTACAGCAGAATGCTGCCGAGCTGGCGCAGTCCAATGCCGACCTGGAAAGCTTTGCGTACATTGCATCGCACGACTTAAAGACACCGCTGCGGGGTATCGGTGACCTTACTGAGTACCTTGCAGAAGACCTCGAAGCCTACGTGGCAACGCCCGACGCCAATCCTGATGTGCAACATAATTTGCAACGCCTGCACCAACAAACCGGTCGCATGGAAAATCTGATCAAGGGAATATTAGACTACTCCAGCGTTGGCGCGAGTAACGACGCAGTGGAAAGTGTGGATGTGTTAAAAGTTCTGCACACGCTGCGCTCTGATCTTAACGTGCGCGAGGACCAGCTTATTTTCGACGGGTCGTTGCCTATTTTCAGCGCTAACCTGGTGCGCTTCGAACAGGTGATACACAACCTGGTGGGCAACGCGTTTAAATATCATCACGACCAGGAGCACGCGGTTGTCACTGTTGGCTGCAACGACAATGAGAATTTTTTCGAATTTCGGGTAAGCGACAATGGCCCAGGCATAGATCCAAAATTCCATGCGCGCATTTTCGAAGTGTTTCAAACGCTGCAGTCAAAAGATGAAATAGAAAGCACCGGCGTCGGCCTGGCGATTGTTAAAAAGTCAGTGGAAGCGCTCGGTGGATCGATCAGTGTTGCATCAACACTGGGAGCCGGTACAACCTTTAAGTTCGACTGGCCCAAAACCACACCTTCCCAGCAAAATAAGTCCTATGCGGTGAGTTAGATGAGCGGAAAAACAACCAACTTTTTAATTGTTGAAGACAACGAGCTGGATGCGGAAAAAATAGTCCGCAGCATGCGGCGTCTAAAAATGGCCAACGCTACGCAGCGGGTGAAAGATGGCGAGGCAGCGCTGGATGTGCTGCGCGGCACAAATGGTCAAACGAAACTAACAGCGCCCTACATCATTCTGCTGGATATCAATATGCCGAAGATGAACGGCCTGGAGTTTTTGCACGTGCTACGCTCTGACGCAACCATAGCCCACTCTCCGGTATTCATGCTCACTACTTCAGACTGCCAACAGGATATTGATGCTGCCTACCGTTATAACGTGTGCGGCTACGTTGTGAAGCCTGTGAAAATTGAGCAAATGGTTGAAGCGCTGGGAACGCTCAATATGTTTTGGAACGTAACCGAATTACCAATGCACAGCGCAAAACCGTGAGCAGGCTTGAGATTTGAGGTGAAAGTGCGAGTTTGACTGCAGTAGCAGTCGTACTGAGCCAGCAACCAGTCTGCTCCGCTGTCGAACTGCCCGATGCTGTGCGCACCAAGGCGGCGGAGTTAGGTGCCAAGCCTTTGTTAACAGACAAACTACGCAGTAAAGCAGACTTTCTGGCGCTGCCGGCTAACTCCTAACCGCTATTTCCTGGCGCTATTTACCAGCGTCGGCAATGCGGCTACTGCGGCAGGGTCACGTTTAGCTCGAGTACCGAGCAATTGTCGACACGGTCCATTTGCACCGACACCATATCCTGGTCGATGTTTACATACTTGGCGATCACGGCCATGATCTCACGCTGCATCTCCGGCAGGTAGTCGGGCTGCAAGCGGGCAGCGCGCTCGTGCGCTACGATAATTTGCAGGCGATCCTTGGCAACCGAAGCCGTAGCTCCTTCCGTGTTTTTACGAAAATATTCGAGAAACCTCACGCTCAAACCCCTGCACTCATCATGCGTCTAAAGAAGCCTTTCTTTTTAGCTTCCAGAAAACGGTGGTCGATAACATTGCCGACAAGACGCGACACGGCGTCAGTATAGGACTGCCCGGCGCGCTCTTCTGCATCGAGTATGACCGGTGCGCCCCGGTTGGAGGCTTTCAGCACCGATGGTGATTCGGGGATAACACCCAACAGTGGAATCGCCAGAATATCTTCAACGTCGGCGACGCTGAGCATTTCACCGTCGGCAACCCGTTGCGGGTCGTAGCGGGTGATGAGCAAATGCTCTTTAACCGGATCCTCGCCCTTTTCAGAACGACGAGATTTGCTCTGCAAAATGCCTAGAATTCGGTCGGAATCGCGCACCGACGATACTTCAGGGTTGGTTACTACAATGGCTTCATCGGCGAAATACAGCGCCATCAGCGCGCCGCGTTCAATACCGGCTGGCGAATCGCACAGAATGTAATCGAAAGTTTTCGACAATTCTTCGATGACCTCGCCAACCCCTTCTTGCGTCAGCGCTTCTTTGTCGCGTGTTTGCGAAGCCGGCAAGATGTACAGGTTTTCCGTACGTTTGTCTTTAATCAGCGCCTGATTAAGCGTCGCTTCCTTGTTAATAACATTAACGAAATCATACACAACGCGGCGTTCGCAGCCCATGATCAGGTCAAGGTTGCGCAGCCCCACGTCGAAGTCAATGATCACGGTCTTTTTGCCAATTTGCGCCAAACCCGTGCCAATCGCTGCGCTCGACGTGGTTTTACCCACGCCCCCTTTGCCTGATGTCACAACAACTACTTTAGCCAATTTTTGCTCCAGAAAG
>RCMY010006782.1_pt1 | contig 17675 bp, 15 predicted proteins | sample 2041341 | NCBI WGS metagenome assembly RCMY01 (sample SAMN09708234, study PRJNA481090) | Marine sediment metagenome, whole genome shotgun sequencing project. | reverse complement strand
ATGGCAATGCGGGCAAATGAATCGCAGCATGAACGTAACCGGGCAGCGAGGATGGCGTGAGTGAGTTCTGGGCTATAAATATATACACCTCACCCACGATGTGCAAGGCACGCCCGGCTGGTCGGCTGGGCACTCAACCGCAGTCGAGACAGCTACGGTCGCCACGGCCCGAGCAACGAACAAAGTCACAACTTTTGCTCTTTTCCCATCGCGAGACGACCGCCGGCATCCCCGGCACAATCGACCATCACATCGGCAAACGCCTTGCCGACTTTCTGGAAATAGGCCTGGCCGCTGGGCGAATTGGCAAAATCGAGGTAGCGCTGGAGGTCATCCTCGGAAACATCCCGGTAGGTGTACGCGGCGCCCACAAGCGACATTTCCGCGATCTGCGCCGTGATCTGAAAGCGGTTCTGTTCGACATGCTCGCGGACCTCTTCGAAACTCGGCTTTCCGGGTGCGGGGGGCGTCTGTGCCAGCAGTGCATAGTTCATCGCGAGAATGCCGCCGATCGCAACGGAGGTGCCTAATTCGGTCGAACCCGTCGCGCGATCAAGCGACTTGAACAGCGCCAGTCGATGGCTGTTCTTGCCTAAATCCGCCATCAGCTCGCGTGCGTTCTTTTCGACATGCAGGTAGGTTTCCGGACTTGCCGCTGCAATTTCCGCTTCGGTCAGCCGCTTTCCGAGATCGGAATCAAGAAACGCCTCGATACGGCTGCGATCGCTCACCGAAATTTGCCCGTCGAGCCGCGATATAAGCAGCGCACGAACCCGTGATGGCGCAAAGGCCTGATCGTACGCGTTACCAATCGCCTGCACCTGTTCCGGCGGGATCGGCGCACCCTGCGCGACGCTCTGCGCCAAGCCCTGTTTCAAGGATGCCGGCATGTGCTCGATTTGCACCGAAAGACCGGATTTCTCGATCAGTTCGGCAGGTGACAGTGGTTCTGCTCCCGCCTGGGACAAGAACAACGCGAACGCCATCGCGATCACGATCTGTTCCAGGCGCAAATAACGTCTCAGCATTTCAATTGCCTCCAACATGAATTCGTCGCAAAAACGCTTTCGGCGCGAAGACTTGCGGCCTGCATCGCACCGTCAACTTCCGATATACATAACACAGTGGATTATTTTCGCCGACGGTGGGGTGAAGTCAACTGTTGCGTAGCATATGTTGAAAGGAAGACCGCCACGCGATCCCTCACTGAAAAGCCGCGCACGGACGTTGCATGGCGCCGTGCGTCGATAGAGAATTGGTCTGGAGAGGCTGGCAAATGCACGGTCCGGCCCCTCTGCCTCTGCCTCTGCCTCTGCCTCTGCCTCTGCCTCGCAGCGCGGGCAAGCCAATGAATGTCCAGGAGAGCCCATGCTGAATACGGGACGCGAGCTGATTTACGTGGTCGAGGACGATCCGCGCGTTTCTCAGCTCATCGAGAAAACCCTGGCAGGTTTCAATTTCCGTTGCGAGATATTTGACACTGGCAGCGACTTCCTGCGCCGAACGTGTGTTGAGCCACCGCACCTGGCGCTGCTCGATCTCGGATTGCCCGACATGGACGGACTACAGATCATTCAGGATCTGCGCCCGCAACCGAGTTTCGGCATACTCGTCGTGACTGGCCGCAGCGATAGCCACGATTGCGTGATGGCGCTTGAACTCGGCGCCGACGACTATGTCGTCAAACCCTTTGAGCCGCGTGAATTGGTGGCCCGCGTGCGCAGTGTGCTGCGCCGTTACCGGCCCGACGCACCTGCACCCGAGGCCATCAAGCGCGCGCGTTTTACCGGTTGGCGCTTCGAAATGGCAACCCATCTGCTGGTCGGCCCGGATGGAAAGGAAACCACGCTCAGCCTCGCGGAAGCGAATCTGCTGAAGGTGATGTTGCAACGGCCCAACCAGATTCTCTCGCGCGAACAACTGCTCGACGGGCGGGATGTCGACGCGCTCGATCGCAGCATCGACCTGCGCATCTCCCGCCTGCGCCGCCGCCTGGAAGAAAACCCGCAACACGCCAAGATGATCAAGACGGTTTACGGGGCCGGGTATCTGTTTGCATCGACGGTGTCGTGGGAATAGTCAGCGTGACAGGCGAAGCGGCGGGAGCGGCCAGCCCGTCGGGCGACACGGCGCTTCAAAAAAACGCAGGGTAAAAAGACAAAACCCCACCAGAAAAGGCGGGGTTTTGTGAGCAGCCTGAACGAAAGCGTTTCTCTTCCGTTTTTGATTTGCTGGCGGAGTGGACGGGACTCGAACCCGCGACCCCCGGCGTGACAGGCCGGTATTCTAACCAACTGAACTACCACTCCAGCCGTCCGGTGTGCTGACCCGCTTCAAGCGGGTCAAACAAATAGCTGCCGGGCGAACCCGACAGCTATCTTACGTTCTGGCGTCCCTACGGGGATTCGAACCCCGGTTGCCGCCGTGAAAGGGCGATGTCCTAGGCCTCTAGACGATAGGGACCTTCCTGGTGGAGGTAAGCGGGATCGAACCGCTGACCTCTTGCATGCCATGCAAGCGCTCTCCCAGCTGAGCTATACCCCCGGAAAGAGCGCGAATTATAGGAGGCCGCCTCCGGACTGTAAACCCTTCTTCGTGCCTTGGTTCGACATTGGTGCCGGTGGCAACACTTTGCCCGGATTCATGAGGCCCAGCGGATCGAGCGTGTGCTTGATCTGCCGCATTATATCGAGCTCCAACGCGGGTTTGTAGCGCACGATTTCGTCCCGTTTGAGCTGACCCAGCCCGTGCTCAGCCGAGATCGACCCATCGCATTGCGCAACGATATCGTGCACGAGACGGTTCAACAGCGGCGTCTGAGCGATCAAGGCTTGGTTGGCTTGCGGGTCGACGCTGGACAGGTTGTAGTGCAGATTGCCGTCGCCGACATGACCAAACGCAACGATTCGAACACCGGGGAAATCACGTCGTAGTGCAGTTCCTGCCGTATCAAGAAAACGCGGAATGGCACTCACTGGCACCGAAATATCGTGCTTGACACTAATGCCGTCAATGCGCTGCGCCTCGGAGATGTTCTCCCGCAAGCTCCAGAGTGTTTGGCACTGGCTGAGATTTCCGGCAATCGCCGCATCACTGACCACGCCGCGTTCGAATTGAGTTTCGATCTCGCGCTCCAGCATGGTTTGCAACGGCGCGTCAGCATCGACATCCGCCAGTTCAAGCAAGACGGACCACTCGCTCGTCGGAGCCAATGGCGCCCGCGCACCCGGAATATGGCGGAGCACAAGCTCCAGCGCGCTGCGGCCGACGAGTTCAAATGCACTGATGCGCTCGCCAAAGCGCTGTCTGAGTGCGTCGAGCAGCGTGATCGCGGCGGGCGCGTCCGCAATATTGACCCACGCGACAGTGCTCTGTTGGGGCCGGGGGAACAGCTTAAGTACGGCGGCGGTGATCACGCCCAACGTGCCCTCTGATCCAATGAAAAGCTGTCGAAGATCGTAACCCGTGTTGTCCTTCACCAGAGCGCGCAACCCATCCCAGATTTGGCCGTCGGGAAGGACGACCTCCAGACCGAGAACAAGCTGGCGCATGCTGCCGTATCGCAGCACGTGCACGCCGCCGGCGTTGGTCGCAATGTTGCCGCCAATCGCGCAACTGCCTTCCGACGCCAGCGAAAGCGGGAATAGCCGGTTGTTCGCTTCGGCGGCCGCCTGCACCGCCGCCAGCGTGCAACCGGCTTCGGCGATCAATGAATTGTTAAGCGGTTCAACGCGCCGAATGGTCTGCATGCGCGTCATGCTGATGACGATGACGTCATCGTCCATGCGCGGCGTTGCCCCGCCACACAAGCCGGTGTTGCCACCCTGCGGCACGATGCCGACTCGTGCCTCGCCGCATGCACGCACAATGGCGGCGACCTGGCCGGTTTCCGACGGACGCACGACCGCGCGTGCGGTGCCGCGATATCGCCCGCGCCAGTCGACCAGATATGGCGCCACCGCTTCTTCATCGACCAATACGTGTGCCTCACCTACCGCCTCACGCAGCCGGGCGAGCAGGTCTTCAGCCATCTTGCGCCGCCGCTTCGATCCCGAGCATGTAACGAATCGCGGGCATCATTCGCGCGGCCGCCGACTCGCCCTCGGCTATCGTCTCCGCCGCACGGTGATAGTCCATCGGCCCCACTTGCCCGACACGCGGCGATATCAGCACGTCTGCGGGCTCCCCCGCCAAACGGCTGCGCGCTATTCGCACCTGCATGATGTTGATGCTGGTCGACAACACACTGATGGCTGAGGGCATCTCGTACTCTGGGCCGCCGGCGCTCTGATGACCGTTCAAGCCAAAGCGCTCGAGCAACCGCTCTGACCAGCTTAACTCCGCTTGTTCCGTGCCAACATTGCCGTTATCACCATTATCGGCAAGCCGCCGTCGCGCGCGCCCGACAATATCGGAACCAAGATCAACCGCAATGACAACGTCGGCACCCATGGCCCGGCATAGCGATACCGGCACCGGATTCACCAGGCCGCCATCAACCAGCAGGCGGTGTTGCAAAACCACCGGCGTGAACAACCCAGGCAGTGCAATCGACGCGCGCACCGCTTTGGCGACACTCCCTTCGCGAAGCCAGATTTCGCGACCTGTTTGCAACTCGGTCGCGACGCACGCAAATGGAATGTCGAGGGCATCGAAATCGCGGTCGGCGAACTCGCGCTGAAAATACTGAATGAGCTTGTCGCCCTTGATCAGCCCGCCACCGATCAGATTCACATCGAGAAACGAGACGATGGTTTGCCACGAAAGACGCTCCACCCAGTCGGTCAGCTTGGCGAGTTGCCCGCTCGCTACGGCAGCGCCGACAAAAGCGCCGATCGAGCATCCACAGACGATATCCGGACGGATGCCCTCGTTCGCCAATGCTCGCAACACGCCGATATGCGCCCATCCGCGCGCCGCGCCGCCGCCAAGCGCAAGGCCGACACGTAAAGGCGCGCTTGAATCCTGGTTCGGTAACGGTTCATGCATGGAATTGCCTCGCTCGCGCACTGTGGTGGCGGCGCGTAGATAGCATCGAGACTACCGGAAATCATACTGCGTGTTCTACAAGCAATATGTTTGGGGGCACGTAAACAGAGCAAGCCGCCATTTGGCATGCGTCACATTTTCGTGCAACGACATGCAGCGGCGGCTTTCTTCGGATTTGATTTGGGTAACTGAACGCGTCAGAAGGCAGTTTCAGTCGGGGCAACGGAATCACACGCCGTGTTGGCGCATTTGTTCTCGCTTACTTTAATTTCTTGCGGGGTGATGAATCGGCCGTGTGGTCGTTGGCCTCAGCGCTTTCTTCACCCTCTCCCGGCACGTTGTCGGGAAACTTGAAGCCGGTAAACAAATTGCGCGTCTGACTTTCAACCTGCTCCTGCATCTGGGTGAGCATTTTCTTGCTCTGCTCCATGTAGGCGCCCATCATGCTTTGCAATGCGGGGCCTTGAAAATTCAGGAACTGGGCCCACAGATCCTGACTGACCGGACTGTTTTCGCCATAAACCGATCGCGCTTGATCCTGAAGTTTGTGCTGCAGTTCGGTAAACGCCTTGATGTTGTTCTCAAGGTACTTACCCATCATGCCCTGCATTGCGTTGCCGTAGAAGCGGATCATGTGCGACAACAGATCGCTGGTGAACATCGGCGCCCCGCCGGATTCTTCTTCAAGAATGATCTGCAGGAGGATGGTGCGCGTCAGTTCGTCGCCGCTCTTTGCGTCGATGACCTTGAATGCGTCGTGATTCAGAACCAGCTCTTTGACGTCCGCCAAAGTGATGTAGGAACTTGTACGCGTGTCATACAGGCGGCGATTCGGGTATTTCTTGATCAGTCGTGCTTGATCGGGCATTGCGGTGGTCTCCACACGGCGGGGGAAATGCCCGCATTTGCGAGATTATACCGCGGTGCGCAAAGAAAAACCCCGCCAATCGACGGGGTTTCGCGTGATTGATTGCGCAGTGCGGCGATCAATACATATGCAGGCCACCATTGATATTGATGGTTGCGCCGGTGATATACCCCGCAAGCTCGGAAGCAAGGTAGGCACATAGGCCACCGATTTCTTCGGGCGTGCCGAGGCGTTTCATCGGCACCGAATCCTTGATGCCTTGAACGATGTCCTCGCGAATCGCCATCACCATTTCAGTGGCGACGTAACCCGGCGCGACGGCATTGACTGTTACGCCCTTGGTTGCCAGCTCCTGAGCGAGTGCTTTGGTAAAGCCAAGCACACCGGCTTTGGCGGCCGAGTAGTTGGTTTGCCCTGCCTGCCCTTTGATACCGTTAACCGACGAGATGTTGATGATGCGACCCCAACCGCGCTCGGCCATTTTTGGCGAAATGTGACGTGTCACGTTGAAGACACTGTTCAGATTCGTATTGATGACCGCGTCCCACTGATCCTCTGCCATATTCTTGAAAATCTTGTCGCGCGTGATGCCAGCCATATTCACCAGCACGTCCACCGGGCCCGCCTCGGCCTCGACTTTCTCTACCATTGCCCCACAGGACGCGTAGTCGGAGACATCGCCTTCGGCCGCAAGAAAGTTGAAGCCCTGGCGCTCTTGCGTGGCCAGCCATTCATCCTTCCGGTCAAAATTCGGCAGGCAGTTGGCAACAACCAGCATGCCTTCTTTTGCAAACGCCTGACACACTGCTGTGCCCAGGCCGCCCATGGCGCCGGTGACCAGCGCAACTCTTTTCGTCATAATTCAATCCTCAAGAAAATTCTGCCTACAGGTAAAGTCACGGCGCGCCAGAGCTTCTTCTTGAGCACAGACGGGAACAAACTGTTACCTGATGCAATGGACGAATTATACGCAAAAACCCCTTTTTTGTGGTGCACCGCAGCAATTTTCTTGAATATGTTGCACTGCAACAACAAAAAATGGCGCACAAAGTGCGCCATTTTTTGTGACAAGGACTGCAATCAGAACATGTGCTGACCACCGTTGATGGAGATGTTTGCACCGGTCACAAACGCTGCCTCTTCCGACGACAGATAAGCCACCAGCCCGGCGATCTCTTCCGGCTTGCCAAGACGCGCAAGCGGAATTTGCGGAATGATCTTGCTGTCGAGGATTTCCTGCGGGATCGCCATCACCATCTTGGTGCCGATATACCCCGGCGAAATAGTGTTCACCGTCACACCGCTGCGCGCCGTTTCAAGCGCAAGCGCCTTGGTGAAACCGTGCATACCGGCTTTTGCGGCCGAATAGTTGGTTTGGCCAAATGCACCTTTTTGCCCGTTTACCGACGACACGTTGATCACGCGGCCCCATTTGCGTTCAGTCATGCCGGGGATGACCTGTTTGGTCATGTTAAAGACGCTATCGAGATTGGTGCGGATGACGGCATCCCAATCTTCCTTGCCCATTTTCTTGAACGTCATGTCGCGCGTGATGCCGGCGTTGTTGACGAGCACGTCGACCGGGCCGACTTCTGCCTCGACTTTGGCGACACATTCTTTTGCCGATTCGAAATCGCCCACGTCACACCCAACGGCCTTAAAACCGTAGCCCATGCCGTTCATGTTTTTCAGCCATTCTTCGGCCTTGGTGTTGCCCGGCGAGTGAGTCGTCACCACGTTGTAGCCCAATGCGGCGAGTTTGATGCAGATCGCCTCACCGAGACCGCCCATACCACCAGTTACGAGTGCTGTTCTAGCCATGTGTTATCTCTCCTCTCCCGAAACGCGAAGGGCTGATTCGTAGTCTGGCGACGCCCTTCCTCTTCCGCCAGGCCATTTGCAAATCAAAATCGTGTCAATTCAGGATCTTTCCTTGACGTACCGTCCTGGTGCCGGTTCGATCGGCTCATAGTTCGTGCTGCCAATCCGGCCGCGCGCCTTCACTTCCTTTCCACTGCGCTCGCCGAGCCATTCGATCCAGTTCAACCACCAGCTGCCGGGACGTTCCTCCGCCGTCGCCAACCACTCCTCCGGCGCGGCACAGTCCGCATCACTCACCCAGTAACTACGACGATTTTTGCTTGCCGGGTTGATGGCACCGGCAATGTGACCGCTGGCGCCAAGCACAAAACGCGTCTCCCCACCGAGTAGATTACGCACCAGATACGCGCTATTCCACGGAACAATGTGATCTTCGCGCGCGGCCAGCAAATAGGCCGGAACATCCACCTTGCCCAGATCGATCTTTTCACCCCAAGCATCTTCAGGCGACCCGGCACGCTCAGGTTGTTTTCGAGATACATGTTGCGCAGGTAGTACGCGAGAAACGGCCCCGGCAAACTCGTACTGTCGGCATTCCAGTAAAGCAGATCAAAGGCAGTGGGCTTGCCACCTTTAAGGTAATTGCCAACCACGTATTGCCAGATCAGATCGTTGGCGCGCAAGGAAGAAAACACATTAGCCAGTTCCTGCCCTGGCAGCAGACCGCCCTTTCCTATCGTCGCCTCACGCTTCGACACGCTCGTTTCATCAACCAGACAGCCCAGCTCACCCGAATCGGCAAAATCCAGCAGCGTCGTCATGAGCGTCAGGCTCTCGACCGGATCTTCACCGCGCGCTCTTGCCACCGCCAACGCGGATGTCAGCAACGTACCGCCCACGCAGAAGCCAAGAGCGTTGGGTTTTTTGACGCGGGTCACGTCGCGCACGATATCGAGTGCGGTCAGCGGGCCTTTCTCCAGATAGTCGTCCCAAGTGGCCTGGGCCTGCTCCTCTTTGGCGTTCTTCCATGACACAAGAAAGACCGTATAGCCCTGCTCAACAATGAAACGCACAAGCGAATTGTGCGGTTGCAGATCCATGATGTAGAACTTGTTGATGCAAGGCGGCACGATCAGCAACGGCTTCTGCGCGACCTTTTCGGTCAGCGGCGAATACTGGATCAGCTGCATCAAGTCGTTTTCGTAGATCACCGAGCCCGGCGTCAACGCCAGATTGCGCCCGACTTCGAAAGCGCTGTCGTCGGTCATCGAGATACGGCCCTTGTCCATATCCTGGAGCAGGTTCTGGATGCCGTCGGAAATACTTTGCCCCTTGGTCTCGACCGCCGTCTTGATGAATTCCGGATTGGTCGCAGCAAAATTGCTCGGCGCAAGCGCGTCGACATATTGCCGCGTCAGAAACTGAAGTCTCGCTTTCGAGCGGCCGTCTTCCATCGGCAGCTCTTCAGCCATCTGGTTGAGGTACTCGGAATTCAGCAGATAGGCCTGCCGAAGGTAGTCGTAAACCGGACTTTCCGACCACGCTTCCGCACTGAATCGTCGATCGCCCGGCGGTGCCTTGGCAATGCTGACCTGCTCATCCTTGCCGCGATGGAGCATCTCAGACCATAGCTGTGTGTGCCCCTCCACCAACTGCTTTTGCAGCCTGAGAAACGACTCGGGCGTCGGCATCGGCACTTGCCCATTCGGCGGTTTGAAGCCTTCGGTGCCCTTGCCGACAAAGTCAAAAAACTGGCGCGCAAACTGCTCGCCTTGTTGAACCAATTCCGCTACGTTCGGGAACGCAGGATTCTTGTTTTCGGTCATCCTTTCTCCTGACCAGCTAAAAGCGGGCGAAGTCGTTGGCCCGTCGCACAACAAAACACCAACCAGACACCATGTACATTATTGCCATCGCCTGGATCTACGTCGCTCTGCTCGTCGCCATTTCCGACACCACTATTGTCGGTGGCGTTCTTACTTTTATGTTTGCCGGTGTACTGCCGCTTGGCCTGTTCTTGTGGCTGGCCGGTACACCCGCACGAAATCGCCGGCGACTGCGCAACGCCGAACACGGCTCGAAGCAACAGGATGGCGCCAATTCGGATGAGAATCAATAGTTGAGACAAGCAAGGCAGGATTTCACGCTGCAGATCGCGCGCCTTTGACGCCGGTAGCGCGACCTGGACTCGCAGCCCTGATCACGCCGAATTACCCACGATCCAGACGCATGTCGCCATGCGACCGGTGACAGCGTCGCGCCGATACGAGAAAAACCGCGCATCGTCGCTGAATGTGCATCCATCGCCCCCATACACGGCACTTACGCCACACGCGTGCAGACGCTGCGTCGCGATCCGATAGAGATCCGCAAACCATTTCCCCGGATTGTGCGACGGCGCGAACGCATCCGCCGCCTGCGCATCTTTCGCCACAAAAGCCGCGCGCACCTCGTTACCCACCTCGAACGCCGCCGGCCCGATCGCAACGCCCATCCACGCCATAAGGGACGACGGCGACACCTTCATCGACGCAACCGTATTTTCCAGCACGCCATCACACAGCCCGCGCCAGCCCGCGTGAGCCGCAGCCACAACCGTGCCCTCACGGTCACACAGAACCACGGGAAGACAGTCCGCGGTCATGATGGCGCCAACGCGACCCGGCGACCGGCTCACCACGGCATCGGCCGGCGTTTCAGGCCTAGCGGCTTCCACGTCCACGACCCGCGTGCCGTGCACCTGCTTCAGCCAGACCGGCGCTTCAGGCAAAACGGCGCCAAGCCGTCGGCGGTTTTCGGCGACAGTAGCAACGCAATCTCCGACATGCGGGCCAAGATTCAGGCTCGCATAGGCGCCGGAACTGGCCCCGCCGTTGCGCGTCGTCATGATCGCGCGCACGTTCGGCGGTGCGGGCCAGTCGGCGACGATTGGCTCAATCATCGTGATTCTCCGCCAGCAGGCTCTCGAGCAATGCCGTCATGTCGGCGGCCAGCGCAATTGACCATGACACTTCGTCCTGCGATAGCGGATGAATCAATCCGAGCCGCCTGGCATGCAGCGCCTGACGCGGAAAATCGTTGAGCAGCGGGTTGCGGGACCGCCGACGGCCGTAAACAGGGTCACCCACCAGTGGAAAACCGATGTGCGCCATATGAACGCGAATCTGGTGAGTGCGCCCGGTTTCGAGACGGCACACGACAAGCGCGCAATCCTTGAACTGCCGCTCGACCAAAAAATGCGTGACCGCGTCGCGGCCGCCCTCGGCACGCACGGCCATGCGCGTGCGTTGCGTCGGGTGGCGGTCAATCGCTGCGTCTACCCGCCCCGCCGGTTCCGGCTGACCGTGCACCACTGCCAGATATTCGCGGTGCACGCTGCGCGACTGCAACTGGCGCACCAGATGGGTTTGCGCCGTGAGCGTTTTCGCCACCACCAACAGGCCGCTGGTTTCCTTGTCTAAACGATGCACAATGCCGGCACGTGGCACGCCGGCCAGTTGCGGACAATGGTGCAGCAGCGCATTCAGCAGCGTGCCGGTAGGGTTTCCATTACCCGGGTGGACGACCAGCCCGGCCGGCTTGTGAACGACGATGATCGCGTCGTCTTCATGCACGATATCCAGCGCAATCGCTTCGGGCGCATCCACCAGTACGTCACGCATTTCAGGCGGCTCGATCGATACGCGCTCACCACCCTTGAGTTTGTGCTTGGGGGCGCGCGCTTCATCGTCGATGAGCACCCTTCCTTCGCGCACCCACGCCTGCAAGCGGCTACGGGACTGCTCCGGCAGCAACTGCGCCAGCACCTGGTCGAGCCGCATTCCGGCGCAGGAATCGGGTACCGTGAGTTGCAGACAGGAATCGGCGCGGGGCGCCGGTGCGCTATAATCCGCGCGATCGTTCACGAGAGCATTTTCGATGGCCAAAATCACCCTTCGCAGTTTAGCGGTAATCGCAGCACTGTTGCTGGCAGGCTGCAGCGGCGCACCGACCGAGCGCGACGAAACCGCCGGCTGGAACGCTCAGCGCATCTACACCGAAGCCAAAACGGCCATGGATGATGGCGGTTACGACCGCGCGATCCGGCTGTTCGAAACGCTCGAAGCGCGCTACCCCTATGGCCGCTACGCGCAGCAGGCACAGCTCGAAACCGCTTACGCAAACTACCGCTCGGAGGAGCCCGCCGCCGCGCTCGCCGCGTGCGACCGTTTCATCAAACTACACCCCAACCACCCCAACGTTGACTACGCGTACTACCTGAAGGGGCTGGTGTATTTCAACGAAGATCGCGGCCTGCTCGGGACGCTTGCCAATCAGGACATGAGCGAGCGCGACCCGAAAGCCTCGCAGGAAGCCTTCGACACCTTCCGCGAGCTGGTCACGCGCTACCCCGAGAGCCGCTACGCTGACGATGCACGCCAGCGCATGCAGTACCTGATCAATGCCCTCGCCGCGCATGAAGTGCACGTGGCGCGCTACTACCTAAAACGCGGTGCTTACCTCGCCTCGGCCAATCGCGCGCAATCCGCGCTGACCACCTACCCGGAAACCCCGGCAATCGAGGAAGCATTGTTCATTCTGGCGCGTGCTTACGACAGATTGGGCATGACCGAGCTACGCGACGATGCGCGACGCGTGCTTGAAAAGAATTTTCCGCAGAGCGCCTATCTGGGCGGCGACATCACTGTTGACAAGCCGTGGTGGAAGATGTGGTAAGCAGCGCGGGGTGGCAGCGTGGATGATGCCGTCCGCGCCGCAATGGCGAAGTGGCCCGACGTGCCCGCCGTCTACGGCTGGCTGGCACTCGATGCTCGCGGCCGCTGGCGGGTCAAAAACGAGATCCTTCACCATCGCGGGCTGACCGATTTCATCGGTCGCAACTATCTGTGTGACAGCAACGGCCAATGGTTTTTCCAGAACGGCCCGCAGCGCGTGTTTGTCACCCTGGAGTACACGCCGTGCGTGTTGCGGCTGGAAGCCGACGGCCGACTGATGCGCCACACCGGCACGCCATTTGAAGCGCCTGCCGACGTTTGGCTCGATGATGCCGGGTGCTTGCTGGTCAGTAGCAAAAAGGATATTGGCCTGATTCACGACGGCGATCTGGATCTGGCCGTGTCGCGGCTGGCCTATGCAGACGGTCGTTCCGCCACGCTCGAGTCACTTCTCGAAGCGCGCGAGCCGGATGGAACAATCGGCCTCCAGCTCGCGGATGGCTGGCACCCCATTCGCGGCATTGCGCGCGCCGATATTGCCGCGCGCTTTGGATTCGTTGCCAACCCCGCCCCACCCGAAGACAAAACTCAACTGCGCCCGTAAGTATCCTCAAAGCGCACGATATCGTCCTCGCCAAGATACGCGCCCGACTGAACCTCGATCATCTCCAGCGGCAGCCGGCCGGGGTTCTCCAGCCGGTGAGTCGTCCCAAGCGGTATGTAGGTGGACTCGTTTTCGCCGAGCAGAAATGACTCTTCGCCACGCGTCACGCGCGCCGTGCCGCGCACCACGATCCAGTGTTCAGCACGATGATGGTGCATCTGCAGGCTCAGCGTCGCCCCGGGATTGACCACGATGCGTTTGACCTGAAAGCGGTCGCCGCTGTCGATCGAATCGTAATAGCCCCAGGGACGATAGATCTTGCGGTGTGCGCTCACTTCCGGCCGCGACGCCGCCTTGAGCCGTGCCACGATCTTCTTCACGTCCTGCGTGTGGTGCTTGTTCGCCACCATCACCGCGTCCGGCGTCTCGACAACGACAATGTCATTGACGCCAAGGCACGCCACAAGACGGTCAGTCGCGACCACGAGGTTGTTTTCCGAGGCTTCGAAGACCACATCGCCGTGCGCGACGTTGCCTTCGGCGTCCTTGTCACCCACATCCCACAGCGCATCCCACGCGCCGAGATCCGACCAGCCGGCGTCCAGCGGAACCACTACGCCGTTGATACCCAAGCCGGGCGTCGATGCCAGATGTTCCATCACTGCATAGTCGATCGAATCGGACGGGCAGGCTGCAAACGCGGCCGCATCGATGCGCACGAAATCCCGGTCCTGACTCGGCGTCGTCAGTGCCGCTTTGCAAGCGCTTAGTATGTCGCCCCGCAGATGATTGATGGCGCTCAACCAGACGCTCGCGCGCATCATGAAAATACCGCTGTTCCACAGGTAATCGCCGCTATCGACGTAACTTTGCGCCGTCGCCGCGTCAGGCTTTTCGACAAAGCGGGCGATTTTGCGAACGCCATCGCCGCAATGGTCTCCGCAGTTGATGTAGCCATAGCCCGTCTCGGGCCGCGACGGCACGATCCCGAAGGTCACCATCGCACCGTTCTGCGCCATGCGGGCGCCGCTTGCAACGGCCTGCTGGAACGCTGCCGGCTCCTGAATGACATGGTCTGCCGGCATCACCAGCAGAAGCGGATCTTCACCTTCAGGCGTGGCGAGCAGCGCAGCGAGTGTGAGCGCCGGTGCGGTGTTGCGTCCCACCGGTTCGAGCACGATGCGATCGGACGGCGAGCCGGCGGTACGCAACTGTTCGGCGGTGATAAAGCGATAGTCCTCGTTGCACACCACGATTGGCGCCGGGGCGATCGTGTCGTCACCGCGATACCCTTCCAGGCGTCGCACCGTCGATTGCAGCATGGTGTCGTCACCCACCAGCGCCAGCAACTGTTTGGGATATTGCTCACGCGAAAGCGGCCATAGCCGCGTGCCTGAACCACCGGACAGAATGACGGGTTGAATCGACATCGAAAACCGCTCCTCATGCTCATAACGCCAAGCGGCGCATCAAGCGCGAATGATAGCGGATGGGCGCCGTCACGGCGGTGGAACTGCGGTGCGCCCCGAAGCAGTCGCATGAAGACCATGTCACGTCGAGTTTGACGGCGAAAGCGAGCCTCGCCATTCCCGCGAGCGAGGGAACCCATGACGAGTGGCAAGCCCGGATTCGACGAATCGCCGCTCGGTGCAATGCGCTTTGCTATTCCATCCTGTGCGTGCTGCGCGAGTTCACGTCTCTTGGTGTGTCACTCGCCGGCGGTGATCTCGAGTTCCACGCGCCGGTTTGTGGCACGCCCCGCGGGGGTGGCGTTGCTGGCGACGGGCGCCTTTTCACCTGCTCCGAAGATGGAGAGCCGGGTACTGACTACGCCATGCTCGGCAAGATAAACGGCCACTGCCTCGGCACGCGCCTTGGAGAGCGCCTGATTGGAGCGCGTGCCGCCCGAGGCATCGGTGTGAGCGACGATGTGAACCTGCGTCTCGAGGACCTGGTTTAACGTAGCTACGATGTCATCGAGCGCATCGTGCGCCTTTTCGTCGATTTTGCTGCTACTCGACGCGAACACCATCGTGCCAGGCAACGTCACGGTGACCCGGTCAATGCTGTGACGAATGCCAACGCCGGATGTTTCGAGGGCTCCGAGCTGGTGCACGACGCGATCGAGGGCGGGCGTTTCGGCGTCATGCGCTGCCGGCACCGTCGCCGGCGGTCGAATCGCGCACCCTGCCAGCAGGAGCGCCGTAGTGGAAAGGATAGCGATTGTGAGTTTCATGAATACCTCCAGACCAATTGCAATCAACGGTCTGTCGCATCCAATCTTTATATCCCGTATGGCGAATGAGTCGAAAGCGTTATCCGGCCACATGAACAGCGTCGCCAGGCGAACAGGTATGCGACCTGCCCGAAAGCGAACCGCAATCCCGATTTAACGAATTGCCGTACGGCGGAATGCACTTCGCCGCGCCGCCCTACGCGAGGTCACGATCCGCGGGTGTCAACCGCGGACGAATCGTTTCGATGACACACTTTTCACACCCGGCGTCGGCGCAGCAAGGATTCAGCCGGCGCCAAGCGGGGTTTCGGTAGCACTCGCCGGTTCATCGAGCGAGAACAAGGATGCGTTGCCACCGGAAGCTGTGGTGTCGATGCTGAGGCTGCGCTCGAGCACAAAGCGGTGGAGGTAGTGCGGGCTGCCGGCGAGCGGGCTGCCTGGTGCGCCGCCGGCGTGCACGAGTTCGGCAAACGGAATGAGCGGACGAATCGGGCCGTCGCAGTTGGCCAGCGCGCTTGCAATTGCCTTGGCATCGGCATGATCGCCGGCAAACGCCACCGCATTGACGCGCGGATCGGAAATCAACGATTCGACCGAACCGTCGCCGCCCGTGGCAATCACCCGGATCGCACCCTCGGGCACGCCTGCGCCAACAAGCAGTTCTGCCAGGCGCGCCGCCACGCGGTCGTCAGAATGCCACGCGACGACGGCATTGCCCGCCGCCAGTGCAGCGCCGACCTGCGCCACGAGGGGCGCGACAGCGTCGGTTGCCAGACACGCGACCACGCCGCGCGGTGCGTAGGACAACTCGTTGCGTTCACCGGTGGGGCCGGGCAGCACCACCGGCGCGGCGAGTTCGGCTTCAGCCTGCGCCGCGTGAAAGCGCAGATAGTCGGCCGCCAGACTGACGCCGACTGCGCCGCGCACCGTGAGTTCGGCAAAGTCATTGCCGGCGCGCTCAGCGTCCTCAAGCCGCGCTGCCGCGCGTTCCAGCGCGTCGGCACGCTCGGCCACGGGGGTTGACGACCAGTCGGTCGCACCACCAAGGGCTTGTTCGATGTGCGCGGGAGAGAGTCCAAGCCGGCTCAAATCGCCAGCACCTGCGAGGCGGCCAGGCTCGCGCGGTGCCCCATCGCCACCTTCGCCGCCACTGACGGCACGTTCATTGGCAAAGCGCGGCAGATAGTGCGGCCCGCCCGCCTTGGGCCCGGTGCCCGACAACCCTTCGCCGCCAAACGGTTGCACGCCGACGACGGCGCCGATCTGGTTGCGATTGACGTAGGCGTTGCCTGCATGGATTTGTGAAAGGATGCGGTCCCGCGTCTCGTCGACGCGGGTGTGAATGCCGTGGGTGAGGCCGTAGCCGGTGGCATTGATCGCCGCAACGACCTCGTCGCGCTTGTCGGCAGCGTAGCGGATGATGTGCAGCACCGGCCCGAACACCTCGCGCTGGAGTTGCGAAATCGATTCCAGCTCGAAGGCCGCGGGGCCCACGAAGATGCCGTTGCCGGCGCCGGATCCAGGCCGTATCTGCTCAAGCAATTTGGCCTCGCCACGCATGCGCTTGATGTGGGCATCGAGCGTCGCCTTGGCTTCCTCGTCTATCACCGGGCCGACATCGGTCGTCAGATTGGCCGGATCGCCGACGCTGAGTTCCTCCATCGCACCGCGAATCATGGTGATGATGCGATCGGCGACGTCTTCCTGCACGAAGAGCACCCGCAGGGCCGAGCAGCGCTGTCCGGCGCTCTGGAATGATGACATCACCACGTCGCGCGTGACTTGCTCGGGGAGCGCACTGGAGTCCACGATCATGGCGTTCATGCCGCCGGTTTCGGCGATCAGCGGGTAGATCGGGCCGTCTTTCTTTGCCAGCGTCCGGTTGATGATCTGGGCAACTTCCGTCGAGCCGGTAAAGCACACCCCGGTCACCCGCGCATCGGCCACCAGCGCGGCCCCCACCGTGGCGCCATCGCCCGGTAGCAGGTGCAGCACGTTGGCAGGAATGCCCGCTCGCAGCATGAGACGCACCGCGGCCGCGGCGATCAGCGGCGTTTGTTCGGCCGGTTTGGCGACCACCGCGTTGCCGGCCGCGAGCGCGGCGGTGATCTGGCCAGCGAAGATCGCCAGCGGGAAATTCCATGGACTGATGCAACAGAACACGCCGCCGCCTTCGACGTGCAGCGTGTACCCGCCCTCGCGCGGCACGCGAAGCTGCGTCTCCGTGCCGTAATCCGCTTCGGCGCGCAAGGCATAGTAGCGACAGAAGTCGACCGCTTCGCGGACTTCGGCGACCGCGTCGGCAAGCGTTTTACCGGCCTCGCGAATGGCAATCGCCATCAAGCGCGGCGTCTCGTCCTCCATCAGATCGGCGAAGCGTCGCAAGCACGCGGCGCGCTCGCCCACCGGGGTTTCCGCCCACGCACGCGCGCCTTCCGATGC
>RCMY010002407.1_pt1 | contig 17675 bp, 15 predicted proteins | sample 2041341 | NCBI WGS metagenome assembly RCMY01 (sample SAMN09708234, study PRJNA481090) | Marine sediment metagenome, whole genome shotgun sequencing project. | reverse complement strand
AGATCCCGGCTTCGGCCACGATCACCATTCTGCTGGCCGGGGGTCTTTCCCTGGTCTTCACCCTCATCGGGACGCCTCGCTTGATCAAGTTCCTGACGGCGAGGCAATACGGACAGTTCATCCGTGAGGATGGCCCCAAAGAGCACCTCGTGAAGCGCGGAACCCCCACCATGGGGGGAATCGTGATCGTGTTCGCCGTGATCCTGGCGTACTTCGCGGCCCACCTCGTGCGCCTGACGCCGCCCACCTACTCCGGGGTGCTGTTACTCGGTCTGATGGCCGCCATGGGTGTGCTCGGGTTTCTCGATGACTGGGCCAAGATCTCCGCGGAACGTTCGCTGGGCCTGACTGCCCGCGGCAAGCTCATCGGCCAGTTCCTGATCGGCGCAGCCTTCGGCGTCCTCGCACTCAGTGTCCCCAACGCGCGTGGACTGACTCCCGGTTCACAGTTCATCTCCTTTCTCCGCGACGTCCCCTGGCTGTATCTGCCCTTCATCCTCGCCGTCGTCTGGATTCTGTTCCTGGTGATGGCGTGGTCCAACGCCGTCAACCTGACCGACGGGCTCGACGGACTCGCGGCGGGCAGCGCCACGCTGGTCTTCGCCGCCTACGCACTGGTGAACATCTGGCAGTTCAACCAATGGTGTGCACGCACGTCGACGGCGGGCCCACGGTGCTATGAGGTGCGCGATCCACACGACGTGGCAGTCGTGGCGCTCGCGCTGGCGGGCGCCTGCTTCGGCTTCCTGTGGTGGAATGCCAAACCCGCGAAAATCTTCATGGGGGACACCGGTTCCATGGCCCTGGGCGGCGCACTCGCCGGGCTCTCGGTCATGACGCGCACCGAACTACTGCTGGTCATCATGGGCTTCCTGTTCGTGATGGAGGCCGGTTCGGTCACCCTGCAGGTGGCCTACTTCAAAGCGACGCGGGGAAAACGGATCTTCAAGATGTCGCCCATCCACCACCACTTCGAACTACTGGGATGGCAGGAGGTCACGGTCACCATCAGGTTCTGGATCATCGGCGGTCTCTGTGTGGCTCTGGGGGTCGGAATCTTCTATGCGGAATGGGTGATCGGATCGTGACGCTCGACTGGATCGAGACCGCAGACCGTCTGAGTGACTGGCCCTCGGCCCACGTGGTGGTGGCTGGCCTGGGCATCTCCGGCTTTGCCGCTGCAGATGGCCTGATTTCGCTGGGCGCGCGGATCACCGTGCTGGATGAATCAGAAAAGCACACGGAGAAGGCCGGGTTGCTGGAGATGCTGGACGTCACCGTCCGGCTGGGCGCCGGCGCCACTGCGACGCTGCCCGAGGATGTTGATCTGGTGGTCACCTCGCCGGGCTGGCGCCCGAACGCACCGCTGCTGCTGCAGGCGGCTGAACGCGGTGTTCCCATCTGGGGCGAGACCGAACTGGCGTGGCGCATGATGCACCCGGATCGCGTCGTGCCCTGGCTGGCCGTCACCGGTACCAACGGCAAGACCACCACCACCCAGATGCTGGAGTCCATGCTGCGCGCCGGTGGCCTCACCACGGCCGCCGTCGGCAACATCGGACGACCCATCGTGGAGGCGATCCTCGACGACACCGCCTATGACGTCCTGGCAGTGGAGCTCTCCAGCTTCCAGCTGCACTGGATGCACACGGTGGAGATGCACTCGGCCGCCATCCTGAACCTGCACGCGGACCATCTCGAGTGGTACGACGGCGAGGACGGCTACGAGCGCTACGTCGCCGACAAGGCCAAGATCTACGCCGGGGTTCGCCACGCGGCGATCTACAACGTGGCTGAACAGGCCACGGAGAAGCTCGTGGAGGACGCGGAGGTCACCGAGGGTGCGCGCGCCATCGGATTCACCACCGGCATTCCGGGCCCGAGCATGCTTGGGGTGGTGGACGACCTCCTGGTTGACCGGGCGTTCGTGGCCCAACGCAAGGATTCTGCGCTGGAGGTGGCGAAGCTGTCCGACGTCACCCCCTACGCCCCGCACAACGTGGAGAACGCGCTGGCCGCGGCCGCCCTGGCCCGCAGTTTCGGGGTGCCTGCCAAGGCCATCGCGCAGGGGCTGCAGGACCTCCAACTCGCAGGACACCGCATCCAGACCGTGGCAACCGCTGACGGCGTGACGTGGATCGACGACTCGAAGGCCACCAACCCACACGCGGCAAACTCAGCCATGTCCGCGTTTCCGTCCTTCGTGTGGATCGCGGGTGGGCAGGCCAAGGGCACCACCTTCGACGAACTCATCCAGGAACACAGCCACCAGATGCGCGGCGCCATCGTCATCGGCGTCGACAGGCACCAGGTGGCGGACTCACTTTCACGACACGCGCCCGAGGTCCCGGTGCACGTCCTCGACTCCACCGAGAGTGGGGTCATGGATGAGGTGGTGGCACTGGCGGCGCAGATGGCAGGGGACGGTGACGTGGTCCTCCTGTCGCCCGGCTGCGCCAGCCTGGACATGTTCTCCGGGTATGACGACCGAGGTGAGCAGTTCTCGCACGCCGTGCGACAGCATCTTCACCACCCCAGTACCGACAACTGATACCGAAGGGACACCTGTCAAGCATGGCCATCGCCACCGACACTGCTTCGCCTCCGCGCCAGGCGGCGACACCCTCGGGTCTCCGTGCTCTCGTGGCCTCGCCCATGGCGGACCAGTACATGGTCACCTTCGCCGTCACCATCCTGTGTGCCGTGGGCGCCATGATGGTGCTGTCCGCGTCCTCGGCGCAGGCCCAGTTCAGCGGCGAGTCTCCCTACTACTACGCGTCACGTCAGCTGATCTTCATGGTCGTCGGCGTCATCGGCGCCGCAGTGATTTGCCGCATCAACCCCAAGTCCTTCCAACGGATGGGGTGGCTCGGCTGGGTGCTGTCCATGGTCGGCCTGCTGCTGGTGCTGAGCCCCCTGGGCCACAGTGTCAACGGCAACCAGAACTGGATCAGGATCGCTGGCGTCACCTTCCAGCCGTCAGAATTCGCGAAACTCGGACTCATCGTCTGGGCTGCCGCAATCTGGCACACGAAGCGAGGTCGACTGCACGAGGTTCCGCAGTTGCTCGTGCCCTTCGTGCCGGGTGCCGGCCTCATTCTGGCCCTCATCCTGGCGGGGCGGGACCTCGGCACCGGCATCGTGGTGGGCATCATCATCGTTGCCCTCCTGTTCTTCATCGGCACCTCCTACCGAATACTTGTTCCCGGCGCTCTCATCGCGATCACGGGCATGGTGCTGCTCGTCACTGGATCCCCGAACCGCATGGCCCGTATGCGGGTCTTCTGGGACCCCACTTCGGACACTGACCTGTCCTCCCAGCCCATGGCCGCCGTCTATGCGCTGGCTTCCGGCGGATGGTGGGGCTTGGGGCTGGGCGCCAGCAGACAGAAATGGGGTGGGCTGAAGGATGCGGCCCACACGGACTTCATCTTCGCCGTCATCGGTGAGGAGCTGGGACTCTTCGGCGTGCTGGTGGTGATTGCCATGTTCGCGATCCTGGCGCGCGCCGGATTCTCCATCGCCCTGCGCTCGGACAAGGTATTCAACCGCATCGTTTCTGCCGGCATCACGGCATGGCTTCTGGTGCAGGGACTCATCAACATCATGGTGGTCATGCACCTCCTCCCCGTCCTCGGAATTCCGCTGCCCTTCGTCTCCTCGGGAGGCTCTGCCCTGTTGGCGAACCTGCTGGCGGTGGGGATCCTGCTCGCTTGCGCTCGCGACACTCCCCAGGCGAGAGCTCATCTGGCGGCGCGCAAGCAGTCGTTGAAGAAGAAACCACGAATGACGAGCATCCTCGCGGCGGGACGCACCCGATGACGAGCGTCGTCCTCGCCGGTGGGGGCACAGCTGGCCACACCTCGCCATTGATTGCCACGGCTGAGGCGCTGAAGTCACTGGTGCCGGGAATCCACGTGGTGTGCGTCGGAACCGCCAGAGGGCTGGAGACGCGCGTGGTGCCGGCGGCGGGACTGGCTCTGGAACTGATCACACCCGTTCCCATGCCCCGGAAACCGAATCTTGATCTGGTGAAGCTCCCCTGGAAGTTGCTGAAGTCCGTGAGGGAGTCCCGGCGGATTCTGCGCGACGCCCACGCCGACGCCCTGGTGGGTTTCGGGGGCTATGTCTCCATTCCCGCCTACATCGCGGCCCGCACCATGGGTGTGCCCGTGGTGATCCACGAGGCGAACAAGGTGCCCGGGATCGCCAACAGGATCGGTGCGCGCTTCGCCGCCCATGTCGCGACGACCTTCGCGGAGACGGCGCTCCCCGGAGGGCATCTCATCGGGATGCCGATGTCCATCTCCATCACTGACTCCCACATGTCTGTGGCGCAGGCCCGTGAGCAGTTCGATCTGGATCCAACCCTGCCGGTGCTGCTCGTCAGCGGCGGATCCCAGGGTGCGCGCAGCATCAACAACGCTGTTGCCTCCGCCCTGGACGAACTCCTGGCCCAGGGCGTACAGGTGCTGCACGTGCTGGGACCGAAGAACTTCACGGACGAACACGTCCCCCGCACCCACCCGGACGGTGGCCGCTACCGACCCGTGGCCTTCGTGGAGCGCATGGCCGATGCGTACCGTGCGGCCGACATGATGTTGGCCCGGGGTGGAGCCGCCACCGTCATGGAAACGGCTGTCTCGGGTCTTCCCGTGGTCTTCGTGCCCCTTCCGTGGGGCAATGGGGAGCAGGAGAAGAACGCCTCCGGACTCGTCAACAGCGGTGCCGGACTGATGATCCACGAAGATGCCCTTGACGGCCCCACCCTGTGCTCCGAGATCCTGCCGCGTCTGGCGGACCCGAAACAGCTCCGGGAGATGTCAAAGACGGCACGTTCCCAGTATCCGCGTGACGCGGCTGAGGTTCTGGCACGCGCCACCCTCTCCGTGATCGGCAAGAGTTAAGGACGCCAACCACCGTGACCCTCCTGAATCCCATTGACGTCGTGCCCGCCTCGCAGGTGGGTCCGGTCCATTTCATCGCCGCCGGTGGCTCCGGTATGAGTGGCATCGCACGCCTCTACGCCGAACCCGGCCACATGGCGGCCGGCTCTTGCCAGAGCGATTCGACGGCGCTCCAATCGCTCGCACGGGCGGGTATCACCGTCTCCGTGGGCCACGACGTGGCCAACCTCGCGGATGCGGCCACAGTCGTCATCTCCTCAGCCGTCCGTGAGTCCAATGTGGAACTGACCGAAGCACGCCGACGTGGCCTGCGGGTCTGGCATCGGTCTGCGGCACTGGCTGCGCTGATGATTGACAAGCGCGGCGTCTCCATCGCGGGAACCCACGGCAAGACCACAACCACCGCCATGACTGCCGTCATGCTCTCGGAGATCGGCGCCGACCCGAGCTACGTCATCGGTGGGCCGCTGTCCACCACCGGTGTCAGTTCCGCAGTCGGGGACGGGGTCGCCTTCGTCGTGGAGGCAGACGAGAGTGATGGCTCCTTCATGCAGTACCCCACCGAGATCGCGGTGATCACCAACGTGGGAGCAGATCACCTCGTGAACTGGGGCACCTCCGCGGCCTACGCGGACGGCTTCCGGGCTTTCGCCACCGGCGCAGATGTCCGTCACGTCGTGATCAACATTGACGATGCCGGTTCGCGCGAACTCGCGGATGACCTTCGGGCTGGGGGGCCACATCTGGTCACCTACGGCGAATCAGCCGACGCGGACGTACGCATCACGGATGTCGAGGCCAGCGGCAACGGTGTCACGGCGACGCTGACGTACGGCGAGGATTCCGGTCCCATCACGTTGCAGGTGCCGGGAAACCACAATCTCGCGGATGCCTCGGCGGCCTATGCGGCGGGACGTCTGCTCGGCCATTCGCATGAAGAGTGCATCAGCGGGCTGGCACGTTACGAGGGCACCCTGCGGCGCTTCCAACTCATCTGTGACACCGCGGGCATCCGCGTCTTCGACGACTATGCCCACCATCCCACCGAGATCCGGGCTGCGTTGACCGCTGCCCGCCGCGCCACCGAGGCCGGGAACGAGGCCACCGGTCTGTCCGGCCGCCTCATCGCGTGCTTCCAGCCGCACCTCTACTCACGCACCGTTGACTTCTCGGACGAGTTCGGTGAAGTCATGACACTGGCTGACATCGCCGTGATCAACGATGTCTGCGGTGCCCGCGAGGACCCCATCCCCGGCGTGACGGGACAGATGGTGGTGGACGCGGCGCGCCGCCACGGCGCGCAAGAAGTGGTCTATGTCGTGGACAAGTACGACCTTCCGGAAGCGTTGAACGAGATCGCAGAACCGGGGGACCTCATCATCACGCTGGGATGTGGTGACGTCACCATTGTCGGCCCGCTCCTGGCACCCCTGCTCGCACAGCGCTTGGAAGCTGTCCCCACTTGAGCCGCGTCACCGGCGGATCCTTCGCCCAAGCGCTCGAGGAGCGCAAGCAGAGCGAGCGCCGGAGACAACTCCTGCGATGGGGCGTGATCGCCGGCATCGTGGCGGTTCTCGGGTTCCTGGTGTGGCTGGTGACGATGTCGCCCGTGTTCAGGGTTCACGACGTGCAGGTACAGGGCAATGAACTGGTGACCGCGGACGAGATTCGTCTCGCAGCACTGGTGGTTCCGAATTCTCGGATGATCTCCCTGGACACGGATGGGATGGAGGCTCGTGTGGCTGAGTTGCCTGCTGTTCGCGACGTGGAGGTGAGCCGGGACCTGCCGAGCACCGTGATCATCGACGTGACGGAGCGCACCGCCGTCTTCCAGCGTGTGGAGGCCGGCGCATTCCAGTGGGTGGACGAACAGGGAGTGATCTTCTCGACGTCGCAGGAGCCCCTTGGGGGCGTGCTGCAGGCCGTGACGGCAGGAAAGGACTCCCGGGTTCTGCAGGACGTGGCAGAAGTTGTCTCCCACATCCCGCCGGAACTGCTGTCACGGGTGGAAAGGGTGCAGGCCAAGGCCGTTGACAGGATCACCCTGGAGTTGGATGAGGGCGATCTCGTTGTCTGGGGGAGTGCCGAGCAGTCCGCGCTCAAGGCGGATGTTCTGGAGGCGCTGCTGTCGGTCGACGCGAAGCTCTACGACGTCTCGGCACCGAGCCACCCCACCACCAAGTGATGCGCGGGAAACCCTGAAGTTGCACTTGAGGTGATCTGCGCGCGTTGGGGGCGTCGTGTTGGATGTGGTCCAATAGGCGCCATATCCTTTCGGCATCGAAGCAGTCCTCGATCACAAGAATCCGACAGAACAGTAGGGCCAAGAATGGCAAGCGCATCACAGAACTACCTGGCAGTCATCAAGGTGGTCGGAGTTGGTGGCGGTGGCGTCAATGCCGTCAACCGCATGATCGAGGCTGGGCTCCGAGGGGTGGAGTTCATCGCCGTCAACACAGACGCACAGGCGCTGCTGATGAGCGACGCCGACGTGAAACTCGACATCGGTCGTGAGTTGACCCGCGGTCTCGGAGCCGGCGCGGACCCGGCCAAGGGCCAGCAGGCTGCCGAGGACCACGCCGACGAGATTGAGGAAGCGCTCAAGGGCGCGGACATGGTCTTCGTGACTGCGGGCGAGGGGGGTGGGACCGGCACAGGAGCTGCTCCGATCGTTGCCAAGGTTGCCCGCTCGCTGGGCGCTTTGACCATCGGTGTCGTGACCCGACCCTTCTCCTTCGAGGGTCGTCGTCGGTCCAACCAGGCAGAAACCGGCATCGAATCCCTACGCGAAGAGGTTGACACCCTCATCGTGATCCCCAATGACAAACTGCTTCAGATGACCGACCACACGGTCGCCATCCTGGACGCCTTCAAACAGGCGGATCAGGTGTTGATGCAGGGCGTATCCGGCATCACGGACCTGATCACCACCCCAGGACTGATCAACCTTGACTTCGCCGACGTGAAGTCCATCATGAGTCAGGCCGGATCCGCCCTCATGGGCATCGGTTCGGCGCGCGGTGAGGATCGAGCGCGGGCGGCGTGTGAGATGGCAATCTCGTCCCCGCTACTCGAAGCCAGCATTGATGGAGCCCACGGTGTCCTGCTCGCGGTGGCCGGTGGCAGCGATCTTGGACTGTTTGAGGTTTCGGCTGCCGCGCAGTTGATTGAGGAAGCCGCGCACGACGAGGCAAACATCATTTTCGGTACGGTGATCGACGATTCACTGGGTGATGAAGTGCGCGTCACAGTCATCGCAGCAGGCTTCGATGGCGGCATGCCGCAGAAGCGACAGAACTCCCGCCCGGACACCGCGCGTCAGCAGTCGCGTCCCGCACCCACGCCGCAGGGTGGTCACGTATCGTCCCAGGCACCGCAGGCCAGTCCGATGCCGTCGGCCAGACCTGACCAGCAGTCCTACCAGCAGCGTCCTGTGGCCCCTCGTCCTGCCGACGACGAGCTTGACGTTCCCGATTTCATGAAGTGAGCCGCATGAAATGTCACGGATGAAGTGACATGAATGGGGTGATCTGTCGGGGATGAACCGGGCCCACGGACTTGGTTTTGGTGTGGTACCCGGCCTGTTCGGCCGGGCACCACATTTTTTTGGTGCGTGTCTCGTGTCGCTTGTGCGCTTCAGGGGGGATGGGCACGGTAGGGTTCCGTGGGAAAGCACGGATGCGAGGAGACGAAACTGTGGGCGTACGAAAGCTGGCCGAGTGGATGGGTCTGGTAGAGGACAGCCGGTACAGCGATCCGGCCGATGAGGTCTCGGCTGAACTCACTGAGGACGTGTATGTCGATGAAGAACCCGAGGAGCTGGTGAGTCGAGTGTCCAAGCTGCCACAACAGCGCCCCCAGATGAGTGTTGCCACAACGGAGCCTGAAGTGGCTGACATCAGCCGCATCGTGAGTGTGCGGCCACGTTCCTACAACGAAGCACGTGCCATCGCGGAGAACTTCCGTGACGGGATCCCTGTGATCATGAATCTTTCGGACATGGAGACCGGCGAGGACAAGCGCCTCGTGGATTTTGCGGCCGGCCTGATTTTTGGGCTGCGCGGAAATATCGAACGAGTCTCCACCCAAGTCTTTCTTCTGTGCCCCCACAACCTTGTTGTGGGGCCTGAGGACAAGGAGCGCCTGGCAACCGGCGGCTTCTTCAACCAAAGCTGAACAACAACCCCGGCCCCACGGTGCTGTGCGTTGCGTTACAGTGATGCCGTCTGACTGATCCCGGAGGCTTTCAGGCCTCCTGTTCCCGATATGTATGGAGTTGAAGAGATGAGCCTTACCCTCGAAGAGGTCCGCCGCGTCCGGTTCCGCATGGCCAAGCGCAATGTGACCGGGTACGAGGTCGGCGATGTCGACACTTTCATCGACAAGGTGGAGGAAACCTTCGCCCAGTACGAGAACGAGCGCGAACTGTTGCGTCGCGAGGCGGAATCCCTGCGCAATTCCGACGAGGGCAGTCAGTCGACCATGACGGATGATGGCCAGGGCGCGAAGGAATCCGAAATCGCTGCTCTGCGTGCCGAGGTTGACCGTCTGAAGTCCGAGGCAGCGGCTGCGCCCACCGCCGAGGCTCCGGTCAGGCAAGAGGATTCAGCCGAGGCTGATGCACATGCACAGCGGCTCCATGAGCAGAGCGATCAGTTGCAGACACAAAATGACGAATTGCGCGCCGAACTGGCCCGCGTCCGCTCCGAACTCGATGAGGTCCGGACGGCCCGGGTGAACGAGGTGGCCGGTCAGGTGCAGACACTGAAGGTGGGCACCCGTGACGATGCCAGCCCAGCGGTCATCCGTTTGGTGCAACTCGCCACCGAGCAGGCGGAGCAGGTCGTCGAGGAGGCCGATGCAGAGGCGGTCCGCAAGATTGAGGACGCGAAGCAGCAGGCCTACGAGATCACCACCGACGCGCGCACCAAGGCTGAGCGTGTGGAATCCGAGGCTCGCGTCAACGCAGAGCAGATGACGCGTGAGGCTCGCGTCGGCGCCGAACAGATGACGCGTGAGGCGGAAGCGCGCGCCCACCACGTGGACAGCGAGGCCACCGAGCGTCGCGCCGAGTTGTTCACCGACCTCGAGCAGGAGCAGGGTGAGTTGACCATCAAGGTTCATGCCCTTCGTGCCTTTGAGTCGTCATACCGGGAGAACCTCAAGAGCTTCCTCAGCAGGCACCTTGTGTCGCTTGATGAGGACACCCCGGAGCCCGTCAATGCTCCGGAGCTCTCCGCCCCCCGCGAGTCAGACACGCCTCGTCTGGATGCCCTTGCACAGGGACATGACGACTGAGGACAGATGACCTGCACCACTGGCCGGTTCCCTCGGGGCCGGCCAGTGGTCTGTCCAGATTGATTTCACGCTCGCGGGGTGTATCCTCTGCGGACCACTCATGAGCCAGAGAGATGACCATGACCACGAAGAAGGCAGCACCCCAGGAGTCCACCGGCGACTTTCCGGTCCGCGAGGGCGAGGACGCATGGACGGCCATCGAGATCGCCGAACAGCGCGAGGCACTCACGCAGGAGATTGCGCGACTCGAGAAGAAGATCGCCATCACCGAGGATGAGTTGAAAGACATCCTGAAGGGTGGCACCGACGGAGCAGGGCGCGATCCAGCAGATCTCGGCTCCAGCAACTTTGAGCGAGACCAAGAGGTCGCTCTGGCCCAGAACGCCCGAGAAATGGCTGATCAGGCGCGTTTGGCCCTTCATCTTTTCAACGAGGGCAATTACGGCCTCTGCGAAGTGTGCGAGAACCCCATCGGCAAGGGGCGGCTACAGGTGTTTCCCCGGGCAACGCTCTGCGTCACGTGCAAGCAGCGCGAGGAGCGACGCTGAGCATTGCGCGGCCGAGGCCAGCTTTCCTCCTCGCGTTGGGTATCGGCATCCTCGGATACTCGATTGACCAACTGACCAAGCTTCTGGCGCTGGAGCGACTGACGGAGAGGGAGCCGGTCGAGATCATCGGCACACTGCTGCGCTTCACCCTCATCCGCAATCCAGGTGCTGCGTTCAGCCTCGGCAGCAATGCAACCGTCGCGCTGTCAGTTTTTGCGATTGTCGCTTTACTCGCATGCGTGATCGTTGGTCTGCCGCGGGTACGCACGATGCCCCAGGGCCTGGCGCTGGGCCTGCTGATGGCAGGTATCGCCGGCAATCTGCATGACCGGCTGTTTCGCGAAGCGCCCCCCGAGCCGGGGCCGTCACCCCTGCGGGGACACGTGATTGACTTCTTCCAACTGCCAAACTTTGCCATTTTCAACGTGGCCGACATCTGTATCACCAGCGCCGCGGTCCTGGTGATACTGCTGGCATTTCTCGACGCCCGGCGCGAGAAGAAGGCCGGCGGGGCGTGAGCGTCTTCCTGATTCCCCATGACCTGGCGGGTGAGCGGATTGATGCGGTGGCCTCCCGGATCACCGGGCACAGCCGGTCACGCATTGATTCGCTGATCGACGACGGGGGTGTCGAGCTGGATGGCAGGCCGGTGACCAAGGCCTCCCTGCGTGTCTCGGGCGGCGAGATGCTGGAGCTGATTTCCGCACCCCGCCCGATCATCGTTTCGGTGGTTCCACGCGAGGCCGCCGGTATGGCCATCGTCCACGACGACCGGGATATCGTGGTGGTGGACAAGCCTGCAGGCGTGGCAGCCCATCCCAGTCTTGGATGGGATGGGCCATCGGTCACTGAACACCTTGCGGCCGCCGGTTTTCGCATCTCCACCTCCGGGGCATCCGAGCGACAGGGCGTGGTGTCGAGACTCGATGTGGGCACTAGCGGCCTGATGGTGGTGGCCAAGTCCGAGATCGGCTACACGGTCCTGAAGCAGGCGTTCCGTGACAAGACGGTGGACAAGACCTACCTGACGCTCGTGCAGGGACACCCTGACCCGTTCACCGGGACCATCGAGGCGCCCATTGCGCGACATCCCGGCGCACAGTGGAAGATGGCCATCGTTGAAGGTGGACGGGACTCGACCACCCACTACGAGACGCTGGAAGCTCATCGGGCCGCCACGCTCCTCGAGGTGAAACTGGAGACCGGACGCACGCATCAGATCCGGGTCCACATGGCTGCCATCGGGCACCCGTGCTGCGGGGACTCGCTGTATGGCTGTGATCCCAGGCTCGCGGAGCGTCTCGGTCTCGAACGGCAGTGGTTGCATGCGGCGGGACTGGGATTCACGCACCCGGGCACCGGGGAATGGGTGCAGTTCACGTCCACACTCCCGAAAGACCTCGGTCACGCACTGGAGATCGTCCGCGAGGACTGATCATGTGGGTGCCCCCGGGTGAGAAGAAGGGGGCCCTTCCAGTAGGATGATCGAATGCGCAGAGCTAAAATTGTATGCACCCTCGGTCCCTCATCCAACACCACGGAGCGTCTGGTCGAGCTGATCAACGCCGGAATGAACGTTGCTCGGCTCAACATGAGCCATGGCGACTACGACGAACACGGCGCACGCCTGAAGGCAGTCCGTGAAGCCGCTGAAATCACCGGCAGGACAGTGGGCGTCCTGGCTGACCTCCAGGGTCCCAAGATCCGGCTGGGTCGTTTCGCAAATGACGAGAAGCACCAACTCAACGTCGGTGACCGTTTCACCATCACCATCGATGACATTGAGGGCGATGGCTCCCGTTGCTCCACCACCTTCAAGGGCCTCCCCGGTGATGTCAAAGCTGGCGACGACATCCTCATCGATGACGGCAAGGTGGGTCTCAGGGCCGTCGAGGTCACCGCCACCGACGTGGTGTGCGAGGTGACCGTCCCCGGTCCTGTCTCCAACAACAAGGGGATCAACCTCCCGGGCGTGGCCGTGTCCGTTCCCGCCCTCAGCGAGAAGGACGAATCCGACCTCCGCTGGGCGCTGGGCCAGGACATCGACCTCATCGCTTTGTCCTTCGTGCGTTCCGCCGACGACATCAAGCGCGTCCACGAAATCATGGACGAGGAGGGTCGCCGCCTGCCGGTGATCGCCAAGTTGGAGAAGCCGCAGGCCATCACGAACCTGCAGGCCATCATTGACGCCTTCGACGCCTTCATGGTTGCCCGTGGTGACCTGGGCGTCGAGCTGCCGCTCGAAGATGTCCCGCTGGTCCAGAAGGAAATCGTCCGTGCAGCCCGCAAGTGGGCCAAGCCGGTCATCGTTGCCACGCAGATGCTGGAATCGATGATCTCGGCGCCGCGTCCCACGCGAGCCGAGACCAGCGACGTCGCCAATGCCATCCTCGACGGCGCTGACGCAGTCATGCTCTCCGGTGAAACCTCCGTTGGTGACTTCCCCGTGGAGACGGTGGCCACCATGGCGCGGATCGTGGAGAAGACTGAACAGGCCGGCCATGACGAGATCAACATCATTGACTGGGATCCCCACACCACCGGCGGTGTGCTGGCCAAGGCAGCCGCTGAGGTGGCCGATCGCGTGGGCGCACGCTTCTTGGTCGCCTTCACCAAGTCGGGTGACACGGCGCGACGTCTGTCAAGGCTCCGTTCGTCTATCCCCCTGCTGGTGTTCTCCCCGGAGCACAGCACTCAGCAGGCCATGACGCTGTCCTGGGGCGTTGACACCCACATGACACCGGATTTCGCGAACCAGGACGAGATGGTGAACGAGGTGGATAAGTTCCTGCGTGAGCGGAACATGATTGAGGTGGGGGAGCGCATCGTCATTCTCTCGGGCTCCCCGATGGGTGTGCCCGGCAAGACGAACAACCTCCGCGTTCACAAGATCAAGGGGAATGGCGAGCAGGTCTGAGCCCGCATCAGGGGCAGTCGATGATGGAGCCGGTGAGGCTCTGAAGTTGATGAGGCCGTGAGCTCAAAGAAGGGGAAGTCCGCCTGAGCGGACTTCCCCTTCTTTGGTCTTTCCGTACCCGGAAGGGGAGTCGAACCCCTACAGCCTTTCGGCCAGACGGGTTTGAGCCGTCCGCGTATACCATTCCGCCACCCGGGCTGGGCGTCCAACATTGTGCCACAGCTCGCTCCGCCCTCGCACATTGGGCTGATGTGAGTCCCCATAAAGGATCAGTCACGCCGCGGCTTGGCCGTGGACGTTGGTTGCACGCTACTATTCGGAAATCACTGCACAGACGTAGCGACGACACACCCCATTGCTGAGGGAGCGACATGCCCAAGAACTCACGTCCGACTCGAGTTTTGGTCGCCGAGGACGAGGCACTGATTCGCCTGGACCTGGTGGAGCTCCTGACGGACGAGGGCTTTGAAGTGATCGGGCAGGCGGCTGACGGTGAAGAAGCTGTGAAACTGGCCCGCGAGTTGCGGCCGGATCTCGTCATCATGGACGTGAAGATGCCCCGCATGGACGGAATCGCCGCCGCTGAGTCCATCGCCGAAGAACGCATCGCCCCCATCGTCATGCTGACGGCCTTCAGCGAGCGCGATCTCGTCGAGCGGGCCCGCGATGCGGGCGCCATGGCCTATGTGGTGAAGCCGTTCGACGCCTCGGACGTCATCCCTGCCATTGAAATCGCCATCGGGCGCTTCGCCGAGATCAAGGCGATTGAGGAGGAGCTTGCCTCCCTCGAGGACCGGTTGGAGTCCCGGAAGATCATTGACCAGGCCAAGGGTGTGCTGCAAGAAGGGCTGGGCCTGAGCGAGCCCGAAGCCTTCCGGTGGATCCAGAAGACCGCCATGGATCTCCGTAAGTCCATGCGCGAGGTGGCCGAAGGCGTCATCAGCCACAAGAAGAAGTAACACCCGGGGACCGAAGCCCCCCGTGGACCCCCTGGGCTCATTCGCATGTCTCCGGTGAAGTAAACGTGTCTGTTCAGCGCTTTTCAGGTCTCGGCAGGCTTCTCGATCATCTGACATGTCAATCGGCCAATCGCCGTGCGGCGCCCCTTGTCGTCCACGATCTCCACCTCGTAGATGGCAGTGCGTCGCCCAAGGTGCAGCGCTGTGGCTGTACCTGTGACTCGCCCCTGAGTAGCTGAGCGGATGTGGGTGATGTTGAGGTCCACACCGACGGCAGCCTGATTCGTCGGCATCCCGTGTACGACGGCGCCCATGGACGCAAGAGTCTCCAGCAGGACCGCGGAGGCGCCACCATGGAGCATTCCGAACGGTTGGGTGTTGCCCTCCACCGGAATGCTGCCCACCACCCTTTCAGCGGTGAGCTCATGCATCTCGAAGCCCATCTTCTTGTCAAGGGGAAAATCGAGGGTTTGCAGCCAGTCCGGCAAAGGGTGTTCCATGGAAGGCACTGTAGGCGACGCTGCAGCTCAGGCTGCCCGCTATCCTCATAGGCGTGAATTCCAAACCGCGTCTGCTGCTCATCGATGGACACTCCGTGGCGTATCGGGCGTTCTTCGCGCTGCCCGTCGACAACTTCTCCACGACCACGGGGCAGCACACCAACGCCGTCTTCGGTTTCACCTCCATGCTCATCAACGTGCTGCGTGACGAGAAGCCCAGCCACGTGGCTGTTGCCTTCGACGTCTCCAGACATTCATTCCGCACCGACAGCTATCCCGAGTACAAGGCGACCCGCTCCACCTCCCCGGAGGAGTTCAAGGGGCAGGTGAGCATCATCAAGGAGGTCCTCGACGCACTGAACGTCCCCCACGTGGAGCTGGAGGGGTACGAGGCGGACGACGTGATCGCCACGCTCACCACCCAGGCTGCTGCCGATGGGTTCGATGTTCTGGTCTGCACAGGCGATCGCGACGCGTTCCAACTGGTCACCGACGCTGTGACGGTGCTCTACCCGCGCAAGGGGATGTCAGATCTGGTGCGCATGACGCCCGAAGCGGTGGAGGAGAAGTATCTCGTGCCGCCGTCTCGCCACCCGGAGATTGCAGCGCTGGTGGGAGAGACGAGCGACAACCTGCCAGGGGTGCCTGGCGTCGGTCCCAAAACCGCAGCCAAGTGGATCACCGAGTACGACGGTCTGGACAACATTCTGGCGAGAGCCGAACAGATCAAGGGCAAGGCGGGGGAATCGCTGCGGGCACACCTGGACGATGTTGCCCGCAACCGTCGTCTCAATGCCCTGGTGCGTGACCTGAGCCTCCCACTGACGATCCCGGAGACACTTCGCCGGGAATGGGACAGGGAGAAGGTGCATGAACTCTTTGACGCCCTGGAGTTCCGTGTTCTCCGTGAGCGACTTCTGGAGCTGTCACCCCAGGAGTCCATTGCCACGGGCACCTTCGAGGTGGAGGGGACGACCCTTGAAGCCGGCGGGGTTCGATCCTGGCTGGACGAGCACGCCCAGGACCTGACCGGTGTGCACTTCGCGGGTTCGTGGGGATCCGGAGTCGGTGATCTCTCCGGTATCGCCCTGGCCGGGACCGATGGTGCTGGTGCCTGGCTGGACGTCGCGGCGTTGACCCCGGACGACGACGCTGCCCTGGCCGCCTGGCTCGAGGACCCGACCCCACGCAAGGTGGTGCACGAAGCCAAGGGCCCCACGCTGGCCTGCTGGTCCCGCGGCTGGGACCTCGCCGGGATCGAACTGGACACCCTGCTTGCCGCGTATCTGCTGCGGCCCGATCAGCGAACCTATGATCTGGCCGACCTCGTGCTGCGCCACCTGAAGCGTGAGTTGGCGGAAGAAGCCGGCCAGGATGACACACCGCAACTCGCCCTCGACATCCCCGGGGATGAGGACGAATCCGTGGGCGTTGCCCTGCTCCATGCCCGGGCGGTGCTGGACCTGGCGGCCGCCCTGCGCGTCGAACTCGTGGAACGGGAGGCCGATGACCTCCTGCGGGAGGTGGAGCTTCCCCTCCAGCGCACTCTCGCGGGGATGGAAAAGCTGGGGATCGCCGTCGACGTCGAGCGTCTGGAAAACTTGCGCAGCCAGTTCGATGGTTCGGTGGCTGCGGCGCAGGCGGCGGCGTGGGAGGTGCTCGGTCACGAGGTGAACCTCGGGTCCCCGAAGCAACTTCAGGCCGTGCTGTTCGACGAACTCGAGATGCCGAAGACACGACGCACCAAATCGGGCTACACCACCGATGCCGAAGCTTTGGAGGGGCTGTTCGTCAAACGGAACACCCATTCCTCGGGCACCTGCTGGCGCACCGGGACTCGATCAGGCTTCGCCAGACCGTCGATGGGCTGCTGACCTCGGTGCAGCCGGATGGACGCATCCACACCACATACGTCCAGACGATGGCAGCCACGGGTCGGCTGTCGTCGATCGATCCGAACCTGCAGAACATTCCCATTCGCACTTCACTGGGTCGCCAGATCCGCAGCGCTTTCATCGCCGGCAACGGCTTCGAGAGTTTGATGAGTGCGGATTACTCGCAGATCGAAATGCGTCTGATGGCCCACGCGAGCGGCGACGAGGGGCTCATTGAGGCGTTCCGTTCTGGTCGTGACTTCCACAACGAGATGGCGTCCAAAGTGTTTGCCGTCCATCCCGCCGGAGTCACCTCAGAAATGCGGGGCCGGATCAAGGCCATGAACTATGGGCTGGCTTACGGACTCAGCGCTTTTGGGCTGTCCAACCAGCTCAAAATCTCCGTGGGGGAGGCCAAGGCTCTCATGGAGGACTACTTCTCCCGCGTGGGAGGGGTGCAGGCCTACCTCGCCGACATTGTCTCAGAGGCCCGCCGTCGCGGGTACACGTCCACGATGCTCGGGCGTCGCAGGTACTTGCCGGACCTGACATCCAGCAACCGCCAGCGCCGCGAAATGGCGGAGCGCGCCGCGCTCAATGCGCCGATCCAGGGCTCTGCGGCTGACGTCATCAAGATTGCCATGATCAACGTCGGGCGCGCTCTGGAGGCCG
>RCMY010003195.1_pt1 | contig 17676 bp, 15 predicted proteins | sample 2041341 | NCBI WGS metagenome assembly RCMY01 (sample SAMN09708234, study PRJNA481090) | Marine sediment metagenome, whole genome shotgun sequencing project. | reverse complement strand
TTAAAATTATGAGCGTTACAATCTAGAGTTCAATTAATTTTATTTGTTTTAAGAAAAAAAAATCAGGTAACTTTGAAACCTATTAAATAGCTTAATAATAATGACTTCAATCCCCGTTCAGTTTATAATGTTTTCTACATTAATATCAAATCAGTTTATGTTACTATATAATTGACATTCTAAAAAAACCTTAAAAGATATTTTCTATGTAAGGATTGGAGAATGGGGTAGTATTTTATTAGCATAGATCATTTTCGAAATTATTTTTTGATATGATTTAATCTATCGGTTTTCCAATAAAATGGGACTCACGGCAGCGAAGCATTGATGACTATGCCTAGTTAATTTCTAATAAATAAACCAAAATAGAATTTGAACATTTTTGAAATAATCACAAAATTTTCTAAAGCCTCAAATTCTTTAGATAAACATTTATTATAGTATGTCAATTCTAAAAATAGGAATTTTAATTAAAGAATTTGAGGCTTTAGAAAATTGGGAGCTTCGAATTATTAATCATATAAAAAAAGATCCAAATCTTGAATTGACTTTATTGGTTATTAGTAGTCTCAAGAATAAAAAAGTCAAGAAATATTCGCTTAGTAATTTTTTTTGGAAAATTCAGGTTTCTTTTGAAAAAAGTAGGTATTTAAAGGATAAAGAATTTCTAAACAAAGAACAAATAATAAATTATTTAAATACAATTCCTACAATTGTACTAAACCCAGTGAAACTAGAAGGTACGTCAGTTTTTGATGATGAAGATGTTGAAAACATTAAAAATTATAATTTAGATATTCTTTTAAAACATAGTTTTAAAAACCTAAGTGGTGATATTATAACCGCTGCAAAAAATGGAATTTGGTGTTTACACCAGAATGATTATAAAAACAAAATATCTAAGCCTACTGGATTTTTAGAGGTGTTACATAAAACTCCGGTTGTTAGTGTTTCTTTGATTCAGTTAACAAAAAACAGAAATAAAATAAATATTATTGATAAGGCCTATTTTAACCGCCATCGATATTCCTTTGTAGAAACCAATTTCAACATATTAGAATCTTCTATCTCCCTATTATTTAAGAATCTTAAAAAAATCCAAAATGGAAATGGATTGAAAGTCAAGGAAGAAGATGTTAGATATAATGAAAACTTTAAATTGCCAACCTTATTGGAGGTGTTTAAATACCAATTGAATTATTATACCAGTTTCGGAAAAGGATTTTTTAAGCAATTATCATCGAAATTTGGATCACAAGAGGCTAGTTGGACACTTTTTATAGGAAAAGGAAATTTTTTAGATGCAGATTTATCCAGTTTGCAATCCGTAAAGAAGCCAAAAAATGAATTTTGGGCGGATCCTTTTTTATTTGAATACAAAAAAGAAATGTATGTTTTTTTTGAGAAATTTCCTTATGCCACGCAGAAAGGAATTATTTCTTGCGGACGGATTGAAGGCAATGCATTGGTGGAAGTAATAGATGTGCTGGATTTGGAGTATCACTTATCTTATCCCTTTATTTTTGAGGAAGAAGGTGAAATTTACATGATGCCAGAAACTAATGCCAACAACCGATTAGAAATTTATAAATGCTGTCAATTTCCTAACAAATGGGAGTTGTTTAATTCAGCTTTTGAAGGAGAGAAAGTAGCAGATTCTTTTTTTTATACAGATAATCTTAATCAAAAATGGCTCTTTTTAAATAAATCTAATAATATTGGAACTTCCCTAGATAATGAGCTATATATTTATAAAGTGGATTCTATTAATTTAAATAAAATCACACCACATAAGCAAAACCCTATATATATAGATGCAAGAATGGCCAGAAACGGTGGTGCAATTTTCGAATATAATAACGAACTTTACAGGCCTTCACAAAGAAATGTCGATGGAGTTTATGGTAAAAGTTTAAATATTAATAAAATAGATAAACTTACTCTTGATGAATATTCTGAAATAACCGTTAGAATAGTAGAGCCAAATTTTCAAAATGGAATAAAAAGTATTCATCACCTTCACCAAATTAAAAATATGTTCGTATTTGATGCCGCTCTAAAAACGCGTCAATAACAAAAGCTAAAATTTATTCTAAATCTAGAATTGTATAATTAAATCATGACTTCAAATAATTATATTTCAATTTGTTATTTTAACATAATTCTAAAATTTATTTCCTTTGAATAAATTATTAGTCAAATTTAAATCTAATGCACGTTTAAGACAAATTGTATCTTTGTTGTCAATAAATGTGATTGGTATTCCATTAGGGATAATTACCAGTGTATTGTTGACCAGTTATTTGGGGCCAAAGAAATTCGGAGATTACACTTTTATAAATAATGTAATTGGTTTAGCAGTTGTTTTAGGAACTTTTGGCTTTTATTATTCAGGGAATAGGGCTATTGTTTCAAGTAAAAGTAAGAATGAAATTAAATCCTATTATGGTGCAGAATTAATTATAACAATTTGTTTATTTTTATTTATTTATTTCTGTTTATTTATTTATTCAATTATTGATAATAATCTATCTGAAAAAGGGATTAAATCAGAATTTTTATTAGTGCTCCCCTTTTTTATTTTAATATATTTATTTATCCGATTTTTTGAAGTGCTATTTCAAGCGGATAATAGAATAAAATTATTAGGCTATTCAAGACTTTTTCCAAAAATTCTATTTGTTTTTGCAATTTTTGCAATATATAATTTACTTAAAGACTATTCATTTAGAAATAAGTTACTCACGGTTTATATTTGCTCCTTTATCTCGCAAATGGGAGTTTTTGTATTTATTTTTTTAAAACTATCAGTTTCATTTAAAGATGTTAAAATTGCTATTTCTAAAATATGGAAATTAAATAAATCTTTCGGGTTTCATGTTTATGTTGGAAGTGTTTTTTCAGTTGGGATGGCTCAATTGTCAGGAATTTTAATAAGTTATTTTGGAATGGATAATTCAGGTGTAGGGTATTATTCTTTAGCAATGGCAATTGCTGCGCCACTATCATTTATCCCAAATACCATTGCAACAACACATTATAAGGAGTTTTCCGAATTAGATAAAGTTCCTAAAAAAATATTAACCGTAACAATTGGGATAACATTAATAGGCTTATTGACCTCTTGGCTGTTGATAAATCCATTTATAAATTATTTTTATGGTGAAGAATTTAAAACTGTAATAAATCTTTTTTACATTGTAAGTATTGGAGTTGCCCTTCAAGGGATGGCAGATTTTTATAATAGATTTTTGGGTTCACATGGAGAAGGTAAAATGTTAAGAAATAGTTCTATTGTTGTAGGGATATGTGTATTAATCTCCAATGTTGTTTTGATACCATTATGGTCAGAAACAGGTGCAGCATTTACAAATACAGTTAATGGTGTTATTTATCTATTCGCGATAGTATATTATTACAAAATTTTCAGGTCAAAAACAGAGATTAAAAAAAATAGTTGAAAGTTTTATTTGCATTATGGTGCAATTTTAAAATTCAAAAAATCTAAGAAACGATTAAATAAATTTGGAAAAAAAAATTAACGCAATACATGTAGGTTTGTCAGGTTTTCCTTTTGGAAATGCATCAATAAATAAATGCTTAGCAGTTTATAATATCTTAATTACGGAAGGGATAAGTGTATTGGCTATAAATAATAAAGCCTTGCACACAAATGATGCTCCTTTAGATATTAAAATAAAAGGAATGCACGATAATTTACATTATCAATATACAACCCCATCGCCTTATATTCCTAATTCGTTTTTTAAAAGGAGATATTTTAATTTTATTGGTAGAATAAAAGAATTTTTCTTAATATTAAATTTGGTTTTTAATAGAAAAGTTGATGTTATGTTTTATTATCCAAATGGTAATTTTTTTGAATTAGTGTATTATAGAATTTTTTCAAAATTATTTAATTTCCCTTTAATTTCTCATTATGTTGAATATCGATCAGTTTTTAAATATGGGCAAAACAAATGGACTAGCCTTAACTACAATTTATTTGATAAATATTTTATGAGGTTTGTAGATGGAATATTTCCAATAAGTGAACTTTTAATAAACCATATCAAAATAAGAGGATTTAAAGGCGATTATCTAAAGATCCCTCCATTATTTGATTTCAATATGTTTAAAGGATTGGCCAAAAGTCAAAATAGTGATAATTACTTTCTATATGCGGGTAGTTTAGTCTATGAAGAAAGTATTAATCTAATTTTAGATTCTTTTGAGTTAGTTGAGGATAATAGCTTTTATTTATATTTAATCCTTAATGGTTCCTCAGATAAAATGATAAAATTAAAAAAAAGAATAACTGAACATAAAAAAAAGGATTTAATAAAAATATATTCTAACCTCGAATATAATTATTTCCTAAAACTTCTATTTGAGGCAAATGCTTTATTAATACCACTTAATGATAGAGTTCAGGATAAGGCAAGATTTCCCCAAAAAATATCTGAATATACAGCAACTTCTAATCCAATTATATCGACTAACTATGGTGAAATAAAATATTATTTTAAGGATAATTTAAATGCTCTTATAGCCGAAAAAGATAGCCCTTTAGAATTATCAATTAAAATGTCTTTTATCGTGAATTTCCCCAATGAATCTAAAGAAATTGGATTAAGTGGTTATAGAACGGGTTTACAACATTTTGACAGCAATAATTATGGTTATTTATTACGAAATTTTGTATTAAAACAGGTTAAAAATCATTAAACGGTAAGGTTTAAAAATGAAATAATGGAGTTCGAACTTAAAAAAAAACATTTAAAGAGTGCATATTTTTATCTGATTATATTATTTTCAGGGTATTCACTTTCTTTATTTACAAGTCCAGAAGGCTTAATAATAATTTTCATTTTGGGGTTATTCATTTTTGGTAATACATTACTAAAACCTTCTAAAATTTTATTGTACGCCCTTGGTATTTGGATTGGGTTTTTTATCATAAACACATTAATAGTTCGGAGTTTTCACCCATATTTTATGGTTACCTATATTATATATCTCATTATAGCATGGTGGTTAATTTCTTATTATAAAGATAAATTATTTATTAATTATGAAAATGCTATTTACATTTTATCTATTATTAGTTTAGTTTTCTATTTCTGGCAAATTATTCATTTTGAAAGTTTATATAGTTTAATTAAAACGTTAGATCTATCACAAGATATGTATCCAAATAGAGGGTATGCTAGTATTTGTATATATTCGATTAGATCAGATATGAATGTATTATTTCCCCAAAATTCTGGATTTACATGGGAACCAGGTCCTTTTTCATCTTTTATTGCATTAGCTATATTCTTTAATTTGGCTCGTAATAAGATGGTTTTGAAAGATAGATCAAAGCTAATAATCTTTCTAATAACTCTTATTTCAACGCAGTCAACTACAGGGTTACTTGCACTTTTAGTTATTATATTTTGGTTGGTTTACTCTCGATTTAAGAGTGTATATTATCGCTCTATTTTACTACCCCTAACCTCGATTATTTTATTTGTAATATTTTCAAGTACACCTATTTTGCAAAATAAAATTAAATCGGAATCAGAACAGGATGTTGAATTGCTAATTGAAAATTCAATATTATATGACTCTAGTTATAATCCAGGACGTTTCGCTTCGTTTCAATTAGGGTGGATCGATTTTAAAAATCATCCATTTGTTGGTATTGGAGGCCATTCAAAATCCAGATATGCTACTCAACAGGGAGCCGATGTAAGCACAATAAATGGCTTTGCAATGATAATGACCAGATATGGAAGTGTTGGATTATTATTATTTTTTTTAATGCTATTCCGATCGGGAAAATGGCTGTCAAAGTATTATTCATATGATGGTTATTTAATATTCCCTTTAATATTATTAATAATTTCCTTTGCATTTAGTATAATCGAAACACCTTTACTAATAACTCTATGGATTTCTTCATTATTTTTAAAGAGACCAAGCTATTACCAAAATAAATTATGTCAAAGAAAATATTATTTTTTTTAGATTCACTTCGTGCTGGTGGTAGGGAGCGTAGAGCCGTTGAATTATTTCTCTTTTTAAAAAAAGAGACTGATTTTGAGTTTCAAATAGTTCTTACTGAAAACATTGTTCATTATAAGTATATCCATGATTTGGATATTCCAATTTTTGTTTTGAAAAAAAGGCACATTAAAAAAGACCCTTTACAGTTTTATAAGTTTTTTCAATATGTAAAAAAATTCAAACCAGATATAATTCACTCTTGGAGTGGGATGACAAACTTTTATGTTTTCCCATCTGCAAAAATTTATAATATTCCACTTATAAATGGCCAAATTGCAAATGCGATTCCAAGCGAAAGCAGAACTAATTTTGATAACATTTTATGGAAAATAAATAATTACTTCTCATCTATTGTAATTGCAAACTCTTTTGCAGGAATTAGAGCATATATGAATAATTACGAAAAAGGATTAGTTATTTATAATGGAATTAATTTAAATCGTTTTAAAGATTTATTGGGGAAGGAGATTGTTAAAAAAAAATTTCAAATTCAAACTACTTTTACGATTGTAATGGTTGCCTCTTTTAATAAATATAAGGATTATAATTTGTTTTTTGATGTTGCAACAAGAATATGCAATTTACGAAAAGATGTTACTTTTATTGGAGTAGGAGAAGGAGCATCATCTTCAGAAATTTTTGATAAAGTTAAAAATAATAATCGTATTTTACTCTATGATCAGATATCGAATGTTGAAGATTTGGTTAATTCATGTGACATAGGGTTGTTATTTTCAAATATGCAAACTGGTGAAGGATTTTCAAATACAATAATGGAATACATGGCATTATCAAAGCCAGTAATTGCAACAAATGCTGGTGGAACAAACGAGTTAGTCGCAAATAACATTTCGGGATTTTTAGTTGATAATGATATTGAATTTATTGTTGAAAAGATAATTAAGTTATTAGATAATGAAAAGCTAAGAATGCAGATGGGTAAAAAAGGTTGTGAAATAATTGAGAAAAATTTTACAATTGAAATTATGGGAGCTAAGTATTTAGAATTGTATAATTCTTTTTGAAAAACATTTTTTATTTAATAGGTGTGAAAAATGAGACTAAAAAATATAAAACAAGCATATTAATATAGTAATTCATGATGCAAAATTTAAAATTGTTTATTTTTTATATATTAAAAGAGAGTATAGCTTTTCTACTTTATATACCTGGATTAGTTTTTTTTAAAATATTTGGTTACAAAAAAAAAATACTTTTTATTTTAAACTATCACAATTTTTCGAAATATAATAATTATCGAGTAAGGAGAGGGAATATGTTAGAAACTGGCTATTCAAAGAATTTTGAAAAGCAAATCAAGTTTTTAAAAAATCATTTCAATTTTTGTTATCCCGAAGAATTTTTTTCTGATAATTGTAAAAATGATATATATATTTTAATAACTTTTGACGATGGGTATAGAGATAATTACGATTTGGCATTCCCTGTGTTAAAAAAATATAAAATTCCAACAATATTCTTTGTTGCAACGAAGTTTTTAAATGATAAAAATTATATTATTCATGATATAATCAAATATCTTGCTCAAGAGAACTTGATTTCAAAAAAATTCTTAAGTATTTCAAAAGAATTATATCTTGGTCAAAATAATTATTCAATAGAAGATATTGAAAGGCTAAATACTATTTTTTTAAAAAATTTTCCAAATCATAGGTTAATGATGAATAATGATGAAGTCAAAGATCTTTTTGAAAATGGATTTAAAATTGGAAACCATACATATAATCATGAACGACTATCTTTTTTAATTAAGGAAGATCAGTTTAAAACCATTCAAATTGCGAGTGATAACATAGCAGAAATTTGTGGAGTTAAACCAACTCATATTGCTTATCCGAATGGGCTTTTTAATAATAAAACCTTAGATGTTATCGGAAAATTAAAATTACCCTATGGCTACACAGTAATAGGGGGATATAATAGTAAAGATGATGATAAAAGAACCTTAAAAAGAATTGGAATCAATGCATCTGATTCAAAATATTTAATACTATTAAAATTAGTTTTATACTCAACTTTTAAATTTGGTAAAATTTGATAAACCTTTCACAAATACAGAAATTATCTCATTATTTATATAATCTGAAAATTCCTATTCTACCTAAAATTTTAGAACTATTTATTTTTTTATTTTATAACAGTAGGGTTCCCTCAAAGGTTCTTATTGGTAAAAATTCAAAATTTGCCTATGCGGGAATTGGATGTGTGATTCATAAAGATGCGATAATTGGAAATAACTGTATTATTGGTCAAGGTATTACAATTGGTGGTCGTGGCCCACGAAAGGGAGTGCCTAAAATTGGTAATAATGTTTATTTAGGACCTGGTTGTAGAATATTGGGGCCAATTTCAATTGGAAACAATGTTATAATAGGACCAAATGCAGTTGTTATTAATGATATTTCATCTAACTCAATTGCTGTAGGTATTCCAGCGAAGATTGTTAAAAGTAATGTAGATAAAATTTCTGATTATTTATAATTTAGCAACTACTTTTAATAAATATTACGTATTACTTAAGAATTTAATTTCTTCAAATAATTATTTCTTTCTCATACATTTTGTAATATTTGCTTACCTAATAATTTTATTTTTGCTTTTATGAATGACAATGTTTTAACATTAGGTCCTGACTATAAAACACTTAAAGGGGGAATAGCTTCTCTTTTGGAAGTATATGCAAAAAATGATTTAACATTTAGGTTTCTTCCAACTTATAGTTATGAGAATAACCTAATTAATGTTTTACTATTTCCATTTTACTATTTGCGAATTTTCTTTTTCTTAGTTGCTAATAAAAGTTATCGAATTGTTCATATCCATGGAGCTTCTCAAATTAGTTTTTACAGAAAATACTTAATTTTTTTAAGTGTTAAGTATATTTTAAAGCGTAAGGTTATTTACCATATTCATGGTGGAGCATTCCATAAATTTGAAAAAGACTCGGGTTCTTGGGTGAAAAAGAGAATCCATGAAATGATAAATACCAGCGATGTAATTATATGTTTATCAAATAATTGGAAAAATTATTTCAAAACTGTTTATAACCCTAAAAAGGTAATAGTGTTAAATAACATTATCAATAACCCCAAAAAAATAAAAAAAAATAAGACAATTGGTTTAATTCAATTCTTGTTTCTTGGAAAGGTTATGGATGAAAAAGGTGTTTTTGATTTATTGAATTTGGTTCACAAAAATAAAGAATATCTTCAAAACAAAATTAATATAATTATAGGTGGGGATGGTGAAATTGAAAAATTAAGAAATAAAATACATGAATTCGAAATTTCTCATATTGTTAACTTTATCGGTTGGGTTTCAGGTGAGGAAAAAGTAAAGCTTTTAACTGAGTCGGATGTTTTTTTACTACCATCATACTATGAGGGTTTGCCAATATCAATCTTGGAAGCAATGAGCTATAATATGCCTATTATTGCGACAGATGTAGGAGGAATTCCAACAATTGTAAAAGGTAATATTAATGGAATATTGATTAAACCAGGTGATCAGATTTCTCTTTTTAAAGCAATGAAATATTTTATTGATAATACCAAAGAGATATATAATTATGGACAAAATTCTTATACTATGGTTAAAGACTTTTTACCAAATAAGGTGATTAATGATTTACATAAAATATATCAAAAACTATAGTTAAACATTTTCGGATATGGATATTGACAGTATTTTAAATTTATATAAAAAAACATATTTAAATTTGCCCAGACCTGTAAAAAGTTTTTTGGGAAATTTATATGGTTCAATTCCATTGGAAATTCGTTTTGGAGGACAATATCGAATTCATAAAAAAATAGTCGAAACTTTTGAAAATTCAAGTGATCAATTTCAAATGGATTTTATGTATAATAAAACTTTTGAAACCTTGCAGTTTGCCTATGAAAATATCCCGCATTATACGCAAATTTTTAACGAATCAGGATTCAGTCCGACTCAATTCAAAAGCCTAGGCGATTTAAAAAAGGTGCCTTTTTTGACAAAGCAGATGATTCAAAATAATCTTAAAAACTTATATACCAATAAAATTGAAAGACCTGTTGAAGTTCACACTGGTGGGAGCACTTTTACACCTACAAAGTTTTTTCTCTCCTTAAAAACATCAAGAGCAAAAGAGCGGGCTTATAATAACTTTATTTTTTCAAAATTAGGGTATACTTATGGTGAAAAAACACTGGTGATAAGGGCTTCGGATACTTCAGATGAAAAAAATAATATTTTTTGGGAATATGAAAGGGTGTCTAATCAACTTTGGCTTTCATCAAATCATATAAATAAAAAATATATTAAAAAGCTGTTATTGGAAGTAGAGAAATTTCAACCAAAATTTGTTTGGGGTTATCCAAGTGCAATTTCTTTTTTCGTGAATGAATGTAAAAAGATTGGAATTCAAAATATAGAGGGTGTATCTGGTGTTTTTCTAACTTCAGAAATTATATTCCCAGAGCAAAGAGAAGCAATAGCTAGTTTTTTTAAATGTAAAGTTCTTTCACATTATGGTCATAGAGAATCTAGTACCATTGGATATAGAATTGATGGAGAAAAATATAATTTTTTAAATTCTTATGGAGTTACAAGGATTGTTAATGATGAAATAGTTGCTACTTCCTTCGATAATTTTGTTATGCCTTTTATCAATTATAAAACGCAAGATTATATATCTGGTAGTAGAGACTATTTAGATCAAAGTGATATGGTTTTCAATGTTGAAAATATTGAAGGTCGACTTCAAGATTTTATTGTAACAAAGGATGGAACCATTAGAACAGCTATGAGCATTGGTATGGGTCATGCAGTCGATTTTGAAAACATCAAGGCCGCTCAGTATTACCAAGATACAATAGGAAAGATTACAATATTCTTGGAATCAGATAATCCTGAAAAAGTTAATGTTGAGAGACTTATTGCTGATCGTCAAAAATTTGTAAAAAACTCTATATCATTTGATGTTAAGTTTGTTGATAAAATTGAAAAGACAGCTTTAGGGAAATGGAAAACTTGTATTCAAAAATTAGATATCGAAAAATATAAATAGAAAAAAGTTTAAAATAATTTATAAAAATTGCTATGGATATAGATAGTATTTTAAATTTATATAGTAATACTTATTTAAATTTACCTAGACCTGTTAAAAGTTTTTTAGGGCAAATTTATGGTTCAATCCCTTTAGAAGTCAGATTTGGAAAGGAATATAAAATTAATAAAAGGTTACTTGATAAATATGAAAATTCGGATAAACAATTTCAATTAGATTTTGTTTATAATAAGACATTTGAAACGCTACAATTTGCCTTTGAAAATATACCACATTACAGAAATATTTTCAACGAGTTTGGTTTTGATCCAAAAAATTTTAAAAGTATTGACGATTTAAAAAATGTTCCATTACTCACAAAGAAAATAGTACAAAACAATTTAGAAAATCTTTATACAAATAAAAAAGATAAACCAATTCGAGTTCAAACAGGAGGAAGCACTTTTACTCCGACAAAATTCTATGTTTCTTTGCAAAAAACTAGAGCAAAAGAAAGAGCATATAATGATTATATTTTTTCAAAGTTAGGTTATGTATACAGAGACAGAACTTTAGTTTTAAGAGCAAGCGATACGTCAAATAAAAATGTTTATTGGAATTATGAAAGGGTAGCCAATCACCTTTGGGTTTCGGCAAACCATATCAGTCCTAAATATATTGATAAAATTACACAAGAAGTTGCTTTATTTAAACCAAAGTATGTCTGGGGATATCCGAGTGCTGTAGCTTTTTTTGTTAATCAATGCATAAAAAAAGGGATGGATCATATGAAGGGTGTTTCAGGTGTTTTTCTAACTTCCGAAATAATTTTCCCAGAACAAAGAAAAAAGGTTGCCGATTTTTTTAATTGTCCGGTACTATCCCACTATGGTCATCGAGAATCTACAACAATTGCCTATAGAATTGATCAAAAACCATATAATTTTTTAAATTCTTATGGAGCAACTCGTGTTGTAGATAATGAAATAATAACAACTTCATTTGACAATTTTGTAATGCCATTTATTAACTATAAGACACAAGATTTTGTAACGGGAAATTCTAATTTTATCGAAAAAAGTGACTTAGTTTCGAGTATTGAAGAAATTGAAGGGAGGTTGCAGGATTTCATGGTTACAAAAGAAGGGACAGTACGAACAGCAATGGGAATAGGAATGGGACATTCTAATTATTTTGAATTTGTAGAGGCAGCTCAATATTATCAAGACACTCCGGGAAAAGTGACTATAAATATAGAATCTGCTTCACCGGAAAAAGTTAATGTAATAAAACTAATTCAAGAAATGGAAGACTATGTAAAAAAAGCAATAGAATTTAATGTGCGTTTTGTCGATAAAATTGAAAAAACACCATTAGGTAAATGGAAAACATGCGTTCAGAAATTAGATATAGAAAAATATAAATAATTTGAAGAAAGAATCATGATTTTTGCAAAGGATATCATAATTTATTTATAGCTCACATATTCAAGCGCAAGAAATTGAAAATAGAAATTTAATTTTCGTGACCTTTTTGATTCTTCAAATATCGAAATGGATTTTGAAGAATTAAGCAACCCAATAAGAACTGTTTCAGGTAAGGTGAAACTTTTAGTATAAAAGATGGAAAATAACATTAAGAGCTTTGTTAAACTCAAAAACTATTGTGAAGCAGAAAATTTTAAAGGTTGGGATCCATATGACGGACTGAATTCTAAATGGTTTCAAGCAACTCCATTAAAACATTCTTCATTGGCAAGACTTATTTTAATCCAAACTTTTAAAAGAAGCCCAATAAATTTAAGAAAACTTTTTGCAGTACCTAAACAATATAATGCCAAAGGAATTGCACTTTTTTTAACAGGTTATTGCAATCTATATGATGTTCTAAAATTTAAAAAAGAATATTTTAACGATTTCACAGTTGAAGATTGCTTAGTTCAGATTAATCATTTAGCGAAATTGTTACTTGAGATGCAAAATCGAGATTATAGTGGTGCCTGTTGGGGATATAATTTTGATTGGCAGGCTAGACGACTATTTTTATTTCCAAAAGACACACCAACGGTGGTTGCTACCAGCTTTGCGGTTACGGCTCTATTGAAGGCTTACGAGATTACAAAAAACGAAACCTATAAAACAACCGCTCTTTCAGCAGGAGATTTTGTTTTAAAAGATTTAAGTCGGACACCTAAAGAAAGAGGCTTTCTATTTTCATATTCTCCTTTAGAAGGAAACAACACTGTGTATAATGCTTCCTTACTTGGGAGTAAAACCTTGGCTTTGTGTTACCATTATTCTAAAAATGAGCTTTATAAACAGGCAGCTAGAGCTTCAATTGAAGCTTGTGTAAATGCACAGCAAGAAGATGGTTCTTGGTTGTATGGTGAACTTAAAGTTCAAAACTGGATTGATAGTTTTCATACAGGTTATAATTTAGAAGCAATAGCAACGTATCAAAAATATACAGGTGATGGTGCTTTTCAAAAGCATTTAGATAAGGGATTCGCATTCTATTTGGATAATTTTTTCATGAAAGATGGTACTCCAAAATACTATCATAATAAAACCTATCCTATTGATATTCACTGCCCTGGTCAGCTTTCGGTAACTCTTTCTATTCTTGGAGAAATGAAAAATAACAAACAAATCATGGAGAAAGTAATGAAATGGACGATTGAAAATATGCAAGATCGAAAGGGCTTTTTTTATTACCAATTAAAGAGAGGATTTTCCTCCAAAATACCATATATGCGTTGGAGTCAGGCATTTATGTTTTATGCGTTTAGTTATTATTTTTTAGAAAACACACATGATTAAAAAAGCCAAAGTAAGAAGTACTGAAATCTATGCTTTTCCTAACCGAGAAGTATTTTTGGATTATATTCAAAACGAAAAAAAAATTTTAATCGCAATAAATGCAGAAAAAATTTTAAAAGAAGACACACGGCTTCATCGTATTATTAACGACAATATTGGATATCCGGATGGGGCAGGTGCCGTAATGGCTTTAAAACAAAAAGGTTTGAATGCTGTTAAAATTCCAGGAGCAGAGTTTTGGTTGGATATAGTTAAAAGATTTCATAAGGAAAAGAATTTTTACTTATTGGGTTCTTCTCAAGAAGTGATAGAGGACACTGTAACGAAACTAAAAAATGATTATCCGGCTATTTCAATAATTGGCTACCGCAATGGCTTTCTAAAAGATGAAGATAAGAAAATACTTATAACTGAACTTAAGAATAAGAGGCCTGACGTTGTTTTTGTAGCGCAAGGAAGCCCGAAACAGGAGTTTTTAATGGATGAGCTTATTCAACACCATCCGGCTTTATATATGGGTTTGGGGGGTAGTTTTGATGTATATTGTGGATTAAAACAACGGGTTTTTTTCTAAAATGGAATTTAGAATGGTTCTATCGATTATTAAAAGAACCAACAAGATTTAAAAGACAACTTGTATTGGTGAAATTTTTTTATATGTTAAAAATGAATAAATTTTAGTGTAACCTTTTTTTATTAAATATTATTTATGAATTATAAATTTTTCTTACAAAATCGATCCTTACGAAATACGCTTCTTGGTAGTTATTGTCTAGTTTTATTTATACTTATACTAATTTTTTTAATAGCAAGAAAATACGATATTCCTGTAGCAAATTTTACAGGAGATCCTGCTTTAATAACAGATGTTCCGTTTTATATTGGTTTTTTATCTAATATTGGAGTAATTTTTTGGAGTTTAACATGTTCAATTTGTTTATTTACTTGGATTATTTTAAATAAAATTAATAAAAAAGAAACATCAAGTTTCTTTTTGTTTTCAGGCTTATTTACTTTGTTTTTATTGTTAGATGACTTATTCATGATTCATGACCAAATATTTCCAAGATATTTTCTACTTTCTCAAAAAATAGTTTATCTCATTTATTTTATATTAACGCTAGTTTTTTTCTTTAAATATGGGAAGTATATATTTTTAAAGACTGAAAAATTACTTTTATTTAGTGCTTTTGCTTTTTTTGCGTTATCAATCTTATTTGATATGTTTATGCCTCAATCTCATACGAGTATTAATTATCTTATTGAAGATGGATTGAAATTATTTGGAATAATAACATGGTTTATATTTTTCAGCAGATCTAGTTATAAGCAATTAGTAACTCAATATTCTTGAGGATTTCAAAACCAAGAGTTTACTATAAGAATTTGAATTATTATTAATTTAGAGATTAATGAAAAAGAAAAAGTTAAAATATTTTTTTAATTTTTTCAAAAGGGAAGAAGAAAAATATTCCACCCCAGAGGATAAGGAGTGTTAATGAATATCTTAAAAATTTGTTCATTTCAACAAAAGTTATAATTGAAATTATAAAAAATAAAAGAAAATAAAAACTTGAATTATACAAAATAAGCGAGCGTAATGCTTTATTATTTTTTTCCTTTTCACCATCCTTATTTAAAATTAACCAGTTATTTTCAACATCACTCATTTTTATATAATTAAAGGTTTTATCCCAATCAATTTTTTTCCAAAAACCATTAATAAAATTAGTGACCTTTCCTTTATAATGTATGTTGATTTGAGATTTTGGCCAAGCTAAAAATGAAATTAAAATGATAAAAATGTCATCCATAAAAAACCCAAAACGAGTTGCAGTAAATGTATATAATGAGGCATGAAAAATAATAATAATCCACACAGCCTTTATTCTATAATTCTTCATAAGTAATAAAACACCAATTATTAGTTCAATAATTATTGAGGACCAAGAAAGTAATATAGAAAGCCATCGTTCAGGATGGTATTTATAAATAAGTATATAGTAAGGATTTTCCATTGCTTTAAAAAGCCAATTGTGCATGAACTGCCCAGATAACCAATCAGGATCAAAAATTTTACTGAGAAATGCTGAAATATATAGAATACTCAACTGTATATAAATTAGTTTAGGTGCTTTGACATTATTTGTTAATCCAGATAATAAAAAAATACACCCACCAATAAATAGATGATTTCTAAAAACAGGTTTTGAAGAAATCAGTCCAATAATAATTACAAAGCCAAGTGCTATACAACTTTGTCTAACCCTTACATTAAAGAGAAGCATTATTCCGGATAAGACGAAAATGCATCTCAGGATTATTTTTAGAATACCCGAAAAATGATTGAAATAATCTAATGATTTGATAAATGGAATGAAAGGGTCATTTAGCATATTAAAAAAATCATGTGTTAGTAATAACAAAAACAATAGTTTGCACATTATTAACACATTAGGCAACATTTCGTTTTGAACAACTGAAAATGGGTTTTTCACTATTAATAATTTATTTTCCATAGTTTATTTTGTCCTCCGTTTATGGAATAAATTATTGTAACCTTGGCAGAATCATTTTTTCCATAAGATAATTCATATTGCCTAACAATGGAAAATATATTATGAATGGAGCGAGGTTCCCAGCCCTGTGGCTTATAGCGATACCTTTTTTCAATTTTCTCCTCGTTTAAATAAGTTTTATCAATGTTAACATCAATTTTATAATAAGTATGATTATCATAGGGTCTCCAACAAAAAAATCTTTCTGGAATAAATTGCGCATATATTACAGAAAAAATCTGCAGTGTTAAAAATAAAATACCAATCCTAAATTTAATTGAGTTATTCAACAATAAATATTTTTTAGATGAAATCGGTTTAAAAATAGTGATTTTATTTGAATAATTAATTCAGATCGATATTTAGTCAATCTTGTTAGGTTTTAACATATTAATTTAAATTAGATTAATTTTTATTGATGGTATTATTGGATCAAAAAAATGTATATATTCTAAATTTCTTTTATTATTTAAATAAAATATAAAATGAAAATTGATAAAAAAATTAAAGTATTAATACCCGATGGAGAATCTTTTTTTGCTTTATCCGTTATAAATTGCTTATCAGATATTGAAAATATTGAGATTCATCTTATTTATACATCAAAGGAGATAAATGGAGTGCAATATTCTAATAAAATTGATTCTTTTGTTCGCTATACTAAAACCGATAAAGAAATTGATTTTATCAATTTTATTAATCAAGAAATAATCAAAAAGAAAATTGATGTGCTGATGCCTTTGCATGTTGAAGCAATTAGGTTGGCGTCGCGGCACGAATTAAATTTTAATAAACTTAATATTAAAATTTTAGGTACGGAAGTTGAAACTTTAAATAAGGTTAATAATAAATGGAAATTATCAGAATTTTTGACGACGCATGCAATCCCTGTTCCAAAGACTGTACAAAATTTTGAGGATATAAATGAATTAAAATACCCTATTCTGTATAAGCCGGTTAAAGGTACCGCTGGTGGATTGGGAATTAAATTAATAAAAAATAAAACTGATCTCAAAAATATTAGAAACAAATCTGAAGAATTTATCCTTCAGGAATACCTAAAAGGATATGATATTGACTGTAATGTTTTATGTAAAGACGGTGATATTTTAGCTTATACCATCCAAAAAGGGATTATGAAATCATCAAATCCGTTTGCACCACCAACAGCCGTTAAATTTTTGTTGGAAGAAAA
>RCMY010002218.1_pt1 | contig 17681 bp, 16 predicted proteins | sample 2041341 | NCBI WGS metagenome assembly RCMY01 (sample SAMN09708234, study PRJNA481090) | Marine sediment metagenome, whole genome shotgun sequencing project. | reverse complement strand
CTCGAGGAGGAGAACAGCACCAGGTTGTTGAACACCCAGGCTTTCTCATTGGAGTACCTCACCCCCGAGCCCGATCCCGTTGCCTTGACCACGCTCGTCCAGAGATAGCTGCGGCAGCCACCGGCGCCCGTGGCAGGTGTGTCGCATTCGGTCCTCCACTGGCGACCCGCGCTGGTCCAGGCCGGAATGGTCCTGCCCAGGTTGTTGTTGGCCCAGGAAGCGCGCGGAGATGGCAGGTACGACAAGTTGTTGAAAGTCCACCCCGTCCTTTGCACATAGCGGCCATTGGCATAGGTCACCGTCGTGGCCCAGATGTTGGTGCGGCACCGCACCACGTTGCTGGAGTACTTCTCACACGTTGTGTTCCACAATCGGCCGTTCAGGATTTGCCCGCCGGGCGTGGTGTAGACCGACGGAGTGGAGTCGCCATGAGCGATCAGAACACCAGAAGCCATCGCGACGATGACAGCGGCGGAGGCTGCGAACAGCCTGCGGAAAACCTTCATCAATCCTCCCCTACGAGTGTTTTCAATCACAGTAAGCCTCTTCGAAAATATTCTCTATGGATACGCCAAACGGATGACACTGCACCGACCCGGGCCGTCTCCACGGCAGTGGGCCATCCCCAATCCATGATCATTTCGTGGAGCCGAACGCCCTCGGCGGAGCGGGCTATGGTGAAGGGGTTGAGCGTCGCACCCCGAAGGAGTGGAAGTGAACGCAGAAGTTTCACAGTCCCCAGGAATTGAAGTCACTGGTCGAGTTCCGCAGCACGCCGGCCTCCTGAAGTGGGTTGAGGAGGTGTCAGCCCTCACCACACCCATGGCCATTCACTACTGCGACGGCTCAAAGGCGGAGCAGGATCTGATCGCGCAGCAACTGGTGGATGCCGGCACCGTCGTCCGGCTCAACGATGAGGCGAAACCCAATTCGTTCTACGCCCGCACTGACCCCGACGACGTCGCCCGCGTCGAGGACTCCACCTTCATCTGTTCGGTCAACGAGGACGATTGCGGCCCCACCAACAACTGGATGGCGCCGGAGAAGATGAAGAGCACCCTGACGAAGCTGTATGACGGCTGCATGCGTGGACGCATCATGTACGTCATCCCGTTCTGCATGGGCCACGTGGATGCGCCAGAGCCAAAGTTCGGCGTCGAGATCACGGATTCGGCGTACGTCGTGCTGTCCATGGCAATCATGACCCGCATCGGCGAGGAGGTGCTGGCCGCCATGGAGGCCACCAACGCGTTTTTCGTCCCGGCCCTCCACTCGGTGGGCATGCCGCTGGAGGATCCGGCCGACGATATTCCGTGGCCGTGCAATGACGTGAAATACATCGTGCACTTCCCGGAGGAGAGGATGATCTGGTCGTTCGGTTCCGGCTATGGCGGCAACTCGTTGCTGGGCAAGAAGTGCTACTCCCTGCGGATTGCCTCCGTGATGGGCAGGGACGAGGGCTGGCTGGCAGAGCACATGGTCATCATGAAGATCACGTCCCCGGAGGGTAAGTCGTACCACGTCTGTGCGGCCTTCCCGTCGGCGTGTGGCAAGACCAACCTGGCGATGCTGGAGCCCACCATCGAGGGCTGGTCCGTGGAGACGCTCGGCGATGACATCGCCTGGCTGCGCTTCGGACCGGATGGACGCCTGTACGCCGTCAACCCTGAAACGGGGTTGTTCGGCGTCGCTCCCGGCACGGGCGAGGACACGAACCCGAACGCCGTCAAGGCGATCGACAAGGGCAACTCCATCTTCACCAACGTGGCACTGACGGGCGACAACGATGTCTGGTGGGAGGGGATGTCCAAGCGCGCGCCGTCGGATCTCACGGACTGGAAGGGACGCCGCTGGACTGTCGATGGCGGACCCGAGGGTGGCCGACCGGGCGAGAAGGCTGCCCACCCCAACAGCCGTTTCTGCACACCCATTGAGCAATTGCCCAACCTCAGCGCCGACTATCACGATCCGGTGGGCGTTCCTATCGACGCCATCATCTTCGGTGGCCGCCGCCAGAACACCATCCCCTTGGTGGCACAGTCACGCACCTGGGCGCATGGCGTGTTTATGGGGGCCACATGCTCCTCAGAGACGACGGCCGCGGCGAAGGGTGCCGTTGGGGTGCTGCGTCGCGACCCCATGGCCATGCTGCCGTTTATCGGCTACCACGTGGGCGACTATCTCCAGCACTGGATTGACATCGGCAAGTCCACGTCGCACGACAAGCTGCCGAAGATCTTCTACGTCAACTGGTTCCGTCGGGACGCGGACGGCCGCTTCTTGTGGCCGGGGTTCGGTGAGAACTCCCGTGTACTGAAGTGGATCGTGGAACGCATCGAGGGCAGTGTGGACGCCATCGACACTCCCGCCGGCATGCTCCCCCTCCGGGATGAGCTGGATCTGACGGGGCTCACCATCGATGACAAGGATCTGGACGACGTCATCGGCTTCTCAGGTCCCGAGTGGATCGACGAACTCCCCCGCATCCGACGGTGGCTCCGGTCACTGGGCAGCAAGGTTCCCCGTGAGGTGCACGACGAACTCTGGCAGATAGCCATGTCCATGGCTGAGCGCCCCTGATCCGAGGCAGACGCCCGCCAAAGACCGGAACGCCAACCCCAATACGGAACGCCTGGGATACATCCTTGGCGAGATCCACTTGGATTGGCGTTCCGCGGTTCTGGCGTGGTGATTCGCAAGTTCAGCACCGGCAGAGAAGTTTTCCACAGCTTCGACGTCGTGGCCTGCACCTCAGTCCTTGGTGCTGTGCAATCAATGCATGCAGGACTATCACTCCCCGCCGCTCACGCATCAGCAACTGGTGTCCATCGGAATGACCCCGAATGACATCCGCGCCCAGCTGACGTCGGGGGACCTTCGCCGGATTCGGCGCGGGGCCTACCATGACGGCCCTGAGCACCAGACACGCGTTGCCCGCCACGTCGAACTGATTCACGCATGTCTACCGGGCACGCACCCGACCAGTGTCGTGAGCCACGCGTCGGCGGCCGTGCTCCATGGACTTCCCGTTCCCAACGGCCACCTGGGCAAGGTGTGGATGACGCGCAGGTCTCCTGGACACGGCGACGGCGGCTCTGTTCTCGTCGTACGAGCATCTCCCCTCAACGACTCGGAGGTGACCATACGCGATGGAATCACCGTCACCACGCTCGCCCGCACGGCTGCTGACATGGCACGAACAGCACCTCACGGATGGGGAGTCATAGTGTGCGACGCTGCCATGGCGATGGGTCTTTCCCGCCAGGAACTGGCCAACGCGCTGGAGAATCATTCACGGCTGCGTGGAATCGTCCGTGCACGAACCATCGTCGAATTCGCCGATCCGAGAAGTGAATCTCCCGCCGAGTCCATGAGCCGAGCCAACATGGCTCACGCAGGCGTGGCTGCACCCGAACTGCAGTTCGAGATCCATGACAGCAACGGGGAATTCATCGCGAGGACTGACTTCGCGTGGCCTGACCTCCTCCTTGTGGGCGAGGTCGACGGCCTCGTAAAGTACAACGATCTGCTCACACCCGAACAGACGGCGGGCTCCGTGCTCATGGCAGAGAAGCGCCGCGAGGAACTCATCAGACAGCAGGGGTTCTGGGTGGTCCGTTGGGATTGGGGCATCGCCTCGGATCACCGGCGCCTGGGCCAGCTTCTCCGTCGCGCCATGGCCACCCAAGCTCGAAACACGTCACCCAAATAACGGAACGCCAACCCAAAGTTCTGATGCCTGGGACACATCCTTGGCGTTCAGATTTCGGATTGGCGTTGCGGAATTTGGGGTGGGTCGGGGTCAGCCCTGTTGGTAGGTGATGGCCAGGCGCTCGCGGGTCCGGTAGCGCCCGTGATGCACGTCGCCGGTGGATTCAGCGGTGAAGAGCCGGGCGGCCTCCGGGGAGTTCTGGATGCGCTGCAGTGTCTCGTTCAATCTGTGGATCTGTCCCTGCATTCCATCAATCTGCGCCTCTAGTAGGATGATCCTGCGGATCCCCTCCAGGTTGATCCCCTCGTCCTGACTCAGGCGCTGGACGTGCCGGAGCTTGGCCACATCCCGCAACGAGTAGCGACGGCCCCTCCCACGCGCCCGCTGGGGGACCACGAGACCGAGCCGGTCATAGCCACGCAGAGTTTGCGGATGCATGTCCGCCAACTGCGAGGCCACCGAGACGGGGAAGACCGGCGCATCGTAGTCAAACTGCTGGGGGAGGTTGGGGGTGGGCATGTCAGCTCCCGAAGAGCGCGGTGCGCGGGTTGGACTGGCCCGACTTCTCTGAATACTCAAGCAATGCGCTGCGTGCGGCATCACTCAGGTGTTCCGGCACCTCGATCCTGAGGGTGACCAACAGGTCACCGACGGTGCCATCGGACTTGCGTGCCCCCTTGCCCCTCAGACGCATCGTGCGTCCGTTGGGTGTATTGGCGGGCACACGCAGCTTGACCGATGGGCCGGAGATGGTGGGGACAGAAATCTCGGCGCCCAGAGTAGCCTCGGCGAACGTCACGGGAACCTCAAGAGTGAGATTGTTCTTGCTTCGCCCGAAGAGCTTGTGCGCCTTGACATTCACTGTGACGTAGAGATCGCCCGGCGCACCGCCATTCTCGCCTGCGGCACCTTTGGCCTTCACGCGGATGCGCTGGCCGTCGTTGACACCGGCAGGAATGCGTACGTTCATGGTGTTGGAGGATCGTGCTCGCCCAGAACCCTGGCAGTCAGGGCACGGATCCTCCACCAGCAGCCCACGACCCAGACAGTCGCGGCAGGGCTCGCTCATGGAGAAGACACCACCGGCGGTGGAACTCTGCATGCCCGAGCCCTCGCATGTGGAACACACCTTGGGCAACGTGCCTGCCTTGGCGCCCGTGCCTCGGCACGAGGAGCAGGGCTGGTCCGAAATGGTGCGCATGGAGACGGTGTCACCGGAGACGGCCTGCTCGAAAGTGATGGTCACCTCGCCCTCGATGTCCGCGCCCCGGCGGGGCCCTCTCGTGGTCGTGCGACGGGTGGTTCCGGAGTTACTGAACAGGTTGCCGAAGATGTCACCGAAACCGGCGCCGGCCGTTCCTGCCCCGCCTGCATTCCGGAAAAGATCCTCGAAGCCACCGGGCGCTCCGGAGGCGCCACCGCCGGGAGCACCGAAACGGACACCGCTGCCAAACAGGCTGCGGGCCTCGTCGTATTCCTTGCGCTTGTCTGCGTTGCTGAGAACCGAATTGGCCTCGGAGGCTTCCTTGAAGCGTGCCTCGGAAGCCTTGTTGCCCGGATTCTGGTCCGGATGATTCTCCCGTGCTATCTGGCGAAATGCCTTGCGGATTTCGTCTGATCCCGCCTTCTTCGAGACGCCGAGAATCTTGTAGTAGTCCTTTTCCAGCCAGTCCTTCGTACTCACCCGGTGCCTCCTTCTCGTGGTGCGGGATCTTGTGTCGTGTTGTGTACCCCAGTGAACCGGATGGCCGCCCCGCATCTCTGATGGCGGGGCGGCGCTCCGATTCAGTGTGTCAGGCCTTGGGATTCGCGACGCCGACGCGCGCCGGACGGATGACGCGATCGCCGAGCGCATAGCCCTGCTGCATGACCTGGGAGATCGTGGTGACCTCCACCTCGGTTCCCTCCAGGGGAATCTCCATCAGGGCGTCGTGACGGTTCGGATCGAACACGTCACCCACCTCCCCGAATGCGGTCAAACCGTGCTTGTTGGCTACCTTTTCCAGCTCGTCGGCCACCATCTTGAATCCGGCACCAAGATCATCGTGCGTCCGGGCCAGTGCCACCGTGTCCAGGACGGGCATCAGGTCCGTGACCACGGACTCAATGCCTGCCTGCCGGGACAGCGCACGATCCCGGTCCACACGCCTCTTGTAATTGACGTATTCAGCCTGCAGCCTCTGCAGATCTGCCGTGCGCTCAGCGGCCAGCGCCGCCCAGTCCGTGGAGGACTCGGCGAACGCCTCGTCCACTGCATCGCCGACGGAGCCCACCTCGGCTCCCGCCTCGGGTGTGTCCTCGTGCGGGGGCCGCCGTGTTTGGCCGCCCTCGCCGTCGGTGTTGTCGTCGAATTCACTCACTTGTCGTCGTCCTTGTCCTCGTCCACAATCTCTGCGTCGACGACGTCATCAGCCTGTTCGTCGGCCCCACCCTCGGTGCCTGCTTCCCCGGCGTCGGGCTGCTCAGCCGACTGCTGGGCGGCCTGGGCGGCAGCGTAGATGGACTGGCCCATGGCCGCAGCCTTGGTGTTGAGGTCATCGACAGCCGGCTTGACGGCGTCGTCGTCCTCACCCTTCAGCGCTTCCTTGAGGGCGTCGAGGGCCTCAACCACCGGCGCCTTGACGTCGTCCGAGATCTGTTCGGCGTTGTCCTCCAGAAGCTTCTCGGTGCGGAAGACCAGTGCGTCGGCCTCGTTGCGCATCTCGACGGTTTCGCGACGCTTGCGGTCTTCCTCAGCGTGGCTCTCCGCGTCCTTGACCATGCGCTCGATGTCTTCCTTGCCCAGGGCGGAGCCACCGGTGACAGTCATTGACTGCTCCTTGCTGGTGGCGAGGTCCTTGGCGCCGACGTGCACGATGCCGTTGGCGTCGATGTCGAAGGTGACCTCGATCTGGGGAACCGAACGGGGCGCAGGAAGCAGACCCGTGAGCTCGAAGTTGCCGAGCGACTTGTTGTCACGGGCGAAGTCACGCTCACCCTGGTACACCTGGATCATCACGGCGGGCTGGTTGTCCTCGGCCGTGGTGAAGACCTCGGAGCGCTTCGTGGGAATGGTGGTGTTGCGCTCGATGATCTTGGTCATCACGCCACCCTTGGTCTCGATGCCGAGGCTCAGCGGGGTGACGTCGAGCAGCAGCACGTCCTTCACCTCGCCCTTCAGCACGCCGGCCTGGAGCGATGCTCCGAGCGCGACAACCTCATCCGGGTTGACGCCCTTGTTGGGCTCCTTGCCGCCGGTCAGTTCCTTCACGAGGTCCACGACGGCGGGCATGCGGGTGGAGCCACCGACGAGCAGGATCTGGTCGATCTTGTCCACGGAGGTTCCGGCATCGGAGATGACGGACTTGAACGGAGCGCGGCAGCGATCAAGCAGGTCCTGGGTCATGCGCTGGAACTCGGCGCGTGTGATCTTCTCGTCGAGGTGCAGCGGGCCCTCCGCGGAGGCGGTGATGTAGGGCAGGTTGATCGAGGACTCGGACGTGGCCGACAGTTCGATCTTGGCGCGCTCGGCAGCTTCCTGCAGGCGCTGGCGGGCCATCTTGTCCTTGGACAGGTCCACGCCATGCTTGTTCTTGAACTGCTTGACCAGCCAGTCAACGACAACGGAGTCCCAGTCATCGCCACCGAGGCGGCTGTCGCCCTTGCTGGCCTTGACCTCGAACACGCCGTCGGCGATGTCGAGCAGCGAGACGTCGAACGTGCCGCCGCCGAGGTCGAAGACCAGAATGGTCTGCTCCTGATCGGCCTTGTCCAAGCCGTAGGCCAGGGCAGCTGCCGTGGGCTCGTTGATGATGCGGTCCACCACGAGACCGGCGATCTCGCCGGCTTCCTTCGTGGCCTGACGCTCGGCATCACCGAAGTACGCGGGAACCGTGATGACGGCGTTGGTGACGGACTCACCGAGGTACGCCTCGGCGTCGCGCTTCAGCTTCTGGAGCACGAAGGCAGAGATCTGCTGGGGACCGTAATCCTTTTTGTCGAGATTGATCTTCCAGTCAGTGCCCATATGGCGCTTGACGGAGCGAATCGTGCGGTCAACGTTGGTGACGGCCTGCCGCTTGGCAACCTCACCCACCAGCACTTCGCCGGACTGCGAGAACGCAACCACCGACGGGGTGGTGCGAGCGCCTTCTGCGTTGGGAATGACGGTGGGTTCTCCACCTTCAAGGACTGCTACCACCGAGTTGGTGGTGCCAAGATCGATGCCTACTGCGCGGGCCATGTGTTTCTCCTCCAAGTTGTGGTGCGCATCATGTCTGTTGCGTGAACAGTGCGCGTTCAATGTCAGTGTTCCCTTGAGCGGGGTTGACTCAAGTTAACCACAACAGGCCCAAAGCAGCAAGTGGGTTGAGTCCCATCGGCTCAACTCAGGGTGAAGTCAGGGTCAGGGCGTGAAAGCAGCAGGACATCACGTGAAATATGCTGGGGTGACGCCTCAGTGGCGTCGCGAGGTCGCGAGCTTGACGTCGTGCCCGGCCCACCACAGGAACCCCTTGATGATCAGAGTGCCGTTGGAGCCGTTGCCCTTGGCTTCGCGGTCGACATCATTGCCGGCCATGATGGCGATCGAGTTGTCCACCACACGTACGCCCTCGGGGATGTAGATGTGGTTCCCGGCCATGATCGCGTGCAACTCAAGCGTGACGACGACCCCGGGGCCCATGGCGGAGGTGAGGTCGATCTTGTCACCGCCCCACCAGGCAAAATTGCGGTAGAGCCTCGTGCCGGGCTCGACCGTGACGTCCCGGCCTGACATGACCGTCACGGTCGTGCGCTCGGGCTGTCCCGTGACAGGTAGTGGGTGGGGACGCCGTGCAGCAGTATGCGCGCCGTCCACCGCCATCAACTGGCGGCCCTCCGGTAGATCATCGACGATGTCGTTGAACTGATCCAAGAATCTCGCGCGAAGCACCAGATCCTGCCGCTCCCCCAACTCCTCGATGCTCAGTCGACCATCGGCATGTGCCTGCTGCAGCACAGCCAGGACTGCATCGCGATCAGCGTCGCCGGCTCGGAGATGCTTGCGGGGATCCTCGTCTGACATGCCACAAGACTACTGTCGGCGGGCCCCACCAGACTCCCCGCGGTGCCTCAGTCGCGCCACCAGTCATCAAGAACGGTGACCGGCGTTGTGCGCTTGTGGCGGGTCCGCAGGTACTTGGTCTCGATCTTCTCGGCCACACCATCTGAGACCACCCGACCCTCCAGGTAGTCGTCGATCTCGTCATATGTGATACCCAGCTCATCCTCGTCGGTGCGCCCGGGGCTGCCATCCAGGAGATCTGCCGTGGGTGCTTTGCCCCACAAGCGCTCCGACGCTCCCAGGTACTGAAGAGTCTGCCTGTTCTGGCGCTTGTTCAGACCGAACAGCGGAAGGATGTCCGCACCGCCGTCGCCGAATTTGGTGAAGAATCCGGTCACTGACTCGGAACCATGGTCAGTGCCGATCACCAGGAGATTGCGCTCCCCCGCCAGCGCATACTGCGCCACCATGCGCATGCGTGCCTTGACATTTCCCTTGTTGAAATCCGAGATTTCCCGGCCGACGGCGGTCTCGAAGCCCTCCTCCAATCCGTCCACCCCGCCCGCAATGTTGAGCGTCAGAGGCGTACGGGCCGCAACGAACTCCATGGCCGCTCGCGCGTCATCGGCATCAACCTGGGTGCCGTACGGCAGACGGACTGCGACGAAGTCCGCGTCCACACCATCGTCGCGGAGCCGGTCCACCGCAAGCTGCGCAATCCGGCCCGCCAGCGTGGAGTCAAGGCCCCCCGAGATCCCGAGCACAAAACCCTGCGTATGGGTGCTGAGCACGTACTCAACAAGGAACGACACCCGACGCTCCACCTCGCGTGCGGGATCGATGGTGGGGCGCACACCCATCTCCGCAATGATCCTGGCCTGCATCTCTCGCATGCCCGCAGTCTAGGCGAGACGTGACCAGGGCGAGCTCACAGCGGCTCGGGGACACTCGACTGACAAACGGAATGCGGAGCGTGGGGGGACCCTGCGCTACTGTCTTCCGCTATGACCGGATTCAAGAACTTCATCATGCGCGGCAACCTGATCGAACTCGCCGTCGCCTTCATCATGGCCACCGCCTTCGGTGCTGTTGTGACCGCCACAGTGGCTTTGCTCATGGACGTCATCGGCAAGCTGGGCGGCCAGCCAGACTTCTCCAACTGGGCTCCGGGCGGCATCTCCGTGGGTGCCTGGATCACCGCACTCATCTCGTTCCTGATCCTGGCCGCGGTGGTGTACTACGCGATCGTGCTCCCCTACACAAAGGCCAAGGACAAGTACTTCCCCGAGGAGGACGCCGGCACACCTGCCGACGTGGCCGTGCTCGAGGAGATCCGCGACCTGCTGAAGGCGCAGAACCGCATCTGACCCACTTCTGACAAGCGCCCGGGAAGTCCCGACAGACTACCTGTGCATCATTTTGAGGCCGCGCCGGCTGGCGCGGCCTCAATAATTTCCTTGACCGCTTCCGCGTCGTTTCCCAGCTCGACGACGTACCGGGGCAACGCTTCGATGCCGTCGAACACCGCCGGGCGCGGCACATCGATCCCCAGGGCCTCTGTGATCGTCTCACCGAACTTCACCGGCAGCGCCGTTTCCAGGGCAACGACGGTGCCACAAACCTGCATGCTGCGTGCCACCTGCACAGCGTCGGCGGTATGGGGGTCGATGAGGACGCCATCCTCCTCGTAGGTGCGGCGGATCTGGTGCAACCGGTCCGCATGGGTCGAGGCACCCGTGACAAACCCATGGGTTGCGAGCTGGTCGCGGAACGAGCGCAGCTCGGACAGGTCAAAGCTCCCCTCCTCGCGCAGCCGGACACCGAACAGTTCGGCGACCCGGTCACCGTCCCGTTCCACCAGATCGGCGACGAAGCGCTCGAAGTTGGACGCCTTGGAGATGTCCATTGAAGGCGACGAAGTTGCGTGCGTCTCGGCGCTCTCGCGGATTCGATAGACCCCGGTGGTGAAGAACTCATCCAACACATTGTTCTCGTTTGTCGCGAGAATCAGCCGGTGGATGGGCAGGCCCATCGACTTGGCCACGTGGCCGGCCGCGATGTTGCCGAAGTTGCCTGAGGGCACGGCGAAACTCACGGGCCTGCCATCGTTGGAGATCTGCAACCACGCGGCGAAGTAGTAGACAACCTGTGCCATCAGACGTGCCCAGTTGATCGAGTTGACGGCCCCGATGCGGTGTCGTCTCTTGAAGTCCGCGTCCGCGTTGATCTCCTTGACAATGTCCTGGCAGTCATCGAAGACCCCCGCGACAGCGATGTTGGTGATGGAGGGATCATCGATGGAGAACATCTGGGCCTGCTGGAACGGGGTCATACGGCCCTGCGGCGACAGCATGAAAACGCTCACCCGCGGCTTGCCCATCAACGCGTATTCGGCGGCGGAGCCCGTGTCTCCGCTGGTGGCCCCCAGAATGGTGATGCTGGTGTCCCGGCGCTCCAGTTCATACTCGAACAACTCCCCCAGCAGTTGCATCGCCATGTCCTTGAAGGCAGCGCTGGGTCCGTTGGAGAGATGGAGCAACCACAGCCCGTCCGAGAGCTGACTCACCGGCGCAACGGCCGGGTCGAGGAACTTGGCCGGGGCGTAGGCCCGCTCGCAGATCGCACGAAGATCGGCCTGCGGGATGTCGTCGATGAAGAGCGACGTGACCTCGTGTGCGAGCGCGGCGTAGCCATCCGTTCGCAGCACATGGCGCCAACGTTCCAGGGTCTCGGCGTTCACCTCCGGATAGCTTTCCGGCAGGTACAAACCCCCATCGGGCGCGAGCCCCTCGAGGAGAATGTCGCAGAACGGCCTGCCGGGGGCACCGGAGGAGTCACGGGTGGAGACGTATCGCACGCCCCGAAGCCTACCCAACGCAGTTCCGTGAGCGCTGGTGAAGCTCACCCGAGGATGTCGCGGCGCCGGAACCAGAAGCCTGCCAGGACAATGAGGAGGGAGACACCCACCACCGAGTATCCGAGCGCCCAATCGAAGTGGATCACTTGATCCACCCTGGTGTCGTAGTCATTGCCCACATATTCGAAGAGGGTGACTTCCCCTTCCATCATTGTCCGCAGGATATTGGCTGGCAGGACGGTTTGCAGCCAGGACACCTGGCTGATGGCAGCCCCCACCACCCAGGAACCCACTCCCACCACCGCGAACAGGACCATGGTCAGGACCGCAGAGCCCAAACCCATGGCGAGTGCGCCGCTCATGAACGCCAGGAGGAGCGTCAGCACCACGATGCGGCCAACCAGGAGCGGCAGGGTGATGTCGGCGGACATGTTCTCGGCTCCCCTCAATGACAGGAATGTGATGGAGGACAGTGCCAACGCAGTCATCAGGAAAGTGAAAGCCACGACAAGCCCTGCCAGACCCCCCGCCACGAGTTTCGCAAACATCAGGGGGAGGCGACGCGGGGTGAACAACAGCTGTGTGCCAATGCTGCCGGAGGTGAACTCGGCACCCACGAGCGAGGCGACCATCGCGGCCACAGCCACGAGCAACAACGGCAAACCGAGGTAGAGGACACTCTCCACATACTCACCGAATCCCGCAGGCTCGCTCATGTAATCCGAGAGGATGGGCATGTATTCGGCGCACGTCGAATCGTCGACGGTGTCACAGTATTCCTGTTGCGCAGCTGCGTCGATCCGAACGGTCTCTTCAATATCGGCGATGGCCTGGGCAGACATTGGCTGTATGGTCTCGGCGCTCATCATGACGCTGAACGCGGCGAGCGCGGCCATGCACACCATCAACGCCACCAGCAATCGCCTGCTGGCGAGCCGCAGAAGTTCGGCCTTGAACAACGAAGTCATGACGCCTCCGGCCGAGAAGCACCCTGCGTTGCGCCCAGATGCTCTGCAGCCGTGACATCCAGGAACACGGACTCCAACGTCGAACCCTCCAGCCCCAGATACCGGGGCCACAGATCGACACGGCCCAGGACACGGGCCACTTCATCCGGCGCTGCTGGCGTGCCTGTGGCGAAGGTGACATGAAGTCTGGACCCGATCAGTTCCACCAGGTACCCCGCCTGGCGCAGTGCCTCATGGGCCAGGCTGTGATCGTTGACCTCCAGCACCACCCGCGAGCGATCTCCCGACAGCAGAGTTTCCAGGTCTCCTTCCAAGAGAACTCGACCCCGGCCGATGATGGAGACAGAGTCCGCAACCTGCTCCACCTCTGACAGCAGATGGCTGGAGATCAGTACGGTGCGGCCAGCTTGGGCAAGGGCACGGATCGTCGTGCGAATCTCCTGGATCCCCGCAGGATCCAGCCCATTGGTCGGTTCGTCGAAAATCAACAACTGCGGTTCCTTCAGAAGGGTGGCTGCGATGGCCAACCGCTGTTTCATCCCGAGCGAACACTGTCGAAACCTTGTGTCCGAACGCCCGCCGAGGCCCACTTCCAGCAGCACTTCAGTGACTCGACGACGGTCCACACCGATGGACAGGGCAAGGATTTCGAGGTTGCGGCGCACCGTCATGGATGGGTGGAACCTAGGTGATTCCACGATGGCACCCACCTGGTGGATCACCTCGCCCAATCGCTCAGGTACGGCCGCTCCGTACAGCTCCATCGTCCCGCTGTCCGCCCGGATGAGACCCAACAACATGCGCAGCGTGGTGGTCTTGCCGGATCCGTTCGGCCCCAGCAGTGCGTGGACGCCACCGATGGGTACGTTGAGATCCATGTTTGCGACGGCGATCGTGCGGCCGTAGCGCTTCGCCAGCCCCGCCGTACGAACGGCCCATGCCGTCGGCGTCTCGACCCATTGGTCAGTCATCATGGCAAGCAGGCTAGAGCCCCGGGGTTGGGCGCGCGTCGCACCACAGCCTCCGATCCCCTCAGACCACGGTCTTCGGCGCGCTCAGAAAGACGACATCGTGACGACGCAGCCAACGCCAGAGTGCCCAGACCGGCAGCACGAGGACCCCCATTGCCCAGTAGGGAGCCAGGACATCTTGCAGCGGCGCCAACAGTGCACATAGAGCCGTCACAAAGAGGAAGACGCGCTGCATGCGCACGGTGGGGCGGGCCAGGGCAACGAACGGGATCACCCACGTCAAGTACCACGGCTGCAGGGCTGGCCCCAGAACCGCGAAGGCCAGGAGCACTCCACACACCAGAAGCCAGGGTTGTCCCACCGAGTCTGGCGGCCGGGGGCCCACCTGTAACACCAGTCGCACGATGCCGGCAATGATCAGCAGAGCGGAGAAGAGGGTGAGGCTGGATATGATCCGCCCGTCGGAGAGGAGTTCGTGGAACCGGGCGAACGACGCGACCCACGAGATGGGCGCGTTGCTCGTGGCCTGCAGCGGACTGCCCGCTGTGGGGTTGCGCCAACCCAGCCCGAGGCCCGTGACCCACGAGAGGAGCCCGAACATTCCCACGGCGGCCGCACCTCCCGCCGCTGCTCGCATCGCGAGGGCCCACCATGTGCGGGACTTCTCGGCCAGGAACGGCTGCGACGCCGCCCACGCGAGCCCCACCATCCCCACACCAGCCACGGCCGCCGACTGCTTGATGGACATGGCCACACCAATCAGCGCCCCACCCGCCACCATTGCCACCCATCCCCGGGCCCGGACGTCATGGGCCACGAGGAATGCGACGGCCAAAATGGCGACCATGATCGCGTCGTTGTGAATCCCTCCCACCCACTGGACGAGCATCACAGGATTCAGCAGTCCGGCCCACAGGACCAGCCTTCGGGAGACGCCTGCCCTGTCGGCCAACTTCGGGAGGCACCACGCCAAGACGACGATGGCCACCAGGTTGGGCAGCCGCATGCCCACCGCAGTCCAGTAGAGGTCGCCCCCGAAGATCCGGGAGACCACACCGAAGATCTCCAGTGAGAGCGGGGGGTAGACGGACGTGGTTCTGAACCAGTGGATCCCCACCAGCAGACCGGACTGCGCCGCATCACCCGAAGCCACCGAATAGGGATCCAGACCGTTTGCTATGAGCCAGCCCTGCGCGGCATAGGAGTAGGAATCGCGACTGTGCAGCGGCGGGCTGAAGAGCAGCACCGCTGTCCAGAGCAACAGCACCAGGCGTGGATGACGCCACGCGGGCCCAATTCGCCACCAGGCGATCAGTACCATAAGGGTTCCCGGAATCGTCGCCACCGCACGCCAGGGGCTGGCGCCCACCTCGAGTAGACCGTGCCGGTCAATGCTGACCGCCGCAACCACCAGGAACAATCCCAGGGCACCCAGCAGGGGCCAGGCCCATGGTCCAAAGGTGTGCTCTCCCCGCACGCCGGGGCGTGTTGGGAGCAACGGTGATGCGGGCAAGGGGTACCTCTGTCCGACGTCGTGGGCCGCGTGCAATCCTACTTCGCCGACGGCGAACCGCACAGCTTCGACCCCGGCCGTGTCCCCGTACCACCAGTAGTCTGATCACATGAGAATCTCGATGGTCAGCATCCATGTGACCGAACCGGCGCACGCGTACAGGTTCTACACCGAGGTGCTCGGCTTCGAGACAACTCTCGCAATCCCGGAGAGCGACGTGTTCGTGGTGAGAGCGCCCGGCCAGGACGTCGGCCTTCTCCTGGAACCGAGCGACAATGCACTGGGCGATGAATACCGCAGTGCACTCAGGGCCGCCGGGATACCGGTACTCGTGATGAGCACGGACACCCTCTTCTCAGATATTGAGCGGCTGCGCGCCAACGGCGTGCACTTCGTCTCTGACGTGTTCCGCGACGCTTCCGGCGAGGCCATCAATTTCAGCGATTCCGTAGGAAATCTCATTCAACTCCATCAGGGGGCTTCATGACCACCAAGCGGCACCACGTCGTCATCATCGGCTCAGGCTTCGGCGGCCTGTTCACCGCCAAAGCTCTCAAGCACGCCGATGTCGACATCACACTCATTGCCCGCACCACCCACCACCTTTTCCAACCACTGCTCTACCAGGTGGCCACCGGGGTGCTCTCTGAGGGCGAGATCGCACCCGCAACCCGCGAGATTCTGCGTCACCAGAAGAACGCCCAAGTACTGCTCGGGCTCGTGGACGACGTCGACCTCGCCACCAAGGTGGTCAAGTGGCGGTTCCATGACGAGTACCAGGAGACGCCATTCGACTCCCTGATCGTCGCGACCGGCGCGGGACAGTCTTACTTCGGTAACGACCACTTCGCCAAGTACGCACCCGGCATGAAGACCATCGACGACGCCCTCGAAGTGCGTGCACGCATCTTCAATGCCTTCGAGGTGGCGGAGTTCACGCAGGACGAGAATGAGCGACGCAAGCTGCTCACGTTCGTGGTGGTGGGGGCCGGACCCACCGGTGTTGAAATCGCCGGACAGATCCGTGAGTTGGCGGCTGCGACGCTCCGTCAGGACTTCCGCTCAATCGATCCCGCGTCGGCTCGTGTGATCCTCGTGGATGGAGCCGACCAGGTGCTGCCCCCGTTCGGCCCCAAGCTGGGGAAGGCGACGAAGAAGAAGCTGGAGTCGCTGGGGGTCGAGGTGCAACTGAACTCCTTGGTGACCAACGTTGACGAGAGCGGCATCGAGATCAAGCGCCAGGACGGCACCAAAGATCACATCGAGTGCTTCTGCAAGGTCTGGGCCGCTGGAGTTCAGGGCAGCCCACTCGGACAAACACTCGCCGAGCAGTCGGGCGTCGAACTGGACAGGGCGGGAAGGGTGCTGGTCCAGCCGGACCTCAGTCTGCCCGGCAACCCGGACGTCTTCGTGATCGGGGACCTGATGTCCTACCCCGACGTCCCCGGAATGGCTCAGGGTGCCATCCAATCCGGCAGGCACGCTGCAAAAGTCATCAGGGCCCGACTGGAGGGCAAGGAGAGTCCCGGCAAGTTCGACTACTTCGACAAGGGTTCGATGGCCACCGTCGCCAAGTACTCCGGGGTGGCGATGATCGGTCCCATCAAGATCACCGGGTTCATCGCGTGGCTCGCCTGGCTGTTCCTCCACCTCCTCTACATCGCGGGCTTCAAGCAGCGCGTGAGCACGCTCCTGAGCTGGATTCTGAGTTTCGTCACCAACGGACGTTCACAAAGGGTGGTCACGAACCAGCAACTGGTGGGACGATTGGCCATCGAGGAGTTGGGATCGCACAGCTCGGGCCGCCTGATCCGTGGCACCGTGCCCGGTGCTGTCTCGGACTCCGCCGTGGACGCCAAGAAACGCAACACTCTCAAGGAGTAGTCGAAATGAAGCCCTTCCTTCGGGTGGTTCGAGACATGGCGCTGCTGCTTGCGCGCATCGTGATGGGCGTCGTCCTGCTCGCCCATGGCTGGCACCGGTGGCAAATCATGACCGTTCCCCGTGAGGTCGGGCTTCTCGAAGCAGCAGGCCTGGGCAACGCCACCACCATCGTGTGGCTCGTCATAGCCTTCGAGATCGTCGGGGGAGTCCTCCTCATCTTCGGGTTGGCGACGCCACTGGTCGGCCTGGGCATCGTGGTGCTCAACGCGGCCACCATCCTGGTCCTGAAGGACGAGTTCTACGTGCATCAGCAGGGCTGGGAATACAACGCCGTGCAGGGCGTCGTGGGGTTGTTGCTGCTGGCGCATGGCTCCGGACGTGCAGGGCTGGATAATCTGTTCCTTCGCCCCAAGGATGAAGACGGTGAACTCATCGTCAACGAACACGAGGCGGACCGCATCCAGCCGCAGGAATTCTGACTTTCTCACAGGAGACGCACAGCCAATTCATGGCTTTGACCCATTGCAAGCTGGGACACTGGCTGCATGGTTCCCTCTGCTGACACTCTGAAACGCCTCGACGGCACGCCGCTGCGGGTGATGACCGTGGACGACGAGCCCAGCCTCATCGAATTGCTCTCCATGGCCATGCGCTACGAGGGCTGGGAAGTGCACACTGCCCGCTCCGGTAGTGAAGCAGTGCGCGTGGCAAGGGACAGCCAACCGGACGCCATCGTCCTGGACATGATGCTTC
>RCMY010002217.1_pt1 | contig 17684 bp, 16 predicted proteins | sample 2041341 | NCBI WGS metagenome assembly RCMY01 (sample SAMN09708234, study PRJNA481090) | Marine sediment metagenome, whole genome shotgun sequencing project. | reverse complement strand
GCTGCCTGTTCGGGAAGCAGCTCTTCAATACCCTCCGGCAATTGCCAGCGGTCAGACATTGTCATGGGAAACCTGCGTCGTGCTCAGAATCTACATTGATAGTTAGATGTTAATTGATAAAGTAAAGCAGTAGCGTACCCGCCAGCATGCAGAATAAGCCGACGCTGCGTATAGTGTTATCGTTAAGCGTTGCCATGGTCGCAACCATACTGCGCCATCGCTTGGGGCTTATAAACGGCAGTAGTCCTTCGAAAATAAGAACCAGGCAGGCTGCAATGGCCAGTTCGTGCGCCATACTCTTTATATCCTTAGCGGCAAAAAAAACCGGATGTAAGCTCTACAGCTTTTGCTATAGGACTTCACCCGGTCTCAGTAGTTTAACATAGCTCAAGTGAGCATACGTGTTACTTTTCCGCCTGTGAACCGCCCATGAAGCTGCTCTCGGAACTGCCCTTGGAGCTGCTCTCGGAGCCACCCTTGAAGCTGCTCTCGGAACCGTCCTTGGAGCTGCTTTCGGAGCCGCCCCTGGAACTGCCCTTGGAGCTGCCGCCCAGAGGATCATTCAGATATTTAAAGAAGTCGTTGGTCGGCTCCAGCAAAAGAATATCTGATTTGCTATTAAACGATTGCTGATATGCCGCCAGACTGCGAGTAAATGAGTAAAACTCCTTGTTTTTATTAAAGGCGCTGGCATAAATAGCGGCCGACTTGGCGTCACCTTCACCACGAATACGTTCCGCGTCCCGATAGGCCTCAGCCAGCAGAATGGTGCGACGCCGGTCGGCGTCGGCGCGAATTCCCTCGGCCAACTCGTTACCTTCGGAACGCAGCTCGCGCGCTAACCGCTCACGCTCGGTATTCATACGCTGATACACCGACTCGCTGACCTCTTCGGGCAAATCGATACGCTTGACTCGGATATCAACAACTTCGATACCAAACTCCCGCTTGGCAATTTTATTCAGGTTACCGGTCAGTTCAGTCATCAGCACGTCGCGCTCACCGGATACCACTTCCCGAATGGTGCGCTCACCAAACTGGTTTCTCAGCCCGGTGTTAATGCGCTGCGCCAACAGACCACGCGCCCTGCTCTCTTCGCCGTTGGTGGCTGTATAGAACTTCGATACGTCGCCTTCGGTCGCACCGACTCTCCATTTAGCGTAGGAATCAACAATCACCGCCTTTTTTTCCAGAGTCAGGAAACGTTCCGGACGCGAATCAACCGTTAAAATTCGCGCATCGAATAACTTCACCGAGTTAACGAAGGGAACTTTAAAGTGCAGGCCGGGTGGAATATCCGGGCGTACGATTTCGCCGAATCGCAGCAACACAGCCCGCTCGGTTTCCTTGACGATGAATACACTCATGGCCGCCAGTAGCGCTACCACAAGGAGAATAACAATGCCTGCAATACCTTTCGTTTGCATTATCGACCCTCCCGGCGACGGCTTGGTGTGGTTTGAGTGCGTAATCGCTGCCGTACGTCTTCAGTGAGCTGACGCATCCCTGACTCGGAAATACTCATGCTGCCCGACTCCGAGTTGTTGTTGTTGCTTGACTGAATAATTTTATCGAGTGGCAAATACAACAAGTTGTTACCGCCTTCGGAGTCAATCATTACTTTTGAACTACTCTCCATCACCGACTGTACTGCAGCCAGATACAAACGCTCACGGGTGACTTCCGGTGCCTTGGTATACTCAGTCAGCAGTTGTTCGAAGCGCGCCGCTTCACCTTCTGACTCGGCGATAGCGCGATCTTTGGAAGCGTTCGCTTCTTCTATCTGGCGTCGCGCCTTACCGCGTGCTTCAGGAATAATACCGTTGGCATAGGCTTCCGCTTCGTTTTTAGAGCGTACCTCATCCTCTCGTGCCTTAATCACATCGTCGAACGCAGCCTGCACTTGTGACGGCGGATTGGTGCGCTCGATGTTGACCTGCGCTACCTGAATGCCGGTTGAGTAGTCGCCGAGGTAATCTTGCAGGCGCTGCTGCACTTCAATACCTAACTGCTCACGACCTGCGGTTAACACCTGGTCCATCTTCGAGCCACCAACCGCGTGCCGCAGCGCACTCTCGGTCGCGTCTGCCAGCGTTGTCTCGGGACTGGCAATTTCCAACAGGAAGTTTTGCAGATCCGCGATGGTGTACTGCACGGACAGAGTGACTTCGACGATGTTCTCGTCTTCGGTCAGCATGTGCGCGCTGTGACTGTGCGAGCGCACCTTGGTTACGTTCTCAACGGTGACGTCGTCAATAAACTTTGGATTCCAGTGCAGGCCGGCTGCCTGCGTCGAGTGATAAACACCAAGACGCAACACTACCGCACGCTCTTGCTGGTCAACCTGGTAAATACCCATGGCAACCCAGATTAGCAAAGCGACAACCAGAAACACCACAAAGCTGGCCGCTGAGGGGCCACCGATACTGGCACTACCGCCGCCTTTGCCTCCGCCGCCAAAAATGCCACCGAGCCGTTCCTGAAAACGTTTTAAAGCTTCGTCGAGATCCGGTGGCCCTTGATCGCCCCCGCCCCAGGGGTCTTTTTGACCACCGTTCTTACCTGGTTCATTCCAGGCCATGGCAACTCCTATATATCGTTGAGTAACGCTGCAGCAAACTGCGCCGCGAGCATTATGAATTATTGCAAAAAAGCGACGCGATGTTAACAGACTTTATTTGCTGCGTGTTGGTTAGTATGCTGCGGCGCAGCGGCGACTACCAGCTGGCTCCAGGCTACTCCTTCAGCCTTTAGCAATTGGCGTAAGTCGGTTTGCGGCAGCCGCACCTCCAAAGTACACCCACCCTCGGCATCAGCTTGCTCACTGACTACCGCGCTATACTCGAATAATTTGGCGCGTAAGCGGCCCATATTTGGCGCTAGCGGCAGATACGCGTGTATGACCTTTTCATCCAGTAACTCGGCTATGGCCTGGCTGAGTAACGCCAGTCCGTCGCCGCTGTGTGCCGACAAGTACACACTCTCGGGCTTACCGTTTTCAGCGCGCACGATGCGTGCACTGGCATCGTCTAGCAAATCAATTTTGTTGTACACAAACAGCGTATTGGTTGCTGCTGCATCAATACTGTCTAACACGGTATTTACTTCATTAATTGTGTCGGCTCTGTCACTCGCGCTAGCGTCGACCACATGTAGCAACAGGTCGGCCTGCGTCGCCTCTTCAAGCGTGGCTTTGAACGCATCGACTAACTTGTGCGGCAGATCGCGAATAAAACCTACGGTGTCTGCCAATACGGCGGTGCCGGCGTCGGGCAACTGCAGTCGCCGTAAGGTCGGGTCGAGGGTGGCGAACAACTGATCTGCCACATACACATCTGCTTTGGTAAGCGCGTTAAACAGCGTCGACTTACCCGCATTAGTGTAACCAACCAGCGACACGCTTGGCACGTGTGAGCGACGTCGCGCGCGGCGGCCCAGTGCGCGCTGTTTGCGCACTCGATCAAGTTTGGCTTTTAAACTCTTAACGCGTAAGCGCAGTAAACGCCGGTCAGTTTCAAGCTGCGTCTCACCAGGACCGCGCAGACCTATGCCGCCTTTCTGGCGTTCAAGGTGAGTCCAGCCGCGAATCAAGCGGGTAGAGACATACTGTAGCTGTGCCAGCTCGACTTGCAATTTACCTTCATGCGTACGCGCGCGCTGCGCGAAAATGTCGAGGATAAGACCGGTGCGATCCAATACGCGGCAGCATACCTCGCGCTCGAGGTTGCGCTCCTGGCTAGGTGTCAGGCTGCGGTTAAACAACACCAGTTCAGCATTGTGTTCGGCTACCGCTGCTTTAATTTCAGCCACTTTTCCCGAGCCTACACAGGTGCTGGCGCTGGTTGCCTTGATATTGGCTTGCAGGAATTCCAGTGACTCGGCGCCGGCCGCACGGGCTAACTCTAAAAATTCCTCGGAGTTGGGGGCAGCACTGCCGTTGCACGCAGCATGACTGAGCTCGACATTAACGAGAATTGCCCCTTCACGCTCGGTAGAACCTTCGGCGGCTCCTGGCCGTTCAAAAAACAAATGCGGCCCTATGCTGACTCATCATCATCGTCACTCTGTGGCACGCGCACGTTGCGCGATGGCACTACGGTAGAAATTGCGTGCTTGTACACCATCTGGCTGACGGTGTTTTTAAGTAGTACAACGAACTGATCGAACGACTCGATCTGGCCTTGCAGCTTGATGCCGTTAACCAGGTAAATTGACACCGGAACGCGCTCTTTACGAAGCACGTTAAGGTAAGGGTCTTGTAAAGAGTGCCCCTTTGACATTTTTTATCTCCTAAACGCTGAGTAACACGAATGATCACCCGGGTGACTATCGTTTGCCGGGCTAACCGGGAATGGTTGCGTCGTCAAATTACAACTGATCTACATTGTGTATAACTCGACATACTTACGTGACTATATGCCATCCAGATCTATAAAGTTCAAGGCCTGGTGCAAAATAGAGTGTCTATTTTGCGGCGCTTCACCCTCAACAAAGCCTTCGGCGTAATCGATTTGATCAACATGTAGCCAATTAAGGTCAGGCCAGCTGCGTAACCAGGTCAATTGGCGTTTCGCAAACTGGCGCGTGGCAATGACACCGCGCTCTAACAGCTGTGCTTTATCGTATTCATTGTGCAAATACTGTACTACTTGCCGATAGCCGACTGCTTTTAACGCAGGCAGGTTCAGCGCCAGCGGCGCGCACGCGACATCAGTCTCAAGTAAGGTTTCGACCTCTCCCACCAAACCAGAGTTCAACATGTCGCGAAATCTTTTCTCAATACGCTGATGCAGCAGTGCGCGCTCGCGTGGCGCGATCGCCAATTGGGTCACTCGATACGGCAACTGCTCGCTGTTTGCAGCGCGCTGCCGATTCTGTAACTCAGTTAACGGTACACCACTGTGGCGATAAACCTCCAGCGCGCGCTGTAAACGCTGCGGGTCAGTGGCGTGAATGCGCGCTGCGGCATGCGGATCAACTCGCGCCAACTGCGCATGCAAAGCCGGCCAGCCGCGCGCCGCAGCTTCGGCCTCTATGGCAGCACGAATGGCCGGATCGGCCGCCGGTAATTCGGCCAGGCCATCACGCAACGCTTTAAAATACAGCATGCTGCCGCCAACCAGCAGCGGCAGCCTGCCCCTGGCCGTTATCTCATGCATCGCTTTTAGCGCGTCGCGACGGAACTCGGCAACCGAATACGGCGTTTGTGGCTCTCGAATATCGATCAAATGATGCGGCACTCGGGCTAACGTGGCGGCATCCGGCTTGGCACTGCCAATATCAAGGCCGCGATAGACCGCAGTGGAATCAACGCTAATAATTTCACACGGCAAGCGTTCACAAAGCAGCAACGCAAGCTCGGATTTACCCGACGCGGTCGGGCCTAGCAAAAATATGGCCGGCGGCAATGGCGCGTTAGTCATCCGCTGCCTGGCAGTGTAATCAAACCGGGCACTACACTAACGACCGCGTAAAAATAACTTGTCCAGCTCCGCCAATGACATTGCCGTCCAGGTCGGCCGGCCGTGATTGCACTGGCCACTGCGCTCGGTATGCTCCATAGAGCGCAGCAACGCGTTCATCTCCGGGATAGTCAAACGCCGATTGGCGCGCACCGAACCATGACAGGCCATGGTCGACAGCAGCTCGTCGATTTGCGTTTGCACCCGCTCGCTGCGGCCCCACTCCAGCAGGTCGGCCAACACATCGCGCACCAATTGTTCGCCGTCGTCGCGGCTGAGCAGCGCCGGTAGTGCGCGCAGCACCACGCTCGCCAAGCCCATGCGCTCCAGCACGATGCCAAGCCGGGTGAACAGTTCGGCATGCTGTTCGGCCGCTGCCGCCTCACGCTCGCTGACGTGAATAGTGGTTGGCACCAGCAAGGGCTGCTGTTGAATGCCGCTGGCGCCGTATTGGCTTTTCATTTTTTCGTAGGTAATGCGCTCGTGCGCGGCATGCATATCGACGACGATAAGGCCGTCTTTATTCTCTGCGAGAATATAAATGCCCTTTAACTGGGCAAGAGCGAAGCCCAGCGGCGGGATTTCCTGCTGCTCGGCGTCTGCCGACATAGCAACATTCTGCGGTGACTGAGCGCCCGCATGCTGCTCGGCGCTCGGATGCAAAGCCGCATAAAACGCCACTTGCTCATGCACATTGCCGGCAGTTGCCGTGTTGCCGAAAGCTGATTGAGAGCCTTTAGCTGATTGAAATCCAAACTGGCTTTGCTCCCGCTGGGAAGGTTGCCGCTCTGCCGTTGCGCTGGCTTGCTCGGCTGCCGCTAGTCGATCATCAGGCCGCACCTCAGCCAGCGCTTTATGAATGCCGCGAAAAATAAAATCGTGCACGCTGCGGCTGTCGCGAAATCGCACCTCGTGTTTGGTGGGGTGTACGTTCACGTCCACCGCGTGGGGGTCGATTTCAAAATACAGCACAAACGCTGGATGCCGGCCATGAAACAATACATCGCGATATGCCTGGCGCACCGCATGGCCCACGAGCTTGTCACGAATAATGCGGCTATTGACGTAGAAATACTGCATGTCGGCCTGGCTGCGCGAAAACGTCGGTAGCGCTATCCAGCCCCATAACCTTAGCTCGCCGGCGCTGGCTTCAATCGGCATGGCACTATCGATAAATGCCGTGCCGCACAGCTTGCCGATACGGCGCGCCTGCTCAGCCTCAGTATTTGCCACCGGCAAACTAAACAGCGTTTTGCCGTTATGTAGTAAATTAAATGCGACCTGAAACTGGCTTAATGCCATGCGCTTCACGACTTCTTCGCAATGGTTTAACTCGGTGCGCTCGGTTTTCAGAAACTTGCGCCGTGCCGGCGTGTTGAAGAATAAATCTCTGACTTCAACCGTCGTGCCCAGCGGGTGAGCAGCCGGTTCTACCGTTGACGTTTCCGCTACGCTGTCTAACTGCAGGCGGCAGCCAACGCCTGCTTCTGCGTTGTTCGATAACAGCGTCATGCGCGTGACCGAGGCAATGCTGGCCAACGCCTCGCCGCGGAAGCCCAGACTGTTGATCGCGTCGAGATCGCTGAGCTGGCGAATTTTGCTAGTGGCATGACGGCTGACCGACAGCGCTAGGTCGTCGGCATGCACCCCACAGCCATTGTCGCGCACGCGGATGAGCTTGACGCCGCCCTGCTCCAGCTCCACGTCGATGCGAGTCGCGCCGGCGTCCAGGCTATTTTCGATCAGTTCTTTCACCACCGACGCCGGTCGCTCCACAACTTCACCGGCGGCAATCTGGTTGGCCAGCGCGCTGGTCAATATCTGGATGCGCGAGCTGTGCACTGCGCTTGCGGTGGCCACGCTCATGAGTTCGGAATATTCAGTTTCTGGCCAATACGGATGGCGTTATCGCTCAGACCATTGTGGCTTTTCAAGCGCTGCAGGCTGACTTTATAGCGCTGTGCAATGCCGGACAGGGTATCGCCGGGCGCTATTATATACTCACTAAACTGCTGCGGTTGGTCGGCACGCCAGGCAATATAGGTCCCCTCCGGCCGCATATCTTCGAAGTAGGCTGACACGCCATTAAAAACAGCTTGTGCGATCTGTGCGCGATAGGCTTGCGTAGCCAGTTTGCGCGCTTCTTCGGGGTTGGAGATAAAACCGGTTTCGATTAACAAAGAAGGAATATCGGGCGAGCGCAACACCGAAAAATTGGCCCGCTCCAGCCGCTTGCTGTGCAGCTTCATTACGCCTTGCATGGCATCGAGCACCTTATGACCCGCCTGCTCGCCGGCCTCTATGCTGCCAGTCAGGGCAAGATCCACCAGCACGAAGTGCAGGTCCTTATCACCATCAGCAGGCATCTTGAAGCCGCCGACCAGGTCGGCCTTGTTTTCACGCGCCGCCAGCACCCTGGCGAAGGTACTGGTGGCACCCGTTGGCGACAGGCTAAAGACCGAACCGCCGCGCGCCGCCGTGCGCTCAAAGGCATCGGCATGAATGGACAGAAACAAATCGGCATTGGCCTTGCGTGCCAACATACGCCGCTTTTCCAGCGGCACGAAGTAATCATCGCTTCGAATCAGCACCGCTTTGTAGCCGCGCGCTGTGTCGAACAGGCGCGCCAGTTGGCGGGAGGTTTGCAACACTACCTCTTTTTCCAGGATACCATTCGCACCCACGGCACCCGGATCTTCGCCACCGTGACCGGCGTCAATGGCAATGACGAGGTCGCGCTTGGTTGAACGGGCCGTTTGCGCGTGCTTTTTAACACTCGACCGGGCCTTTTTCGCGTCGTACATATCAACTACCAACCGGTCGCCAAATTCATCAGTAGCGGGCAACAAATAACTGCGTGGTTTGACTGCGGCGCGTAAGTCCAGGGCCAGGCGCAGGTCGGTGCCGTTGCGAATACCGCTGCGAATGCTCTTGATGGGGCTGTCTTTCAGGTCGATATTTTCCAGCCCAACGCGCAGCTTTACGGCGCTGATATCAAGCACCAAACGCTCGGGGTTAGAGAGCAGCATAATTTTGTGCTGCGCCGGGCCGCTGAGATCCAGCACCATTTTGGTATGGTCGGGCGCGCGCCACACACGCACGTCTTCCACACTAACGGCCGCCTGTACAGCATTGGCCAGCAGCAACAGCAGCGCGCCACCGAATAACAAAGGATGGAATTTTTTGATCATTAATAATTTCGTAATGCAGCGACCAGGCTCTCCCCCGTCGCGGACTTACTATGATAAACAAGATAACGGCTTTTTTCCGCTACCTGTAACTCAAAAATTACGTCAGCCGGCGGTAAAAATTCCGCGCCACGCTCAGGCCATTCGATCAGGCACACCGCCTGCCCATCGAAATAATCGCGAATGCCCAGCAGCTCCAGCTCTTCCGAGTCGCTTAAGCGATACAAATCGAAATGATGCAGCGTGAACTGCGCCAACGGGTAGCTTTCCACCAGCGTATACGTTGGGCTCTTAACCGCGCCTGAATAACCCAGTGCGCGCAGAATACCGCGCGTTAAGGTTGTTTTGCCGCTGCCCAACTGGCCACGCAGGTGAACGCAGCTGTTAGGCTGCAGTGCGGCAGCTAACCGCTTTGCTACGCCGAGCGTCGCCTCCTCGTCGGCCAGAAACAGTTGATTGGTGAACACGTCGTGCACTCTGTACGCTCGCGCCTAGCGGTTATTAATTGCCGCACGCAGGCGTGGCAACAGGTCGGTCGCCGCCAAACCAACCTGCCCTTGTTCGGCAACGGCCAGATCGGCACTATGAGCGTGCAGGCAGGCACCGAGTCGCGCTGCAGCGCCGGGACTTAAGTGCTGCGCCAGCAAAGCGGCAATCACACCGGTTAGCACATCGCCCATGCCGCCGCTGGCCATGCCAGGATTACCGTAAGCGCATACGCCTACAGCGTCGTCTGCGTCACAAATCAATGTGCCGGCACCTTTCAACAATGCGGTGCCGCCGTATCGCTGCTGCAGGGCGCGGACGCTGCCGAAGCGATCACTTTGAACCTCTGTAGTCGATCGGCCCAGCAAACGACTCGCTTCGCCTGGGTGCGGTGTCAGCACCCAGTTTTGACGCTGTACGGATTGCTTTGTTGCCAGTTCGCTGAGCATATTCAGCGCGTCGGCATCGACCACCAGCGGCAGGTCCGTCGCCAGTACCTGCTGCAACAACTGCTCCGACCACGGGCTGCGGCCCAGCCCAGGACCAATAGCCACGACGCTGGCGCGCTGCAGCAGGGGTTGTAAATCATGTATCGAGCTTACGCCGTGGGTCATTAGCTCGGGGCAGCGCGTAACAAATGCGCCTACGTTTTCCGGCCGGGTGGCGACTGAAACCAAACCCGCACCACAGCGCTGTGCGGCGGCGCCGGCCATTAATGCCGCGCCGGCCATGCCAAGGTCGCCGCCGACCACCAACACGTGGCCGAAGCGACCTTTATGGTCATCCCGCGCGCGCGGCGGCAGGTTGGCCAACAATTCTTGCAGCGCCAGACAATACGCCGTGGGTTGCAGCGCTTCAATCACGTCAGCTGGCACGTCGAGATCGGCAAAGTGCAGCGTGCCGGTGAGTGCCGGCGCACGGCCGGTTAACAGGCCCTGCTTCATGGCGATAAAGGTTACTGTGCAATCGGCCTGCACGGCGCTGCCGAGCACCGCGCCAGTGTCGGCACTTACACCGGAGGGTACGTCTACCGCCAGCACCGGTAAACCACTGTTATTAATTTGCGCGATCGCGGCCGCATACGGTTCACGCACCTCTTTATTTAAACCGGTGCCCAACAACGCGTCGACCAGCACGCCGGGTTCAATCGTCTGGCGCACATTGAAGGGTCGCATCAGCACATCATGCTGCATGGCAAAGTCGTAGGCGCGGCGCGCATCACCACGCAGCTTTTCCACGTCACCCAGCAACACTATTTGCACCTGCAGGCCGGCCTGCTCCGCCAATGCGGCGATAATGAAGCCATCACCGGCGTTATTACCAGCGCCACAGAACACGGTAACGCGCTCCTCCGTGGGCCAGCGCTGTCGCAGCACATCGAAACAGGCCGCGCCCGCGCGCCGCATTAGCGTCAGGCCGGGGATGCCACGCTCTTCAATCGCGATGCGATCAAATTCGCGCACCTGCGTTGTGCAGTGTAAACGAGCGGGAAAGGGCCAGCGTGGAAAAGATTTGCTTGTCATACCTGCAATGCAATGTGTGGGGTTTCGAGTAAACTGCAAGAATTATACGCAATGCCCATGCAATTAACTCAAATTTTGATGTCCAAAAATCACTTTGAAATAAAAACGTTGCAGACTCTGGTCCAGCACATCAAAACCTGGGGCCGGGAGCTGGGCTTTCAGCAAGTGGGCATTACCGACACTGACCTGAGCCAACACGAGGAGAAGTTGCAGGAGTGGCTGCGCCAACGCTACCACGGCAATATGCACTACATGGAGGCACACGGCAGCAAACGCAGCCGCCCTGCCGAGTTGATAGCCGGCACGCTGCGGGTGATTTCGGTGCGTCTGGATTATTTACCAGCCGACACCGAAGCGCTGCAGGTGCTAAATAACCCACAACAGGCTTATATCTCTCGCTATGCGCTCGGACGCGACTATCACAAATTAATGCGCAAACGCCTGGCCGCGCTGGCGCAGAAGATTGAAAGCTACAGTGCTGCCGCGTATAACTACCGCGCTTTCGTTGACAGCGCCCCGGTGCTGGAGCGCGCCTTAGCGGAGAAAGCCGGCCTGGGTTGGATAGGTAAAAACACGTTATTGTTAAACAGCAAAGCCGGCTCGTGGTTTTTCCTGGGTGAGATCTATACTGACCTGCCCCTTCCCATTGACTCACCACAAACCAGCAAACACTGCGGCTCGTGTCACGCCTGCATCGACATTTGCCCTACCAACGCCTTCGTCAAACCCTGGGTGCTGGATGCGCGGCGCTGCATCTCTTATCTGACGATTGAATCCAAGGATTCCATTCCGCTGGAGCTGCGCCCGCTAATGGGCAACCGCGTGTTCGGCTGCGATGACTGTCAGCTGGTCTGCCCATGGAACCGCTTTGCCAAAGCGACACCGGAGAAGGACTTCACGCCACGCCACGGCTTACAAAGCCGCGAGCTGCTGGATTTGTTTAACTGGAGCGAAGCAGAGTATTTGCGTTATACCGAAGGCTCGGCGATGCGCCGCATCGGTTATGAGCGCTGGCTGCGTAATCTAGCGGTGGGACTGGGTAATGCCGACTACAGCGCAAAGATTGTGCAAGGTTTAACCGCACGAATCAAATACCCATCAGAACTGGTACGTGAACACGTTGCCTGGGCATTAAACGAACAAATGGGAAAACTGAATATATAAATGTGTCAAACTTTGTAATACCCTGATCTTACTCGCTGAACAAGCAGTCAGCCTGTCATACCATGGTGCACACACACTATATTGTTATGATTATTGGCCGCCGCAACGGTCAATTTGGACCGTCCTATGCGTCTGCCCCCGCTAAACTACCTGCGCACTTTTCAAATTGCAGGGCGCCACATGAGCTTCAAGATGGCCGCCGACGAGCTTGCCGTGACTGGTTCGGCGGTCAGTCATCAAATTAAGAACCTCGAAGAATTTTTGGGTGTTGCACTGTTTGAACGCAAGGCGCGATCGCTGGAATTCACTGTAGCGGGTCAGCGTTATTTCGACTTTCTCGATGGTATGTTTTTGCGTCTGGAACGGGAAACCCGGCAGTTGTCTCATTTCAGGCGCGGCAGTGTGCGGCTGTGGTTACCGCCGTTTTTCGCCAGCGAAGCGCTGCTCAGCAGGCTTTCGTCATTTGCTCAGGTAGACGACGAAATCGATATACGGATCAGCACGCAGCCCAACGAAATGAACACGCATCCCGTTGAGGCTGATCTGTCCGTGTTAGTTGGCAAAGGCGATTGGCCGGAGCTAACCACGTATCGCCTGTTTGCGCGCAGCGTTGTCACGGCGTGCTCGCCCGCCTTGTTCGAAAAAAACAACTTTGACTCGTATGACAGCCTGAATAATCAAACTTTGATCGTGCATGACGATGGTCGCGACAACTGGGAGCGCTGGGCCACAACGTTTGGCATTCCGGAATTTGAACCAAAGCGATTGATGCGCTTTGACTCGATGGCAGCCGTGGTACACGCCGCTGAACTGGGCCTCGGCATTGCGCTGGTTTCCTGGCCGCTGGCTAAACAGCGGTTTACATCCGGCGCACTGGTGCGCGTGTTTGAGCGGGAATTTGCAACCGGCGAGAGTTTCTACCTGGCGCACCGCCCTAAAACCTCCAAGCGTACCGAAGTGCGCGCGCTGATCGAATGGATGCTGGAAAATTTCCAACAGCATGCATGAAATAAATTTGACTGACGCTTAGAAAACATCATTTGCGGCCAGGCATATCACATCCTACGCTTAGAACAGTCAGCTATTTTAACGATCTGCAGTAAGTTGACCATGAAACACTCACACGTTAACAGCACGCCCGTATTTGAGGCAGGAAGCCTTCAACCGCGTGCAAGGATAAACCAGTGAACTCTGTAAAACACACCAATACCGTCTATTTTGTCAGCCCGGATAAGCCACTCGGTGCAGCGCTAAGCGCGCTGCTCGGTCTGTACACTATTGCGGTGCACACGTTTGCGGATGCGGAAAGTTTTCTCACAGCTTACACGCTCGACGCAGCTGACCAAAGCTGCCTGCTAGTGGAAGACAGCCTGCCAGAACTGAGCGGTCTGGCGCTGGCGCGCCGGCTGCGTGCGCTTGGATTCAAACAACCCACCGTCGTGCTGAGCAACGTGGTTGATAGCGACCTGCGTCAGCGGGCGCTGTATTACGGCGCAACTGAGATTATTGAAAAGTCGCTGGCGGAGCGCTTTGTGCTTGACCACCTGGCTATGTTGCAGCCAGACACAACGCTGCCTACCCATGCCGCCAACGACAGCACACCATTGCGCAATGGTGGGCGGGTTTCGTTTCGAATTATGCGCCCGGATGATGCAGACGAGGTACAGGCATTCACGCGCGGACTGTCGGACGAGTCGCGCTATATGCGCTTCTTCACCGCTATTGAGCAACTGTCACCCACTATGCTCGAACGCTTCACGCACCCCGACTACCCACGGAACTGCGCATTGCTGGCAACGGCTGTTGAGAACGGTCACGAGCACATCATCGCCACAGCGCGTTACGAACCCACTAAAGCGGCGAACACTGCCGAGTATGCGGTGGTTGTTGCCGATGACTGGCACGGGCTGGGTATTGCCAGCCAGCTGATGCGCGGCCTCACAACCGTTGCCGCAGTCGCCGGCGTAGAGGTGCTACAAGGTACGATACTGCGCGGCAATGAGCGCATGTTGAAACTCGCCCACAGCCTGGATTTCACTCCTTCTATTACAGGAGACGACGAAACCACCGTGCTTACCAGCAAATATCTGCGTGAGCCCAAGCGGCCAACCGTTGCACAGCAGCGCAACGATAGCTTAATGACCGGCTAATTACGCCGCCTTCAAGTCTAGGTCACATTGCCCTTAAGGGTCTTGAAGGCTTGCCCTACGCTGTTAAAAACGCAGCCCGACTGTTCAAATCAGACCCAAAAAAGCATCCAGCTCGCTAGCTCGATCTTAACGAACTTTGCTAATTTTAGCTTTCAACTTCGTTTCTGCAACAGCTGGCGACATGACATCAACAACTGAAATAACTGACTGCAGTATATCGCGCATTACTGGCGCTGCTGTGCTTACCCGGTAGCGGCCTGCTTGCGCACGAGGTGCAGGACGACTATATAGAAAACGTGATCGTGCAAGGCCATCAACACAATACCATTGGCAACAGCCTGACCGCGTCGGAGGGCATGATTGGCAGTGCCGATATAGCTGGCCGACCAATTTTACGCAGCGGCGAAATTCTCGAGTCAGTACCCGGCATGGTCGTCACCCAACACAGCGGCTCGGGCAAGGCTAACCAGTATTTTTTGCGCGGCTTTAATCTGGACCACGGCACCGACTTTAATACCTCCATCGATGGCATGCCGGTCAACATGCGCACCCACGGTCACGGCCAGGGTTATACTGACCTTAACTTCATAGTGCCCGAGCTGATCAACGCCATCGCCTACCGCAAGGGCCCCTACTATGCCGAGGTTGGCGACTTCTCCGGCGCTGGAGCGGCCACTTTCAACCTCAAAAATGAGCTGCCGTCGAACTTACTATCGCTGCAACTCGGCGAAGATAAATTCCAGCGCTTGCTAACGGCCAACAGCTTTAAAGTGGGCCGTGGACAACTGCTGCTTGGCGTCGAGGCGCAGTATTACGACGGCCCCTGGGAAGATATCAGCGAAGACGTTGACAAACTCAACCTGCTGAGCCGCTACACGACCGGACTTGCTAACGGTCAGCTCTATGTCACAGTGATGGCTTATGACAATAGCTGGAATTCCGCCGATCAAATCCCTGAACGCGCCGTACAGCAGGGGCTGATTGGCCGCCTGGGATCGCTGAACACGACCGCCGGAGGCGAATCCAGCCGGTACAGCGTGTCGGCCAACTGGCGCAATGATGTCTGGCAAGCCAGTGTTTACGCCATACACTCTGACCTTGAATTGTTCTCAAACTTCACCTATTTTCTCGACGATCCGGTCAACGGCGATGAATTCAAGCAGGTAGACAAGCGCGATGTCTTCGGCGCCGCCGTGAAGCGCAGCTGGCAAAACCAACTGTTTGGCAAAGCCATGACGAACCTGCTGGGTGCCGAATTCAGATACGACAACATTGACGAAGTAGCGCTGTATAAAACGCTACAGCAACGGCGTCTTTCGAGCGTGCGGGAAGATGCCGTCGATGAAGGCTCCGTTGGACTGTTCGCGCAAACTGATATCGCCCTCACCTCCAAACTCATGCTCAATGGCGGGCTGCGTTACGACTACTATGCTGTAGACGTCGACAGCGCTTTTGCCGTCAACAGCGGTACCGCCGATGACAACCTGATCAGCGTTAAAGGCGGTCTCGCCTATGAATTCACCGAGCGGCTGGCTGCTTATGTCAACGCCGGCACCGGCTTTCACTCCAACGATGCCCGCGGCGCAACCATCCGCGTCGACCCGGTCAGCGGTGAGCCGGCAGAGACGGTCGACTTACTGGTTAAATCCGAAGGTGCCGAAGTGGGATTCAAATTTTATGATGAACAGAACTTTAATCTGTCGACGGCACTTTGGTATCTAGAACTCGACTCTGAGCTGTTGTTCGTGGGCGATGCGGGTAATACGCAAGCGAGTCGCGCTGCAAAACGCTACGGGCTTGAAGTCGCTGGCTATTACTGGCTTAACGCTGTGTGGAGCTTTGATCTGGAGCTGGCCTGGTCACGGTCGGAGTTCACTGAGGACGCGCTGGACGAAGGCGATGATATTGAAGGCTCAGTGCCGTTCGTAGGTAGTGCCGGCATCAGCTATGCGCCGGAAAAAGGAGGCTTGCACGGCGCGCTGCGTTACCGCCATTTTGGCGCGCGAACACTGGACAGCTTTGACAGCATCGACGCCGATGCAACCAGCGTGGTTAACTTGGGCATAGGCTATAGAGTTCGTGAGCTTAATATCGGCGTCGATATACTCAATCTGTTAGACAGTGATGATCGCGATATAGATTACTTTTATGCGTCGCGATTGTCAGGCGAACCCGCCGCCGGAGTGGAGGATATTCACTTTCATCCGCTGGAGCCGAGAACGCTGCGTGTCTCGGTCGACTATTCCTATTAGGGCTTATTTACCAGTGTAGTGCTTGCCACATCGTTGTGGCTGCCAGCTCGCGGCGTAAACCGGGAGCTGGCAAAACAACGTACAGGACGTTAGCGAGAAACGGCTGCCAAATAGAGTTCGGTAAACTTGGGCGATTCATGCACAGGAATCGCAATTTTCAGTTTTCTCGCAATATCGCTTGCCGAAACCAGGCCTCTTATCTGATGCTTCTCCCGGTCAACAACAACACAGTGCTGATGGCCATATCTTTTCAACGCCGAAATTACATCGCTGACGTGGGCATTCTTTAACTCCGCATAGTCAATCACTTTTAAATCTTGCTTTGACCGCATCATATCGGTCACCCGCAGGTCTTCGCGCCGGTAACCTTGAACCACTTTTTTCATGACTTCCTGTTTGTCTAAGTCCCCCAACGCCACGACGCCCATAAACTTATCGTCTTTGTCTACCACAAGTTTTAAGCGCACATGCGATTCAAACATGTGCTGTTCCGCGTCTAATGCCTTAACGGAACAATCAATTACCAGTGGCTGGTGAGTCTCAAAGTCAGTAAATATGGCTAGCGCGGGCGAATCTTCCGTGACTTGCTGGTAATCTTCAGGCCAAACCAATTCGTCAATCTGTTCAACATCGTAAAACTGCAACGTTTTCATTACACACCTCATGTCATTGTTTTATTCCTCGTTGTCGGTCAAGCCCCCGTTGATCGGTGGCCTTGGCCTTGCAGACAGCGTGGAATGTATTCGAGCGCGGCCCCTGTTAAGTAAGGCAGAACGCTCTAAAATCCGAGTTTCTCTGATGAAATTATCAAAAATCGGTAGTTTGAAATAAACTAGGAGGTGTACGGGGGAGATCTGATTGGCGGGCTATTACTAAATCGCGCTGTTACAAAACTCTCGTTGGCTGCGGCAACAGCGCAGCTGAATACATGTGCTGTCGGTAATAAAAGAACTTTCGAACACGCCTTTTCGTTGTCATTCGATGAAAAAACTTTCTGACAAACACTGCTATCCATATCTGCGGCGGCAAGAGGGGCAAGCGCAGTATCCGACGTATGTTCTGCCGCGACACTCAGACAGCTAAATATGATGGCTATTGCGAAAGCTAGCGACTGACGGCTATTCATCTTACTGCTCCAGACACGAAGCTGTTCCCTTTGCTTTCTCATACTTGCCCGACCATTCAAACTACATGCGGAGCACACCATATTAAGCGCCTCTTGGGGGGCGCGCGCAAGTGTTTTTTCTGCTAAATAGTGCCTGCCCGAAAACCCCTCATCCCATTGAAATCCTTCGCTTTATTGGTTATCAAGCCGGGTGAAGTCCGCTATAATATCTCTCGCTGATGGGCAAAAACACCGGGAAACAGGCGAATTCACGTCATAACGGCCCCTAACTTCGCGAGATTTTGTGATGAGAATTGTTAAACAGGCTCAGTCGAATTTTGGCCAGACCAACAT
>RCMY010002216.1_pt1 | contig 17693 bp, 12 predicted proteins | sample 2041341 | NCBI WGS metagenome assembly RCMY01 (sample SAMN09708234, study PRJNA481090) | Marine sediment metagenome, whole genome shotgun sequencing project. | reverse complement strand
GATTGTTCGATTATCAGTATATCTCTATGCAATACAGAATGTCATTGACCTGCATCAACTGGTAAGATGGTGCCGAGTATACTCTACTTCGACTTCAGTTTCGAAGATATCCAACAGGTGATCATTTTCACCGACAGGCGATTTCGGAAATGGCATCGCACTCTCCATTGCAAAGTTGTCTCGATCTTCCCCAGAATAGTCCGTTGCCAGTTCTTGTCGGCAGACGTGAAATAACGCGACTGGCGCTGCCTTAAGCCCTGGACGCACCGAGAGATTGTCGAATGTGTGTAGTCAGTGTCAATGAGTACAAAGTCAGCGCATTCTCACCCTACGCCGCTACCACAAAAGAACTTTAATGTCGGCTCTAAGGAGCTGCATCGCAGCATCTCGTCGGTTAGTTGATCCCCTCTAAGAACCGCCTTAGCAGCGATCAACTATTTTTACGGCGCATCAATGGTAGTAGCGGGTATTTTGGCCACCACGGTGAGTGGTCCATCACATTGCTTAATAGACGTTGAGAAGCAAATTGGGGCGACAGTCATCGACCGTGACATTGCTTGTATTTCTTGCCGGAGCCACATAGGCACTGCTCGTTACGCCCGACTTTCCGACGCGGTTCGGCGACCCTCGGCGTACCACGGCGCTGATCAAAAAATGCCTGCAGGGGGGCAGAGATCTGAACTTCCAGCTGCGGTGGCCCTCCAAAGAGGCGGGCATTCTCGATTAAGCGCTTTTGATTCTGAAACGCTTCGCGGTGCCCCGGCACCATTGCCTCCTCGAACGGCCGGAGCCGCGCTACCTCATCTGCTGCGGCCTCATGGTCACCGCAGTAGGCAAGCACAACCGCATAGAGCGCTCTCGTCTCCAGAACGCGCGAGGCCAATCCGACCTTCTGCAAAATCGGAAAGAGATTTTGCTCAAGGACCTGCCGAGCGGCTATGAAGTCGTTCACCCACACGAAGTCATCAACCAGATCGAGTCCGACCCGAAGCAGCGAATCAAACGCGTTGGTGAGTTGATAGAACTTCATCGCTTGGATGCGGATCGCCGCAGTGCGCATGCCTTTACTTCCGGTGGCCTGCGCGAGAAGGTCAAGCGTGTCGGCGAAATGCTTTAGCATATCGGTGATATCCCGACCCTCGGGCAGCAGCTGCCACAGCTCTGGCGCATTGCGTCCGATCACATCTCCTGCGGTGATGCCGAGTTCGCCATAATACTCTTCGATCAGTTCAGAAGCTGCGGCCACGGCGCTGGTATTGTCACCGAGTTTGAAGTGGGCGAGCGCCCGGTTATAGCGGAAAATGCGCATGTGCATGGACGTTGACGGCATACGCTGCTCGACCATCGTGAGCATCTCGTCGACTCCTTGCGCGTCTCCGAGCATCGACATGAGAAGCATTCGCTTCATGCCCCAGGCCAGCCACTCATCCTGACCGAGACCGGTCGCCTCGATCAGGACCTGCATCTCGTCAATGCGACTGCGGGCGGATTCGACTGCTCCCTCCCTGAGGTCGTTGAATACAAGCCCATCCAGCGCCCAGAGACGCGTTTCGGGATCTGCGTGCAGGTTGGCGGCTATTTCAACCAAGAATGGTTCGATCTCGGGCCAGACACCCATCTCGTGGAACAGTTCATCCGTTGCAAACTCGACGAGAATTTTCGAATTTCCCAGTTGCCCGAAGAGGCGGATGAGAAGCCCGAGCTTTGCGATACTCCAATCCTCGCGCAGCGAGACGATGATAACCTCACGAAGGGCGGCTTTCGCCTTGCTTTCGTCTGCGACGCCCCGACCAGCCAGATCCGCGAGGCCATACATGCGGACGGCATCGTGTATTTTTAGGGCGGAATTACCGAATAATTCGAGCGCACCCGTCGCTGGCAGCGCTCGCAGGCGAGCGGCACTTGCCCTGTCATCGAGGTCGCAGGCATCCCGCAGCAGCTTGATCGCCTCGCCCCGCGAGAGCGCGACGTCGGCCAAGCTCAGTATCGCAACCGTTTCACGGGCTTCGGGCGGCAGTCCTTCGAATGCGCGCCTCAGGATGAGTTCTTGGGCTGTTTCGGCTACGTGGGTCTGCGCTTCGACATCTGCGCAGAAGGCGCGGATAAAACCGCCATATTCCCGTTTGGCAACCGTGGCAGCGTTGAGAACGTAGAACGGCAACCCACCGGTCAGGCGAGAAAGGCGCTCACAGTCGTTGAAGTCGGCTTGGCAGCCAGCATCATGAATGGCGGCCGCGATCGTATCTTCGTCCCAGCCGTGAAGGATCTCGGCACGGACGGCGAGTGCTGCCTCCAGATCGGCGACCTCCGGACCCGGCTGAGCGAGCAACAAGAACCGGAGATTCGGCGCACGGGCGACGATCACCTCTATTTCCGATGCCGGGACCCTGTGGGCGTTGTCGATCACGACATGGGCGTGCACGCCCTCCTCGCCGAGCTTGACGCTTAGCGCACCGAGCATGTCGAGGCCACTCGCACCGGGAAGCAGTATCTCGCCCAACTTGCCGCTCGACCGCCCAAACATCCGACCGGATACCTCGCGAGTGACCGCTGATGCGATAGCCGGTCCGGGAGTGTCGACGACGTCGATGTAGGTCACCGGCAGCGGGGCATGCAGGGCTGCCTCTGCAACCCATGCCGTCTTGCCCGCGCCCGACAGACCTGAGACGATGCGAACTCGCTGGTCATCGAGCAGGGGCGGCTCATCGACCTGTGCCCTGTAGACCGGCGGCGGAGCCGGGAGCTCCTGCATCTGGACAACCAGTTGCTCAAAGAGCGCCAGAAACTCCTCCCGCGAGAAGCAGTGATCCTGCCTTGGCGGAGTTCCCGCCGACGCGAACATCACAATACTCGCGAGTTTCCAAGTGAGCGTGTCCGGCTTCAACATGGCGAACGGCAACTCGCTCGCGAGCGCGGAACAGGCCGCTACAGCTTCCGCAACATTTCGCGGAGAAACGGGCAGAAAGGGGTCGGTCGGTGTCGGCCCATCGGGCCAGTGTAACTGCACATCCTTAGGCCAGTCGTCGGCGGTGACCTTCTTGAGCAACGGCCCTGATGGCGCAGCGTCGGAGGCGATAACGAAGACAGCGCTACCCTTTCGCGCGCCTTTGGTATGCTCACTCCTGATCTCCGCAAAGCGTTGAAGGGCGCCCTTTACATCGCCGTAGCTCAGATTGTCGACACGCGTCTTGATTTGAACATAGAACCGTCGGCTCGGAAGCACGATCTCCACGTCTTCGTCCCGCTCAACAACGATGCGCGTTACGCAGTTTGCCCCGGCAAGAAGAAGGCAAATCGCTCCATAAAGATGCTGATAAAAAAAGCCGCGATGGACCGCCTCAATGCGGATGAGTTGACGCGCGTCAACGATCGTGACGTCATCGGCCATAGCGAACCTCGCGATTAACAAAATGATTTTCTTTTAAGTAGCTTGGCAGTTAGGTCATGTCATTAAATAAGGCAGCGTTGATGAGCACTCGGAAGCAAAATATTGCTGTCCGTCCACTTAGTTGGACAGTGTCTAACACCTCAGCTTCATCAACGCTTATTTCTGCGCACTCACTATACTCGCGCTGAGCCACCCCGAGGCAAGCCGAGCAGTGTCTGGTCCTGCACGATGCGGTACCTTCGTTCGCTCGAGTTTCTCATAAAGCATGTCCAGCGCAATACCATCATAGTGAGCGAAACTCACGGGATCGAAATCATCGATTGCAGGAACTGCACTGATCCCGCCAGCCTCAAGGAGCCGAGATAGCCAGCGGTGTTCGAATTGGGCCAAGAAAAGGAATGATGCATCCACTTCGCGGGTCTTTTGTGTTTAGAATTCCTGAAATAGCCGCGTGAACTTCTTCGAACGCGTTATGGCGCACATATTGTGATAAGAGGGGAAGGGAACTTTTTGTCATGATTTACTCCATCGGATCCAAGACTGGCAGTTGACTTGGGCGCTTTACAGCCAGCTTAGGAGTAGGTTGGTTCACATGCGTAAGCGCGGAAGGATTTACGCCCGGAGGGTGTTTCGACTTGTCCAAAATCTCTTGATGTTTCTGGCGCAGCTTCTCCTTCGCCCTCGCACTCTTGAGAGATGTGACTTTGCTTCGCCCTTCGCTCTCGACCGCCTTCTGAGCATTAATGGCAATCTGACCGGCTGTAGCGCGCGCACCGGCATCGGCGAGTTTCGCCTCCTCGGTGGGTTCGCGCATTTTTTGGGCGTCGGCGAAGCTGACCGCAAGTACATCTTCCGACTTAGCAGTTACTTGGAAATGCTTCCCCGTGTCAGGATCAAGCACTGCAATTGCCCTTATGTCACTGGGATCATAGCGAATTTCTACAGCGGTTTTACGTCCCAGCCGTTTGATAAGATCTCGTAGTTCGTCACAGTGGAAATGAACGCCTCCCACCTCGATGCCATAGTGCTGAACTTTTCTGATAGATTTCTCGACCATAAAGATCTCCCGAATATTTTCGGGAGCTGCTGGAAGAATCAGTTCACCATTCAGGCGTTTCCAGCTTTCCGCTGGCGACTCTGCGCGGCGCAAGGGTGAGTGTATTATCCTGCGTATCTTCTGCGCATAGACATCGTAGACCCACTTCATGAGCAGTGCCTCAAGCTCCCCGAGGGTGTAAGTCGCCTCAAGCATGACCCCTGAGGCAAGCCTCGTTGCGAGTCACCCGCAAAAAACCAAGGGAATGAAATTGCCCCCACGCTTTACGGTGAGTGAAGCGAAACGGTCAGATGTGCGTTTTCTCAACCAACTTCAATTGCTTGGGTGCCTGAAGCAAGTCTACGCGACGTCGGACTTTCCTTGGTTGCACAAGAAATGTGAAACTCTTCCAGAGCCCGAAAGTCGATTAAGCTTCGTGCCCGTGGATGCAGAGGGGAAACGCATCTCTGTTAAAACCAAACGCTAATTTTGACGAATGGCACCTACAGGTCGATCGTGCTCGGCAACCCACGACTTTGGGAAGACAGCTTTTGCGCACAGCAGCCCTAAGCTCGATGTGCGGCGAATGACGGTTGGGTGTGACCAAGTCCATGCCGTTCATAAGCCAAAGTTGCTCAGCGACAACGGTTCCAGCTAAACGTTACCTCGGAAACACTCGTTAGGAATGAGCAGGCTTGCCGCAATAACAGCATTCGTTGTGAGGTACTTCCCCTTCAGTGATATGCAAATAGAAACACGAGCGTAAAGATTTCATTACAACCTGACTTTCTCGCAAAGTAAGACGGGTTCTGTCTGCCTTTGCATCTAACATTTATGCATCGAGGTGAATCTGAATTTCTTTGAGTATCTGAAGTAATTGAGGGTCAACATCTGCAACGGTCATGGAATCAATTGCGCGAGAAGGTGTAACTGTAACTCCAAACGTCTCCTGTATCTTTCCAACTACCGCTGAAAAAACTGATTTCCCAGGAACGACACGGCGGCGAAATTCAGCATCAACCCACTGCTTGGTAAAGCTAACTTCTTCTTCGGAGGAGATTGTGGCAATATCTTTCTTATAGCCTCGCCCGACCTCATAGCTAATTCTTGCTCCGATCCGCGCAACCATAGTTTTAGATTTTACTTCCTCCATACAGTTTTCCAAGATGGTTTCGACTTCAACCTCCCAGTTGTTCGGGAGGTCTCCTCGAAAATTCCTTTTCAATGCACGTTTTATTGCTTCTGGAGCGACAAGGAAGTTTTCAATTTCTTTGCAAGGCAGCACTTTGCAGATAGTGTCTCCAACATTTACGCCTTCAAGAAATTCATTTACTTCCTCATCGCATCGATAGTCACGGTCAAATATTGCAGAAACTGGAATCTTGAAACCAAAAAAGTTTTCAAAAACCCAGGATGAAGTTGAAACTCTGGCCCAGTTCGAGAATCCATCAGTTTTCATGAGTGTGACTGATGAATTCGATATAAAGTCGGCTCCACCAATTTTGGTTGCCAGCTTTGAAAGAATCTTTGAATCCTTACCCTCAAAATAGAGAACTTTTTTTGTTTTTGCTAACCGCGCAAATTGCGCGTTTTCCGAACTTCCAATAGCTGAATACACATCATGGTATCCAGACTCACCCTGTATACGCTTAGCCCCCCGAGCTTCTGGATGAATTATAAGAACTTCCCCAGGCTCGACGTCATTGATGATCTCAGTGGAATGCGTGGCGATGAAGTATTGGCCAACTCTCTGACCCACGAGGCGCAAAAGTCTATGCTGCAAGTCCGGATGCAGATAAATGTCTGGTTCATCAAGAATGAGTGTGGAGGAGTGAGTCGCTTCGTTGAGATGCATCATTGTCTGCATCCACACCTGAAAACCGAAGCCAGCCCATTGAATTTCTCGGACGTGCGGACCATCACGAAAATACATTCTTACGATAGGTCGCTTACCACCTCGTTCGATTTCTGGGCGCCGGACTCTAATTCCGGGCCAACCAAGTTCCACCAGATCTGCAAATTTTTCGAACTCTTCTTCAGTTTTGTGGAGCCAAAAGTTTCGGAAATTACGACTGGAAAGTCTGCTATATCTATTTCTGTCTACCGTCTCTTGCTGTACCAATTCTTCATTTTGCTCGAGTGGACTTAACGTAGGTACTATCACTAAGTCCAATGGGAATTGAGACTGTAAAAAACTGGTGTTCTTCTTTGGTGAAAGATCAGTTTTCAGATAGCATTCGACAGGTCCATCGTTCGATATCAGCAAAACGAAGGTATTGCCGTTTTCCAGCTTTACAGAAATCTTAGCGCGACCGTCGCCAAAGTTATGTATACAGTGCCGCAAATCAGTTTGAATAACAGATACTGGGACTTCCCAAGTTGAACAAACCCCATCATTCCCTTGAGACTTAAAGCTTGCAGTTCTTTTTCTGGCATACCTTAGAGCGTCGAAGGTTATTCTAAATGCATCGAGCGCAGTGGATTTTCCTGCGTTATTTGGACCTACGAGCACATTCCTTTCCCGGGACGAAAGTATGAACCGGGAAAAGGATTTGTAGTCCTGAAGTTCTATTGACTTAACTTTACTCATAATTTGTTGAAAACTCGCGAAGTATAAAGGAACGTCTTTTCGAAAGTGTTGTTAACCTATTGTATAAAGGGCTCATTTACTCATATTGCTACCAATGAGGGCAATAGGCAACTGGATGCCCGATAAAAATACCAGCGTGTCCTGAAGATAGAGCAACATATTTTCAGATAAATTTGGCAAGCAGGATTACGAGTTCAAGCTGGCGTTGCTGTGTAGCGACATTGAGTTTAGCCGTCGAACGGGCCATTGTTCTTCGCAAAGTGTTCCTTCAGCCCAATCCCTATTTCAACTATTCCAACAAATCTTCGACTCAATGGGCGCGAGCATGGTTGCAACTACTGAGATAGAGATCTTCCATTAAGGATGATTTCTCAGTGAGCGCTTGCTGAAATATTGATTTGTTTCAGATGCTTGTGCGAATTTCTGGTGCTATTACATCAACCCTCTACTTTCATGGGCAATGAGCAAAAGATTATCCCCGTTCAGTTGGAAAGTTCACTCAGCTTGGAAAGGTGTGGGGCGAGCTTGCCGCAAATCCCCAAGGCAGGCATTTTAGGAAGAATTACGTAAGCTGTTGAATAAATTAGGCGTCGGCTGAATATGCCCAATCGGCGACGCGCAAAGTTATACGCGCCGCGCAATTTTATGTGCTTCCCTACAAACCTGTAGGGAAGCGCGTATTATTGCGCCTCCCTAACCAGAAATCAGTATCTTAGGCTATTTACTGAGCGCATAAATTTGCGCGAGTTGAGCGCATATTATTTCGCGTCAGACCGGAAAGCTCTTTGATTCACTGTCATCTGATATTTCGCGGTGAAAACCGGATTTTGGTGCATTCTGCAGCTAATAGCCGAAATGAGCCCAAGCTGATCGCATCGGCCTCGGGTGAGTTGGCGGTTGCAACATGGACGCGCCCGTCGCTACCTACCCACGGGCGATGAGCTCTGTCAGCGACTGGTAGATCAGCGAATTTGGATCCGACTGTGCGTCAGTGTGGCACTCGGCGCATGTTCCGCGAGAATGCGTTCGACTTCTCTGCAGGTCGCGCTGTCGGCCTTTGGTCCAATCATCACTTCAAGCTCATTGATGGCTGAAGGCGCTAATGGGATGAAGAGTGTTTCTGCTTCGACCGGGTACGTCTCGAGGTCAAGCGTCACTTTGTTAAAATACTCGTCGTCTGGGAACTGCGCCTCAAAAGAGAGTGCTGCGATCTTGAAGCGCCACTCCTGTTCGTAAGACCAGTGGGTGCCCTTCACCATACCAAGATCGTGAGGGCAGAAATGCGCCGTGCCTGCGTGGCGATATACGAGCGGACGGTTTCGGTAGGCGGGATCATCGCTGTAATAGATTTTGTTGGGCCCGATAATGGCGCAGCTGTTTGTACTCATTGCCGGAGACTTCCGATTGATCGAGTGCCAGCTTTCGACCGTGATCAAAGCACCGCCTTTCTCGAAAATCATGGGTTCCTTGCGCCCGACAAACATGTTCGACGGCAGTCTTACCCGCACGCCGCTGAAATTTTGGCCATACATCGACCACATCGGGATTTGCTCGGCCTCAGTACCTGACCAGCACGAAACGAATACAGAACTGGCTGCGAGCGCCAGGTCTGATGCCATCGCTTCCTCTGGGTCGTTAACTGTATCAAGACGAGAGAAACGAAGCGTGCGAGAAGCGAGAATTTTCTCAAGGCTGGCTAAGGAGGTGTACTGGTATAGCGCTGACGGTAGTTCTTCGATACCCATTACATCGAATATGAAATCGTCGGTGTAAAACCCTTCTGATCCTTCAGAATACAAGTGCTGCCTCCAAAACTGAATTGATAATAGATTACGCCTGCGGAGCGCCGGTTGCCACCTGATATCGTGACAAAAACCTAAGCCGCACATCATAAAATGGCCCGCCAGCGGCCTGGCGGAGGCGGGCTGCGACCTTAGCCAAACGCGCCGATGCCGCGGAGCGGCTTAGTCCTTCCGCCCTTACTTCCGCGTGGCTTCGCAGGCGCGGCGTAAACTGAGCGCGTGCGGCGAACGGCAACTCTGTCCGCATATCGGACGTCGGTGCCGACCGCAGTGTATTATTGCTTGCCATAGTCCTTGAGTTAAATTCATGCGATTTCATCTCGATTTTTGAACGTCAAACCTATATTGGAACAATAGGGCGATGGACCGACTGAAACAGCGCCCGCTCACCTTCAAGGTTTTCGCGCGAGCGAATGGTAAGTGGTAAGTCGGATTTTTGGGCTGTCTTAGGGCAGCCCTTCCTACTTCCATACCTGTTCGCAGCCAGTAAAAGTTATCAACCTCTCGCCTCCCTGCGCAACAGAGGCAATCGGGCAGGACTGTGCGCCAAGTATGCAAGCCTGAGCTCAACTTTGACCAAGTTGAAAATTGTGGTTCTCCCAACTGTCCTGGGCCGTTTTGCTCTTAATTTGAAGCGTTCCAAAACTCCGGCTGACACTTGCTTCAACTTCTCGCCTCTTCAATCGACGTGCAGTCATCTCGGAGTTTCTGGTTACGTTTAGCGTAAGATACCAACTACCTCGAACTCGCTGCCTCTTCCCTAAGTACACTCGCCGCACACTTCGAGTTGAACTGCACCCTGCCCCAGGGACAGTTTTAGGAATCTATATAGATAAGTGACCCATTGACTTGGGTCACTTAATCACCTAACCACATTGGCAGACAGTCGGAGAATTCCAATGATCAAGCAGTTTAATAGCCTCGTGGACCTGATGATGGCGTTTCCGAACGAACAAGCCGCGATTGATCACTTCAGGGCTATTCGCTGGCGTGATGGGGCATTTTGCCCTCACTGCAATTCTGAAAAGGTCTACCATTTTTCTGACGGAAAATCGCACAAGTGCGGTGATTGTCGTAAGCGCTTCTCAATCAAGGTAGGAACCATCTTCGAGGACAGCAAGATACCATTGGTAAAGTGGTTCATGGCTATTTGGACACTGACCTCGCACCGTAACGGCATCGCCAGCACTCAACTTGCCCGCGATATCTTGGTGACGCAAAAGACAGCATGGTTCATGCTGCACCGCCTTCGCTCCGCTGCTCAGACAAAGTCCTTCAATAAGACGCTTTCTGGCACTGTTGAGGCTGATGGCCCGTATGCCGGCGGCAAAGAAGAGAACAAACATGAGCGCAAAAAGCTTCATGCACTGCGGGGCGAAGTTCGCAAGTCACCAGTTCTGGGCATTAAGCAGCGCAATGGTGAGGTTCGATCTGGAAAATCCGACGGCCTTACTGGCTCGACTGCAAAAGATATGATTCGCAAAAATGTCGAAGCTGGCGTGGCCCTTATCACTGACGAAGCGCCCGTGTATCGCTGCATTGAAGGTGGGTTTGGGCAATTTACCGTCAATCATTCTACCAAAGAATATGTTCGAGACCGCTTCTTTCACAAAAATAGTATTGAGAGCGCGTGGGCTTTGCTCAAGCGCCAGTTCATTGGCATTTGCCACCATGTCTCACCCAAGCATTTGCAGCGTTACCTTGACGAGGTGAGGTTTTACCAAAACCGCTGCGATGTTGGTGAGGGTTTTCGAGTTAATCAGCTTCTTGCAGCAACAAATGGCAAGCAGCTCTGCTATAAGGAATTGATTGCATGAGCAGTAACGACGATCCAAAACAGTTTAGCTTAGACATGTCATTTGACGAAGCTCTTGGGCGGTACGTTCAGACTGACCCCGAAGAGACGCTTGCAGTTCAGAATGAGGACATTCCTGAGGGGACTATTGATGATCTGATAGATGCATTTGAGGCGTGTGCGCAGACAACAGACGAAGGAATTGAATACTGGCTTGCGCGTGACTTACAAAAGTTACTCAATTACGCGAAATGGGAAAAATTTGAGCAGGTGATTGGGAAAGCGATGATCGCCTGTACCGAAAGCGATCAAGACGCAGAAGTTAACTTCGTAGAGGTTTTTCCCCACGCAGGGAAAAACCCCCAGGGTGGTCGCCCGGCTCGTGACTTCATGCTTTCTCGCTATGCTTGCTACCTAATCGCTCAAAACGGAGACGCGCGAAAGCGGCCTGTCGCCTTTGCCCAAACCTACTTCGCTATCCAGACGCGGAAACAAGAGGTAGCGGAGAGGTCGCAGGCCGTTGCCGTACCGCTTTCCGAAGATGAGAAACGAGTATTTATCAGAAACCAAATCAAGGAACACCAGAAGTACCTCTCAAGTGCTGCTAAAGTTGCGGGGGTTACAACTCCTGCTCAATTCGCGATATTTCACAGTAAGGGATATCAGGGGCTGTATGGTAAAACAGCGCCTCAAATTCGTCGGTACAAGGGGCTTGCTAAGACTGCTCCGATCCTTGACCGCATGGGTAGCACGGAACTCGCCGCAAATTTCTTTCGTGTAACCCAGACAGAGGAAAAGCTACGCAAGGAGAATGTACAGGGCGTTCAAGCCGCGTACGACACGCATTACGAGGTAGGGCGCCAGGTGCGTGATGCGATGCTCAAGATCAGCGGTATCCCTCCAGAAGACCTTCCCGCTGTTGAAAGCATTAAGAAAGCAGAGAAGCGCCTCAGGGCGCCTAACCCACTAACAATGATCGAACCTCAGGCATCACCCGTTGAGGATAATAGCGTCATAGAAAACGAACTCGTTGAGTTACAAGAGGTCGATCTCCGAAGTGACCTGTGGAAGTACGCACTTCTTATTATGGTCCAACGCCCCAACATGGAGATCAGCACGTCAGATTTAATTGCGGAACTGCCAAGCTACGTGCGCATTCCTGACGGCGCGGACGTTAACAATTCGAGCCGTGGCGATAGCAAGTTCAGCCAGATAGTACGCAACCTCAAGTCGCATAAGGACTCTGCGACAAATTTCATTCGTCTTGGGTATGCCGAGGCGATACCAAGGGGATTTCGTGCCACTGAAAAAGGCAAAGCCTTTGTTCTCGATTTTTTCAAAGGTCGACTTTAGCGGGATGGTGAGTGGGTCACGTATGCATATAGGCCCCAAACTTTCTCAAGCCAGCGAGGCGAGGCTGACGTGGTTATGCGTTTTGGGATGCCGAGTTTTACGCCGACGGTGTGGTGCTTGTGGAGAAGCTTTCCGACGATGAGTGAAAGCTTTGGTCGAAGCAAGAAAGTAACTCTCTGCGGACACACAGTGTCGCCTCCATTCCGCAAGTCAAAATCGGGCTGGCTATAGGTTTCCCCGTGCATCGACCTCAAGGGCCCTGAGCCATCCACCGACGAGTCGCGCACTGTCGGGCCCTGCACGATGCGGTGCCTTCGTCAACTCAAGCGTCTCATAAAGCATGTCCAAGGCAAAGCCGCTAAACAATTCGAAGCTTACGGTATCGAAGTCTTCGATTGCAGGGGCACGAGCAAAGCCCCCAACCTCAAGGAGGCGGGACAGCCAATGCATTTCAAACTTTGGAGCGTCGGAGGTAAGAATTAGACCCGATGCCACTTTTAGGAACTGGCTGGCAACCTGAGCCGCAGGTGGTGCGCTTTGAAGATCAAGCAGTGGGATTTGGTGGACTGCTTCACTCTTTGACGACCAATCCGCAATATCCCAGACGGGATATGGCCGGATGAGAGATGACCAAGTCTTGACCTGTTTGTCATCAATCCATGAAATACCCACTTCGATCGGCCAGCTATGAACTGAGAGGCTTGATGCCTCAAAGTCCAATGTTGCATATTGTTCGATGCCATTCTTGGTCATTGTATGCTCAGCTCCATCTTATGCAGGCATGGCATTGGTTTTTTGGGTTGGCCCGTGCAGTTGATACTTAGGAAGTGTCATTTCAAATCGCCACGATCTTGAACTTCTTCCAACAGCTGCATGCGAGCATGGTTGGATCCCATAAGGGCCGTGTTCCGCTCAGTACGTAGTGTTTCGATCTCATTCCGAAGCCGGCTAACGATTGATTTACGTTTTAAGGCCTCATCAATTATCTTTGCTAAAATGGGACCCGAAGCCATGCCAATTCCAACAGAAATGAAGACGCCGATGATCTCAATGTCAGAGAGGCATTCCATGGCGCTCATCCCTTCCCATTAGATTTCGCGGGCTCGGATATAACCCCTTTGCTAAGATCTGCGATGGGCACAAGGTGCCCCCGCCATGCTTTTCCTTCTTGAAACGCTCCAATCAATTCGATGCCTGCTTCGTTGTAACGCGTCATCAAAAACCGAGAAGAGGTCTTCGTTTGCTTGGCGAGCGTTGCCGCTGGAACAAACTTCGCTTGAAAACTGATGAGGTCTTCCAATCGTATAATGCGCCCGACCCGACCAGCGTGCTCAAAGGTTTCATGAGACAAAAGTCCCTGTTTGCACCATGCGGCAATGCATTGGCTTTTCCACCCAGTCAGTTCCGAGACCTGTTGAACTGTAAGCCCCGGCCCCCGGCGAACCTCAGACAAGATGACGTCCACCTCCGCAGAAGAAAACTGAAACTCCGCGAAGCAACCTTTCGTGGAGCTCGAAGCTGGACGAAGGCAACCGTCAGCAATGCGGCAGTACACTTTCGTTAAGCCCGAGGTATCTGTGGTGAAGCGCAGATTCAATTCTTGCAACGCAACGGTTTGCCCTTCCAGCGCAGTGGAATTGGAGGCGATGTCATCGACGAACCGTTTGAGTTCAACGGCGTCATGTTGACCATCAACAAGCGGGGGCAAATTTTCAGGTACAAATCGCGCGAAGATCCCAGAATTCGTAAACAGATAATACTGTTTTCGAGATATTCCGAGAAGGTTCCTTGCCGCGGTTTTATCTATGAAGCGTTGTCTGTATTGCGCTACCTCTGTGACGGTCTCACGGTGGATCATTGTGTGGCTATGCCCAAAGCCAGATAAATACTGCTTGCCGGGTAAACGTTGCTTTGCAATTGCATCGACAAGACGCTCTGCGCGAATGTGTAGTATCTTTGCTGCTTCAGTTGCACTAATCCAGTTTCGCAATTCAGAGGGGGCATCGGCCCCTCCCACATAAGCACCATCGAATTCGCACTGAACGACTTCTCCGAGCGCGGCACGGAAGTCACTGTAGGCTTGGCCATCAAAAGCGATTAGGCGTTGGTACCACCTGCCAAGTCGCGCTGGCGCCGATGATAGCGTAGGGTCGGCGACTTGCAGGCGCTGAGAGACCTCATCTCTAAATCTCTTAGGCCATTGGCAGAGCAGATCGGTGGCACCTACCAGGAAGCTCAGGGTCTCATCTACGTCACGCGGAAAAGGCGTCTTGCCTTGCTTGCCAGTCGCTGTTTCGACCTGCCCACTTGCAAGGAAATAAATGAATTCACCAATGTCCGATGGCGTGCGGAATGCCATGGATGGCGGCAAGCACGAGCGGGCGGGATGCATTTGTCCCGCAATCAGTGCAGAAACCGCCTTCTCTGCGTCTCCAACCTCAATATGCTCCAATCGATCAAGTGGGCAGCCGCAATGGCAGCTGTCGTAGCTACCACGTCCCGGTAGGAAAACTTGTTCGCACATGGGACATTGATCGATGAGACGCAGTGCGTGATCGACGCAGCAAGTTACAAGCGAATGCCGCCAAGACTGATGGTGTGGCTTGCCAGACGAGATACATTCCGGACAGACGGGTGCACTGTGATGTCTCTCGAAACGCCAGCTTTTGGCCGGTTCTGAAGGCTCTGCAGTAGGTGCAATACTCTTCAAGGTTCCCGTTGGCAGCCCGAGCGTGTCTTCAACCTTCTCCGCGTTCTCAATAAGTTGTCGACCATAGCAAAGGCCGAAACTCCCGAGAAAGTCTGATACATCAGGCCAGAATTCCACCTCGGAAAGGCGCCTCAAGAAGCCGTCCAGGCTTTCCTGAGGCGCGGGGGACGGGAGGACCGAAGCTATCATGCGGAACGTGCTCCATGGGTCAAATCAAGACCGACCAAACTTTCGACTGAAAACTCCAGCCCCGCTTCGCTCATTGTGGTGGCAAAGGACCGCAAAATATCTAACTCGTCCGGCTCCTGATTGGCAAAGAACGACGCAGTGGGGATGCCTGATTGCTGCATCGCACAAGCGGCTATTTCGAGGTCACCGAGTTCCAAAGCGCAGGGTGTCTTTTTCGAAAGAGCACAGAGCTTCAGAACGCGCATCATGACAGGAACGCGTCCTCCCGATGCACCGTAAAGGCGCCGAACGATATCCCCAAATTCCAAGCCTATTGGGAAGCCGGATTTGTGGAGGCTATCAATGGCGGCGTCGACCGTAGAGGCGAAGGCATCGCGCTCTTCGTCTACTTGCCAATCGTAGGGCTTCAGAACAGTGGTGCTGCACGAACGATCTCGAAGTTGCTCGTTCTCATCCAAGATACGCTGAAATCGTGGTAAGCCAATTAACACGAGGCTGATGCCTGTTTCATCGACGATGGTTTTCAGGTGATCTGCAGCTTCGCGAGGTGCGAGGTTTGCACCCCGCTCGATCAAATGGTTCACTTCGTCTATCACAATTATTTTTATGCCAAGCTGCTTGATAGCGCGAAACAGGCGGTCCCGGATGGATTTCGTGTTCTCGTGAGGCCCTACGCGCTGACTCAGGCCGCCCAAGATCGCTCCATAGATGTTCTTGCCGCTCGATTGCGGCGGCAAGCTGCAATACACTACGTCTCTGATTGGCAGAAGGGAGTTCGCTTGACCGGCACTCTCGAGCAAGCGACGCACAACAGCCTTTTTGCCGACCCTTGTCGGTCCCAGAAGGGGCACAACGCATCCGTCCCGAGGGTCACTTGTCCTTAAAAGAAACTCTACGGTGGCGAACGCATCTCGAAAGGCGTCGTGCACTACAATTTGAGAAAGCAGTGGGATCACATTATTGGGCATATTCTACTCCATCATATCCATCTGTGGGCGCTGCTCACGACGGCGAACAGGCATCCTGGTAGGAGGTTGGTTCGCTTTCTCGACGGCAGAAGTCGTTTGGAGTGGTGGCACTGCCGAACGGTCTACAATTTCTTTTATTTTCTGATGTTCTCGAGCTTTAGCCCGTGCGCGCTTCATGCTCGACATCTTACCTTTCGGCAAGGCTCTTTCCGCGGCCTTAGACGACCCCGCTTGTCATGGTTTTGACGACGCGAGCCAGATGCTTGCACACGTGGCCCAACTGCGCGGTGTCGATCCGTCGAGTCTCAGGAACCCTCTCTCAGCAGTAAATTGGATGAAGCAGAACGCCGCGGAAGCGTTGGTGGAAGAGAATCCGAAACTTGCTATGACCGGCGTTCTCACGCTCTCTCAGATATCAATTCTTTCCAGTGACTTAGCTGAAAATTTGATTCCGAAATTTTTTCGTGGTGAGGTTTCTCGGAGGCAGCTTCAGGTCACGTTGCGCAATGCAGAAGCCAAGCAGGGTGGGCGTGGGGTCGCGGCTAACGAACGCGTCAAACGGGCCATCGAATTCGAGGAAGAAGTTTTCCGGTTTCTTGCGAGCAACTTAGAAAATCTTGAGCTTGGCGACGATGTCGAAATCGTCCGGAGCGGGCGGGATGCGTTAGTGCCTTCGGACTTTACTGTGATGCGGGACGGAGAAGCGGTGGCGGCCATCGAGTGCAAATCACATCGAAACAAGAAACATCGCCGCTACCTGTTGGAAACACTTGGGATGGCGGCGCTTCTAACCAAAGACCACCGAACAGCTATTCTCATTGTGCCAGACTCGTGGGGGGCTACAACCGAAGAACTCGCGAAATTGGTCGAGCAGTTGCATCTTTCAAGTGTGCGCATCGCAGTGTTCGCACAAGATGGCGAGTCCGAAGAACGGTTTAAGTTTTTGATTGGATAATAGATTGAACTGGCGCTGCCAGTTCAATCTATTGCGCCGAGCGGGAGCGGGTCATTTGCCGCGTTCCGCGACCTATCTTGCCGTGAACCTGAAGCGAACCTTCGTCTGGCCTCTACTTGTAAGGACAGCATTTATCGATTTCGTCTTTGCACTTGTTCGGAAGGCCGTCCACTCCGGCACCAGTTTATCTTCCCTTTCTTGATCCAAAAATGACATCCACACAAGTTCTTCTGGTGGACGGAAGGATGCACGGTAGGGCGGGACCAGAAGTCTTCGGAGACCCGCCATCGGGGTCGCTGGTTCGGGTTAAGCGAAAGATTAATAACTTCCCCGCATCCGCCCGGACACTTGAGGCAGGCCCATTTTTTTATATCGCCACTTTCGACGAGGATGAGCTCTTCCGGTGCTATCATCGACCGGTCTGGCAAGGTTGGCGCACGCGTCGTCAGGACATCGAAACGCAGCAGATGCATCCATCGAAAAAGCCTTGTGATAGTGTGTCTCATATCAGCTCACCACATCCAGAAATGGTTGCACGTCCGCGCGGCCAAGCGTCGCTGCCTGGTTGCAACAAGGGCAGTCCGGTCGCGTTTCGACGAAAGGTTTGCGTTCGTCTCGGGCGTGAAAGCGCCGCATGCGGGTGGGCAACATACCCATCTCTCCGGCAAGCCCAGTTACCCCAGCCAACCACTCATTGACGGCCATCGTTGCTGCCTCCGTTGTGAAGGTTACAACTGCAGGGGATGGATCGCCCTCACCCAGAACATAGGCTTCCTCTTTCAAGCGATGAAAGGTGTCGGGGTCATCGCGTCGTAAAGCTTCTTCCCGGGCCCGGCGCGGATCAACATAGCCGCCGCAAAGTAAGCAGGGATGACCTGGCACAAGTGTCGAAACCCTGGCAAAGAGA
>RCMY010002214.1_pt1 | contig 17697 bp, 15 predicted proteins | sample 2041341 | NCBI WGS metagenome assembly RCMY01 (sample SAMN09708234, study PRJNA481090) | Marine sediment metagenome, whole genome shotgun sequencing project. | reverse complement strand
GGTTTCGCCAACGCAATTTTCTCTCCGATAATTTCCATCCAGAGTAAACCTGTTCGCCATTTATATTGAGAAGCTGTTGATGCTGTAGGGTAGATTTCAGAGAATCTCGTATTGGTAGGAACAGCTATCCCCAAAATGAGAAGAAAGTCTGGCTTCATTAGAGTACACCGTGAGAGGTTAAGTTTCACGGTGAAACAAATTGAAACGTTTCGAAACGTCTGTTTCAGTATGTTCCATGAAAAGCAAGGTAACATCAACCCTGCCTTCTTCCGGAGAGTATCGTATCTACTTTATAATAGGACGTAAATATGGATACCACAGCAGTGTGGTACAGTATCTGCATTGCTACAAACAAGAATAGCGTTTCATTAGTTGAGAGAGAACATGACTAAAAGGAGGTCCCTATGTCCTCAATCGCATTGTTTAACAGCATTTTCACTATGGAAAAGGAAATCCGGGGAAAACTGGCCGCGGCATCTGGTTATGTTACTATTCAAGATCATGACATAATAGATGAAACGTGTCTCCGGTATAAGCTAGAGAAAGATAAGGTGGCACAAGCTCTTTACAGTCCGACATCTATCTTTAACAAGTTCACATTTGATAGAGAGCGAAACACGGCTCACATAAAACTTGTCCTGGCTGAACATATCAGCCGTTCCAAAATTGTTTTTTCCGGTTTCATTACCCACTTAATCCCCTCATCTGTTAGTCATACCTTGAAAGTTGGTGTCTTTGATGAAAAAAAAGGTCGCATTAAGCGGGCAATTGCTGAGGGCTTGATCGAGAAAAAGGCTTTAAATCTGATTCATCATAATGATCTTAAAGCAATTGGCTGGACGGATTTTCTCTTTGCCAAGACGGTAAGTGATCCATCTCTCTACGATATTGTTATTCCTGTCGGGTCCAGTACCCCTGATGCGGTGGTGCAACTTATTATGGAAAACTACCACAAACCAGCTGTTCTCGAAACCGGAACATCCCGGCAGGCTGTTGTGGACTTCCTCTTGGCAACGCAGGTCGAGTTAGCCTTGATCGAAAAGGGCTACATCCCCTCTGTTGTGAGCAGCAATGGACACATTACCCTGTTGGTTAATAAGAGTGTTCTTAATTTTTCAAAACTAGCTAATGCATTGAAAAGAATAGTTAAAAGCGTAAGCGGTGTGCAAAGTGTTGAAGTTGCGACAGGCAAAGATTACTACGTGTCAGTTTACAGAGCGCAGGAATTCTCTCTCCCACCAAAGGTTTTACTGGTTGATGATGAACAGGAGTTTGTGGAAACGCTTGCCGAACGACTCAACACGCGGAATTATGGTTCTTATCCTGTTCTTGATGGCGAGCAGGCACTCGGCTTATTGGCCCAGGAAACTCCTGATGTCATAGTTCTTGACTTGAAAATGCCAGGTATGAGCGGTGTTGACGTGCTCATTCAAGCAAAAGCAGTGAAACCTGAAATAGAAATTATCATCCTTACTGGTCACGGATCAGAGCAAGACGAAAAAAAATGTATGGAACTTGGAGCCTATGCTTATTTACAGAAACCTATTGATATAATTGAATTAACAGCAAAGATCGACGAGGCTTACAAGAAAGTGGCAATGGCAAAATTAGCGCAGGCAAAACTCCACCCCTAACTCTTGAGAGGCAATGCAATGAAGAGTCAGTTAGCAACAAAAGTTATGCTGGTAGATGACGAGAAAGATTTTATCGAAATCTTGTCCCAGCGTCTTGAAACCCGTGGACTCAAGGTCATAGCGGTGACAAGTGGTGAAGAAGCACTGGACATGACTGATGACCAGAATTTTGATGTTGCAGTTGTCGATTTTGCCATGCCGGGATTAAACGGTATTGAGACCCTCAAGCAGATCAAAGAAAAAAGACCTGACATCGAAGTCATTATGCTTACCGGACAAGGCACTATACAAAGCGGCATTGAAGCGATGAAGCACGGGGCAATAGATTATCTTGAAAAACCGGTTGACTTAACCATTCTCATGGAAAAAATACGCCTGGCCAAGCAGCAACGAATGCTCGTGCTGGAAAAGAAGTCGGCAGATGAAGTGAGAAATATTCTAAAAAGTAAAAGCTGGTAACATTCTGCTTTTCCCTGCAGAGGCTTTTTCTCTCTAACTACCTGTAATTACGTAAACGGGCTACTGTAGCTAGCCTCAACAGAATTGGTGCGTTCAGGTGTTGTAAAGGCCACGATGTACCAAACTATTTTAGACAGACTTCTGAAAAAAGGAGAAGTGTTATGGATACAAAAAAATCGACTATCCGAGACCTGGTTATCCCCATTGAGCGCTACCCGCATTTGAACGAAAATCAAACTTTGCAGGAGGCAATACAGTCATTTATGTCTTTTCGGGCAGGACAGCAGGAACGTCCTCACTATTCCGTGCTGTTCGTGGTCAACGAGCTGAATCAACTGGTCGGCAAATTATTCTTGATGGATATCATGCATGGGCTGGCGCCAGGTCTCCTGAAGGGCACGAAGGTAGAAAAGTTTGAAGGTAAGGAAGGGGATTTTCTGGACCTGGTTCCTCTGTATGAAACATCAACATTTTCAGAATGTGGGAAGAATCGAGACAAGCCCATCAAACCACTCGTGCATCCCATTGATTTTTCATTTCCGGCGGACACTCACATTCTGAAAGCGTTAGTCAGGATGTCCAAACGAAACGAATTTGATATTCCGGTAACCGATGACGGCACCATCATCGGTGTTCTGCGCCTTGAGGAGATCTTCATGGCTATGTGCAACACTTACTGCCCCATACCATAAAAATACATCAAGAGGAGAAGAGGATGAGTGTTGCAGATTCTACCACTATCGGCCTGCCAGAAGCCCAAAAAACATTCGATTGGAAGCGGCTCACCTTCATGTTGCTTGGCATGGGGCTTTTTGTCTTTGTTTATTACTGTCCTCCGTGGCCCGACGCAATTGACCCCATGGGGGAACACTTTGTCCTTAGCCAGCAGGCCAAAGGAGCCTTGGCCGTTTTTTTGTTGGCGGCAACATGGTGGGTCTTTGAAGTTGTTCCAATCGGTGTCACCAGTTTAACCATTGGTGTTTTACAAGCACTTTTTATGATCCGTGATCCCAAAGTGGCCTTCAAAGATTTCATGGACCCATCTGTGCTGTTTATCTTCGGTTCCATAGTGATCGGTATGGTGTTTACCAAAACCGGTCTCACCAGGCGAATCGCATATAAAATGCTTTCAATCGTCGGTGAAAAAACCAGCATGATAATGCTCGGCTGTTTTATTATGACCGCGGCCCTGACTCACGTCATGGCCCACACAGCAGTGGCTGCGACCATGTTTCCACTACTTATGGCCATCCACGCTCTTTACTCCGATGAAGAAAAACCTTCCAAATTTGGCAAGGGGCTTTTCATAGGCATGGCATACGTGGCGGGAGCCGGTAGCATCATTACCCTGCTTGGTGCGGCCCGTGGAGCAGTTGCTCTTGGCTTTTATAAAGACATCACGAACGTGGAGATCGGTTTTTTTGAACTCACCATCTATATGTTTCCCATCGGCTGGCTTATGACCTTTCTGCTTTGGGGATTTTTCATGCTCGTTTGTAAACCAGAACGTAAAGTTATTCACGGATTAAAGGAACGATCCAAGATAATGTATGCAGAGCTGGGCAAATGGCAAAGAAACGAGATTTTGACCGTGGTTATCGTCGTCGCCACAATCCTCATCATTGCGCTGAAAAATTTTGTCCCGGCTTTGAGTGGACTCCATAAAACAGGGGTTTTGCTTTGTTCTACCATTGCGTTTTTTCTCTTTAATATTCTTGATGTGGATGACCTGGAAGATATCCCCTGGAATATAATCTTGCTCTTTGCCGGGGCCATGTCCATAGGTTTTTGCCTTTGGGAAACTGGAGCAGCGAAGTGGCTTGCTGTTAACTGGCTGATCCTGTTTGAAAGCTCTCCACCGATCATCTTTATCCTCGGCATGGCCTTTTTTGTCATGATGATGACCAACTTTATCATGAACGTGGCCGCCATTGCCATATCGCTGCCCGTTGCACTGGTTGTCGCGCCCTATCTCGGGGTCGCCGGCGAGGTTATCCTGTTTTCTGCTCTCGTTGTTTCCGGCATGCCCTTTTTGTTGCTGGTTGGTGCCGCGCCAAACGCAATTGCCTACAACTCTAATATGTTCACCACCGGTGAATTCTTTTTATACGGCATACCGGCGAGTATTCTCTTGATGCTGGTCACTTGGCTGGCGGTGACGGTGATCTGGCCGCTAATGGGCATGGCGATCTTTGTCCCAAAGGTAATGTAAATGCAATCCTCACACGCTTTCGGACATGAAAAATACTCCGTCAGGTATCTTGGGTATCTTTACTTAGAATCGGTTAAGGGTATATTGTAAGATCACCAATTTATGAAAATTAGCTACAGGATGCAATAAAACTGCTAGCATATGACAAATGGCCGCTGTGAATGTTACTCTATTGGATATTTTCAATAATATACAGGCAATGAAAACTAATTTTTCCGAGTTATTGAATGCCATTCCACATGGCATTGTTCTCCTGGATACAAAACTATGCATCGTAGCTATAAACCGCTCCTGCGAGGGTCTGGTCGGTTATAGCAACGATGAGGTGAGTGGAATATATAGTGACTTCATATTACGAACCAACCTTGGCAATAATAATCAGGTGTGCAGAAAGGTTTTAGAAGACGGCCATTCCGTTTCCAGGGAAGGGAACTTAATAAACAAGAGGCGCGAGAAAATACCAATCCAGTTTACCCTTTCCCGCTTGCATGAACTGCAACACAAGCCAACAGGGATACTGATTGTACTGGAAGACATTTCGGTTTTACAGGCAAAAAAAACTGATTTCCAGGGAGATGACCAGGAATTCGGTGTCATTGGCCATAGTCGACAGATGGAAGAAGTTTTTGAATTGATGTCTGTGCTTGCCCGTACTGATGCTTCTGTTTTGATCACCGGTGAAACAGGAACGGGAAAGGATAAAATTGCGGAGCAGCTCCATAAATTGTCACAGCGGGGGCGTAAACCCTTTATTAAGGTCAACTGCGGCGCTCTGCCGGCGGCTTTACTTGAATCTGAACTTTTTGGTCATGTTAAGGGTGCATTTACCGGTGCGGTAAACGATAAGCTCGGCATGTTTCGACTCGCCGACAAGGGGACTCTATTTCTCACAGAGATAGGAGATCTGTCACTTTCACTGCAGGTAAAACTGCTTTCCGTTCTGGACGATCATGCTTTTTATCCTGTGGGAGGAAGCAAAAAAATAGAGGTAGACGTACGTATTGTTGCGGCAACTCATCGCTCTCTCAGGCAGGAGGTAGAGCAGGGACGCTTTAGGGAAGATCTCTTTTATCGGCTCAATGTCCTGCACTTGCATATACCACCACTGCGGGAACGTGACGGTGACATTCCCCTGTTGCTTGATCATTTTTTGCGACAGTTCAGAACCAAACTCGCTCGGGATATTAGTGGTTTCAACAGAAAATCGATCGACAAGCTCAGCTCTTACTACTACCCGGGCAATGTGCGCGAATTGCGAAACATCGTAGAGTATGCGACCACTTTCTGCCAGGAAAAAAAGATAGGGGTAAAAGATCTGCCGCAATACCTGGTAAAACCGACAAAGCTTCGTCGGGTCAATCACATCGATATTGTTGACTCTTCGCTTTCATGGCCGCCTCCAGAACAGTCAGTCGAAGCAGGAACTGGAGGTTGGACTGAGGCGGAAAAAGAAAACATTATGGATGCGCTCGTTAAAACGGGGGGGAATCGTTCAAAGGCTGCCGAGCTTCTTGGCTGGGGAAGGACAACTCTTTGGCGTAAAATTAAAAAATACAGGCTGACATAAGGGGGTAGATATGAAAATCATGATGACAATAAGAGGCGACTTTATATCTCCCCGATTTGATATGAGTTTGGAGGTAATCATTGCAACCTGTTATGACCGGCAATTGCTGGAAGAACCACACTCGTTGATCCTGTCTGAGGTGTCTGCTGAGTTGATATGTGATCTTGTACTCAAGGAAAAAATCGGAATCGTTGTCTGTGGAGGAATTGAAGAGGAACACTACCAATTTCTGATTTGGAGAAAAATTATGGTATTCGATGCCGTCATCGGGCCCCATGCTGAGGTTCTGAGGTTGGTTATGGATAATTCTCTCAAGTCAGGTACCATCTTGCCGGGAGTCACCGCGAGAGAGGTTTCGTGATAAAGTATAAATCCATTTGGCTGGCAAAGATACTCCCATCTCCCTCATAAGATATTGCGCATAGAGCTGACCTTGACAAGTCTATAGAGATACTCTAATGTTATCGAGTCGCCACATTGTAGTATTTCGAGATCCCCTTTGCTTTCATTCAAGTAAGCATCAGTTCCAATTTCTTTTTGTTTTAGTCGTATTCGCATATCATGTCATATCATATCGTGGCGTAAAGCCTGGCATAACCGGAGGAGAGGGTGTGAGGAAAAAGCCCCATCAATGGATTAGCAAGATTTTAATCTTTGGAATCGGATTATTATGCATGGCCGGCTTGCCATTCCCGGCCATTGCTATGGATGTACAAAATTCTGTAAAAAATGATCAGGTCGACGATGTGTTGGCAGAATTGGACAGTCGTTTGGCCGATATCTGGGGCGCCTCTAATGTTTGGCTCCCTAGCCCCAAAGTGTGGGTGCAGTATGAAGAGGACTTGCGGGAACGCAGTGCCGTGGATTTTGAAAACGGTGTAGCATATGTACAGATCCTCTTAAAGGCCGGCGATGACCCACGGCGTGAGCAGGTTCTGGCCCATTTGCGCCAGGGGGTTGGCAATCTGGTTTTGGGTGATGCAAAAGATCCGGTAGAGATGATTAAAGCACAGAGATCGAAAATGCTCACCAGAGTGCAAAATGATGTGGTGGAGACAACAGCTCCAGAAAAAAAGGAGGTTCGTGTTTATATCGTGCGCAAGGGAGATTCCCTGCGAACGATCTCCAGACGGTTTCGCATGAAAACTGCGATGCTGGCAAAACTGAATCGGATTGACGCCGATGACATCCTCTCCGTAGGTCGGCCACTCAAGGTTATCACTGTTGCTCCCCACGACCTGACCTTGGATGCCACTCCGCCCCGTCCAGGTGCAAATCCGCTGCTCAAGGACCAGGTTCGCATGGTTGACGGCAGTTTTGTTTCGCAATGGTTGGTCAAAGATTTTGCAAAGGAAGTTGTAGGCGACCAGCCTTCTGAGGTAATAAAAATTCAAGGAGCAGATGGTATTGAGCGTTTGCAGGTGAGCGTTAAATTTAAGCTTGTATCGAACCACATGGAAGTCCGTGCCAGAAAATTTCATCCTCTGGTTCAGGCCCATGCGGAACTACATGAACTGGATCCGGCACTTATCATGGCAATTATTCATACCGAATCAATGTTTAACCCGCGAGCCCGTTCGCAAACGCCTGCTTACGGCCTGATGCAGGTAGTTCCTCACAGCGGAGGTCGGGAGGCCTACCGTAAAATTTACGGCGAGAAGCGGAAATTAACCTCCAAGTACCTGTATAATCCCGAAAATAATATCGAACTGGGGGTTGCCTATTTTGACATACTAAAAACGGTCTATATGAAGGCAATTCTTGATCCATTGAGTCGTACCTACTGCGCCATTGCTGCCTACAATGCAGGATTCACCAACGTGGGCAAGGCGTTTACCTCCAGAAAATCGATGCAGAAAGCGATATCCGTAATCAACAAAATGCCGACGTCGAAGGTGTATGCCCGTCTCGTTAAAGCGCTGCCGTTTAAGGAGAGCCGAAATTATGTCCGCCAAGTAGTGAAGAGGCGAAGTCTGTACCAGAAGTGGCAGTAAGGTTTTACCAATGAGGTTGTTTGGCCATCATCCATTCGGCGGAGGCGCGGCAGAAGTTGCATTCAATCTACAGATAAAGTAATGGCAATAAAAATGAAAACATACCCCACATTATAAGGACAAGGGGGATGCCCACCTTGAGGAATTCGGAAAACGTATATTCCCCGGCGTTCATGACCAAAAGGTTGGTTTTATATGCCATAGGGGTGGCATAGCTCATATTTGCTCCGAACAGGACTGCCAAGACAAAGGGTTCAGGTGGTAGTCCCATCTGACCTGCAATGGAAATAGCTATGGGAGTACCGATAACAGCTGTTGCATTGTTGGATATAATATTTGTAAAGATGGCCATCATCAGCATCAATCCACTGATGACGAAAGCAGGTGAGGCGTTCCCAGCCAGAGCTACAAAAACCGAGGCAAGGTATTCTGCACCCCCGGTTTTGATCATTGCCGTTCCCAGTGCCAGACTGGCAACCACTATCAGGATAACCTGAGCGCTCAAAGCCCTGGTGGCATCACGCCAACTCAAACAGCCGGTAATAATCATCAGAAAGGCCCCCAAAGGGGCGCTGATTGCAATGGGTAACAACCCGAATGCAGCAGTGAGAATTATGCCTTTCATTATAAACATGGCGAGTGGTGCCTTCTTCGAAAAGGGCAAGTCTACTGTGGCATCAAGGATCAGTACCTCTGAGCGCTTCTTGAGTTCTGAGATCTGCTCACGAGGGCCCTGCACGAGCAGGATGTCACCAACCTTCAATCGAATATCGCTAATTTCATCGTGAATTTGCTTGAGTTTTCTACCTGTACGATGGAGTGCCAGCGTGATCAGGCCGTACCGCTCCGCAAATCGGTGATTGCTTAGAGTACTGCCATCGAGTCGAGACCCCTCTATAATTACAACTTCGGCTAACTGTTGATCCAGCGCCTGCAGAGGGTGATCTTCATCAATAGCGACATCTTCTGCATCAGCAGGATAGAGGGTGCCCTTGAGAATCTTTTCATATTCTTTAAGATGAACCGGGGTGTCCCGCAACACCAGGTGATCACCAGCCTGTAAAACAAGGTCGGCCCGGGTAAACAGTTTTTGTTCTCCTCGCTCTACAGCTGTAACCTTCATCTTCCCCTCGGTCAGTTCCACAGCTTTTGACAGAGCAATCCCGACTATCGGACTCTCCTTTAAAACAGCTAAATGCGCCGCAAAAATTCTCGGTGCACTATCTGTAATAGCAAGGTCACGTTTAGCAATTAAGCGAGGTGCCACAAGCCAAAGATACGCAATCCCAACAGTTCCCGCAATTACAGCAGGTAGCAAGAAATCGAACATATTAAATTTTTTAAGCCCCATCTCGGCGGCCACCGCAACTACAAGCAGATTTGTTGACGTGCCAATAGTTGTGCAGGTTCCACCCAGCAGGGTTGAGAATCCCATAGGCATCAGAACTGACGATGCGGGAGACTGAGTTTTCAAAGAAACACTTATTAGAACAGGAAGGAGCAGTACGACAACTGGAACGTTGTTAATGAAGGCACTTATAAACGCACCGAGCAATAACGTGAGCAATAAAGACATGCTTGGATTGATTTTCCAAAGTTTGGCCAGCACCCGGCCCACAGGTTCCAGTGCACCGGTACGCAAAATCCCTTGCCCCGCAATCATAAGAGCGCAGACAGCGATAAGAGCCTCATTGCCGAAACCGATATAGAAATCAACTGCATGAAGGACTGTATCACCTGCATGGTATGGAAAAAGCTCAAATCCTACAGTTAAGGCTACAAGGACAAACAGGCTCGATGATTCGAGTGGTATTTTTTCGCGACTAAATAAAAAAAGTGCGATCACGATCAATATCAGTACAAAAATGGTATGTGGGTTTGGAGGTAAGGGGAGGTTCATGTATCACCGGGTTTTTCTAGGAGAAACAACTAAATTTGTTTTCACATTTTTTGTGAAAATGGCGTAAAGTAGTTAGTGAACTATGTTCCAGAAAACAGCAATGCACATCTGAACTGCTACATATAATCAATTCAGACCACTGCTGCCTCATAAATTTTCCCGGAAACACCAATAAATAAGGGCTCGAAGAGCTCTCAATGCCTTAGGGAAATCATCAAATTTTATGCTCCCATTGTTGCCAAACTGAATAAGCAAATTAACTGGAGAGGGACCAGGCAACGCTCTACCAGAACTATATGGTCATGCTCATTTGACAATGATGTGTCTGGGATTTTATTTCATCGCAGGACCAACGGGGAGATCCTCTTCTACTATCGGAGGGAGCAGCAGGGATGAGGAGCTCGGCTGATTGTCTTTAGTGTTGGCTTTGGTAACACTGTCGTCGTTCCACCCGAAAGCCTCACCGTTCAGGATGATTTTTACTTTATTGAACCAAACTGTCAAATCGTCTGGATCCTGCTCCTTTTTTTTAGCATCAATGCTTGGTGTGCCAACATTGAAGAGATCATTGGTATACTTAATTGTTTTGGCTAATTGCTCGTCGGAGCGTGTGATTTGGGATTTGAAAACCATTTCTATATCGTAGCCTTCTTTTTCGGTTTTGTCCGCCGCAAGCTTTTCGCGACGAAGAGAAATGGAGATTTCCGCAGAATGTTTTTTCTTTATAAAAGATTTGATCGGCAATTTTCAGTCATACAATATTAATGCCCCTCTGGCTGGCTTTTCAGCAAAATTTTGCATGAAATATAGAATCTACAACGTTCAGTTTGATGAATAGAAGACAAAGCCAGCCTGCCGTGAGGCAAGGTGGTTTGGCTATCTATTTCCCCAGATATCATTTTCATGACTGAACTCAAACCCAATCAAACTTCATTTTTTCTGCCCTCAGTTGTTTTAGAAAGATTTTCTATAACCTGTCAATAACGTACATAGGCAGTCCTTCCAGAGATTTTTCCGTCATGTTAAATAGACATCATTCAAGAAAATATCTTGGAAAACTCCGGTAAAAAAACAGAAATAAACTTCAATAAATCCATTGCTCCAGTGAGTTAGTACGGTGTTTTGTTACCGGAATTTTTCGGTAAACTGCCGTATTGTCCATGCCAGTTTTTTGCTACATACTTTAAGTAAGGATTCCAATTGAATTCTTCTCCAGGCAAACGAGACCCGGGCAGAACAATGTTTTCCTGCGACAGGATGATTGTACATCAGTATGTAGGTTATTCGTTGGCGGTACGATTGATAAAAACATTTTAGTTAATGCTAGCTCACTCCTGGCGTAACGCTGGTAAGGAGATTTTTTTCCTGGCTAATTCGTCCTGTATGGGGAGTATTTCCATGGAATACCTAAACGAAAAACTTGGATCCTGGCAGATACGTGGCAATGAAAAAAAAGGAAAGGTGCAGTTCCCCGGTTGTTTCACTCTCCACGGGCCATTTTCATTTCTCCATTGGTTGTAACATTGTCAGCCTTTACAAACCCCCATCTTCATTATTATAGTTGTCTTATTGTAGATGACAATTTCTTATGATGTGCTCGGGTATGGACACAAGAGGAGTAGGTCATGAAAACGAAGGATAAATCCTCCCTAAAACAAGGGTCGACTCTAAGTGACACAAGAGCGACAGATCGCAGGAAAGTACCAAGTAAAGGCTACATTTACATCACTATGGTGGGCTGGATGTGCCGTAGGGAAAAAGCCAGAAGAGAAACTGATTCTGTTGTAGTCTGACATTTCCATGGGCCAATCTGATGACCAGCTCCATTGGGTTATTTCCGTTCAGCCTATAGGTGGTTAAATGATGGCGTGAGCGGCAGTTTTGATCAGATCGAGAAGATCAAAGACCCTTGCCAGATATTTTCCTCTAAGTTTTAAATCTGAATCTCCTTTATCCATAAGAGTATTTTCTAGACTGTCTACCAGCCGGTTGAGCCGTTTCTCATGTATTCCCAATCGAGCTTGAAGAGGGTCGGTGATTATACCTGAAAAGGCAGAAAAAATGGCCAGAGTCGCCAGCACTGTACTGGTGGATGCCACCGCCAATCCCATTGATGCCGAGGCCGGAAATATCCCATAATATAATCCTCCAAGGGTAGGGCCCATAAAAAAACCGGAGATGGCACTCTGTTGGGCAATGGTCGCAGCCAGAACCGTACCGAAACTGATACCTCCCGGGGTCATTTTACCCATCATGCCAGCGCCAGAGGCAAGGGCAATAATATTCCCGGCGAGTTCGGATACGGCGTTTCGACTCAAGGAGTATTCCTTGAGTCGTTGTTCCAGAGATGCCCTGAATCCCTTTTGTTGAGATTGGCTCATTATCAGGGCGAGTTGATCCTGGAAAAGACTCTTTACCTCCGGTTGGTCCAGGATTTCTGCAAGCAGTGCGTCGGTAACGTTTTTGCCCCGACCTTGTCCATCGGGTAGTTCCAGCAGCTGAGTAAATATTAGGGAGTTAATCTCCTTCTGGACCGATGTTTTGAATCCAGCCGGTACTTTTTGCATCAGTTTATCGATCTTTTTGAATCCGACCTTGTTCAACAGTACAGATGTTAGCTGGATTACTGTGTAGGGCAGAGCCCAGGCTATGTTCACAGGAGCCTTGATAAGATCTTTGCCAAACGCCTTTCTGTTGATTTTTACCGCCCCGGAAAATGAAAAATGGGTTTGCACGAATTCCGGGACTTTTTTCCTCCTGGAATCTATATAATTTCGAACTGCTCTGTTAAATGCTGTTTCGACAGCGGCATGAGTGTCATTTTTTATCAATGTTTCCATATAATTATATCACAATCTAAATATCAATTTGCCCGTTTGGGCTATTTTTTACTTTGCAACTGTATTACGCGAACGTTGGGGGTACCCCAAGATGGCTGGAAATGTACTTCATCATTATGTCAAGCGGAACCGCAACGGCAGGCCGCTCATGTGAAAGGGTAAAAAATTGTTTCACAGAATATCTTTGGGACGAAGACCATCAATCCTGTATCCAATTCCAGACTCTACTCCATCTGTATCTGTAACGCCGCATATCAAAAGGTATACTCATATCCGATAGGAGTCTTTTTCTGTAAGGTCTTAAAGTGAACTCGTAATTCTTTTACGTGATATATGCCGATCCCTGTCGTTAGTGTAAGTCCATTGACTTCTAACTTGCTCTTTTGTAATAACTTGTGTGTCTCGCAGTTTTTTGGGCAATGAGGATCAAATGAAAAGAGTTGATTGGATTTAAATCCATCACCAACTCCCCAAGTTCAAACCCAAAAATCCGATTTCTAATCGTCTATCTAAATAGTTAAAACTAATGTTTAAATTTCTTCCCGGCATAGTGCTTATTCAACTTATTACTGTCGCACTGGTTATCGTCTGCATGAGATGGTCGCAAGAACCTCAGCTTATTATTGTTGTCGTCGCATTTGGACTCATATTAGCAGTCCTGACTACTTTCTGGTTTGGCTCGATTGTCCGATACATGCAAAAGTCAACCCACGTAAAATTGCAGGAAAAACACGCCCAGGATCGGGAAAAAATTATACGTAGGGCAGAACGTGAAAAAGCGAAAGTCACTTCGGATAGTTATCAGAAAATAGAAAAAGCCGCCCAAAAAACCCATGCGAAAGCCAACCTGAAGATGGGCGTAGCCTTAGCTGTTGCTGTCGGAGCGGGATGCTTTATGATTCTCAGTCAACTGGTTACTGTTGGCATGATGGTACTGGTTGCCTGTGGAAGCGGATTGGCTGGTTATCTTGTCAGAGTTAGACAAGATCGCCTGTCTTGGAAGAAGCAACTTCCACTTTCGAAGGTAACCACAAAACGACTTAGTGCAAAAAAGCCTGTATCCGAGATAAACGAATTATAAGATACTCGGCATAACTTAAAATATTCAAGTTATGCCGAGGTAAATCTACAACTTTTAAAATACTGCATAAACATAAAAAATCTAAGGAGACAGCAATGCAAAAAAAGATTCTTGTACCACTTGCTGATGGTTTTGAAATGATTGAGGCGCTCAGTATCGTAGATGTTTTTCGCCGGGCCGGAGCACATGTCGATTTGGCAGCAATCGGCGACGACCTGCAGGTGACGTCATCGCATAACGTAAAGGTCATCGCAGATAGGAAAATTTTTGATTGTGCCAAGGAAGTATATGACTTGATCGTCCTTCCCGGTGGGATTCCAGGTGCAGAAAATCTGAAGAATTCATTCGTTCTGGCGGAACTTTTAAAAAAACAAAATAGCGAAAACAAATTGTACGGGGCTATCTGTGCCTCTCCTGCTGTTGTCCTCGAACACCATGGGCTGCTTGAAGGAAAGAAAGCCACCTGTCATCCTTTGTTTGTCGAGCAGCTGAAAAATCATGTGCACGTCGGAGGGGACAGCGTTGTGTTCGATAAAAACTGCGTGACCAGTAGAGGAGCCGGAACTTCCATTGAATTCGGCCTCGAGCTAGTCGGTATTTTGATGGGAGAAGAAAAAAAGAAAGAGGTGGCCAAAGGTATGGCCATTGAGCTGTAGAAATAGTCGATCCACGCCCCTATGCTATCCGAACACTCAAGAAAACCTACCCAAACTACCCTCATATTGGCCAGGTGCTGCTGATTGCATCTACTTTGGACAGAGAAATGATATGACTCAGAATACAGTATGCAGAAACTTGTCAGCGTGATCAGTTATGTGATTGTCGATTGAGATGTATCTTCACAACCATCGTTTTTTTCTGAAGAAGATAAGTGACGCAGCGGCTATGGATGTCATGATGCCCAGTAAAATAAAATAGCCAGATCTTGAGTGCAATTCGGGCATGTGTTCAAAGTTCATGCCATAGATTCCCGCAAGAAAGCTGAGTGGAACGAAGATTGACATTATGATAGTCAAAACCTTCATGATCTGATTGAGGTGATGGGAGGAGACCGATATGTAACCTTCAGCCAGGTCTGAAGCGAGTTCATAATAGAGTTCGGCCAGACTTTTGGCGCGTTCCTGTTGTTCAAAGACATCATTGATTTCGTGCGCCAGTTCTTCAGTGAAACCAGGGCAGATCTTGCTGCGTAATTCTAGGAATACGAACTCATGGTACTGGAAAATTCGCTTGAATTTTTTTAGATCAGTCTTGTAGCTCAATAATTCAGCTAGTATAGCGTCTCCTGGGTGCTGTAAAACTTCGTCCTCCAGTTCATCCAATCGTGGTTCGATGTCGAGTAGAATCTTTAAATAGCGATTAATAATCATCCGGCACAGGCGTAAAGCCACCCTGGCTGGTCCCTGAGAAAATAATTGTCGATCATCTTCAATGTCGGCAAATAACTTATCTATGCTTGGAGAAGGAGCATCATGATAGGTTATAAAAAAACGTTCGCCAATAAAGAGAGCAAGCTGATGTGTCGAGAAGTGGATAGTCTCGGTTCCGGCAGACAATCCCTTGAGCATAATAAAAGTGTAATCTTGAAAGGATTCAATTTTGGGCGGATGGCGGGTATGCTGGGCATCTTGAATAGCGAGCAGATGCAAACCAAATGTGGCGTGCATAATTTGTGTTGCATTTTCTTTGGGATGCTCCACAAAATCTCCCCAGAGAAAAGACTGAATTTCATTTTTCCAGCTTTCCAGCAGTTCGTTACCACCGATGCTGATTTCATCAGTTGATGGGTTATATAAAATTGTACGAATGATGGTTTTGTATCCTTGATCGGATGAATTTCAGACTATAGGTTCAGAAATATCACTCTATGGAACAGTTCAAAAGTAAACTTGACTCGGCCTGGGATTTTTTTACGACTCCAGCAAAAAAAAGAACACCGCACTGTTAAGCTCGCAGATTAGTTAAAGACCCATTCACTTATCGCCGGTGGATGGCGCCGACAACTCAACGCGGATGCTGGAAGCCATTGAACCTCTAATTGCCAATACTTCGGCCACTCCTCCATCCAGTTCAATACGATCCCCTATGTTTGGCACTTGGCCCGTTTTTTCCGTGAGCAAGCCAGATAGTGTCTCGGCCTCAATACTATTGAGCTGGAGGTTGAGTTGTCTGTTCACGACAGCAATTCCAGTTCCGCCCGGAACAATGAATTTTCCAGGGCCATCGGGTTTGATCTGCAGCGGTTTCGTGTCGAATTCATCCTCAACGGGTCCGACAATACGTTCTAAAACATCTTCCAGTGTAGCGCAACCGACGACGGTACCATATTCGTCCACAACAAATGCCATATGCTGACGCGTTTCCTGAAACTGCCGCAAAAGACGACTGATACGCATCGTCTCCGGCACAAATTGAGCCGGTCGGGCGATTGATTGTAAGGAGCCTTCCATATCGGGGGATATATCGATCAGGTCTTTAATATGTACCACACCCAAAACATTGTCTAACGAACCATCACATAAAGGATAGCGTGAATGCTTGGTTTCTGTTGCCAGGGATCTACATTCAAGAAATGGCCGGTTGATATCGAAAATAACGATATCACTGCGGGGTTGCATAATACGGCGGCAGACGGTGTCGTCAAATTCAAAAACAGCGTTCAACAGGCGGTGTTCGGACCTACTGAGCTCCCCGTGTTTTTGTGCTAAGACGAGCAGTGCTTTTATTTCATCTTCGCTGTGAACATCATCGTGTTCAGAATCACTTCCTACACCAACCTTCTGCAATAAAAACGAAGTGGAAGCATTCAATGCGATCATGAACGGATAGGAAACAAAGTAAAATATTTTCAATGGCGGAGCAAACCACAATAAAATTTTTTCAGGTCGTCGCAGGGCGTAAATTTTGGGTGCCTGCTCGCCAAAAACAAGGTGAGCTGCAGTTATGGAAGTGAAAGCCACAGCAAAGGCAATACCATGTATCCAAATCTCTGAAACAACACCGGCTGCCTGAAGCAGCGGCCTCAACAGGTGTGCAATGGCCGGCTCTCCAATCCATCCGAGACCAAGGGAAGCCATTGTAATTCCAAGCTGGCAGGCCGACAAGGATGCGTCCATCCGTTGTGTAAGCCAACGTGCTGTAGCAGCAAATGTTTGGTTTTTTGCTACCTGCTCATCAAGCTTACCTGGCCGGATTTTAACCAGCGCAAATTCGGCGGCAACAAAAAATCCGTTTATAAATACGAGGATAATTGCAAGAATTATATTTAAAACATCTGTTGTCAAGGTAGACACTGCTGTACCCTCCACATTGAATTCAATTGATCATTTTTAACCCCCGTATCAAAAGCTATAATCCCAGCATGGTTTTTTAGTTAACAAGAGAGAATCATCTCTGCGGATTCTTCCATTTTTCCGCTAACCAGGATTTTATGGGGTCGTTGAAAAGTTGTTCTGATAACTTAGAATACACATCAAAGTACAGTAGAATGTAATATTGGGCAACTTTCAGTAAAAAATTAGTCAAAGCGAAAACCATTGGCAATCATAACATTTTTAGTGAAACTGCAAGTTAGGATGGGTTCTGATCAGTTTGAACTTTTTCATGCCTCAAAAACATGCTCGAGATGGGGCATCTTGGCACTTTTTGAAAAGAGAAATAATTACCTCAAAACCAGCCGCACATGGTGCACTCCGGAACCATTCGGCCTCTTTAGTCCATACCGAACGACCCATATTGGAAAGTTCGGTATCTATGAAGTGTCGGATCGTGAAGTAACTGATTTGGAGTATGATTTTCGCTTCCTAGAAGAATACACTGCAACCGCATGATTTTTTGTTATATTGTTATTCTACAAACAATTTCTCACGAATCGTTGCGAGCCCCCTTATCGCTTGTTATTGTCGTGTTTCAACAAAACTCCAAACGACAAAAGCCCCAGCAGAAATCTGCTGGGGCTTTTGTTTTATAAAAAACGGCGATGACCTACTCTCCCACACAGTCGCCCGTGC
>RCMY010004494.1_pt1 | contig 17698 bp, 15 predicted proteins | sample 2041341 | NCBI WGS metagenome assembly RCMY01 (sample SAMN09708234, study PRJNA481090) | Marine sediment metagenome, whole genome shotgun sequencing project. | reverse complement strand
ATCGGCCGATCCGAGATTCTCGGACTCCCGGTTGTTCGGGCTCAGGAGATCGGCGATTCGGTTCGTGTGTTTGGCGCAGACTCCTATCAGACCGGCCTCCTCGCCGCCGCTGTGGCTGCGCTGATTCTGTTCGGTCTGGTGCCCGCCTTGTTGCAGCGCACCGTGGGCATGCTCCCACTCGGCATCGGTGTCAGAAAGATCGACGGCACCAAGGCGGGGATCGGTGCCCACATCATCCGCACCATCGTCGGCTTCATCGACGCCATCCCGTTCGTCATCCCCGGCGCGCTCGGATTCCTCACCGCCAAAGCGTCGAGCCACCGGCAGCGACTCGGTGATCGGGCCGCAAAGACAGCGGTCGTCGATCTCAAGGCCAGCCTTCTTGGCGAAATGGCGGGCGAGAGGATCGATCTTGGCTTGCGGCCAGCTGACGATCGAGATACAGGATTCGCTGCTGCGGAAACGGCCAAGCGACTCAATCAGCCGACATTCGCTGATCAAGCGGAGACGCCGAGGGGCCCCACACCCGTCGAGGCCCTCGCAAACGCCGAAGCTGCTGCTGGGGCACGCCGAGCATCAGATTCCGTCACGATCGGCGCAGAGGCAACGCCAGCGTCCGATGAGGCGCCACAGGCCGCCAAGCCGGCCCCCAAACCAACACCCGGCGACCAGCTACCGCCGCCGCCCGTGCACCGCAAGGCGGTTGCAGGCCATCCCTTGGGCACTCCAAGCGAATCGGGCGTCGCCACCTCTCCCCGCCACGACGTTGATGCCGACGCCGAAGGCGACACTTCGTTCGACCCAGCGTCAGAGGTCGATGCTCCGACGGCATCTTCGGCGAGTCACCTCCTGTCCCGATCCCCGCTGGATCTATCCCGAACTCCGCTCGATCTCGAGCCTCACTCATCAGATGACCTCCAGGTCCCTGACGATGCGTGGCAGCCGCCGCGTGAAGAACCAGCACCGGTCTGGCAGCCGACAAGGCTCGAGACCGCGCCGGTCGAGGCTCCAAATCCGCACGATGGGCGCACGCTCGACGATGTCACGCGGATCGAGCCGAGTATCGGCGCACTGCTCTCCGGTGAGTCGGACGCCGACGAGTCCTCCACCTCAGCTCGACCCGGAAAGCACTCCCAGAGCGAACCCGCAGCCAAGGCACCGGTATGGAGCGACAAGTGGCGGGCGTGGATGTACTGGGACACGACGAAGAAGTGCTGGCTGCGCCACGACACCACCTCGAACACCTGGCAGCCGATCGACTGAGCGACCTACGCCGGGCTGACAACCCCATGGTCGTTACGGGGTTCTTGTGCGTCCTGCAAGTGCTGATAGAGCACGGTCGCTGAACGCAGCCGACGCTCGAGATGCTGTTCGAGCAGCTTCGAACTGATGGCTTCGAGTTCGATCGCTACCGGCTCGGCCGTGGTGTCGAGCACGTGGCGCACATGACCATCGAGGATCTGCTGGAGCGCCATGCGGGCGTCGTCAGAGATGGGATCGCCCTGGCGACAATCGCGACACAGTGCGCCACCGAGGTGCAGCGCCAGAGCGACGAGCGGGCCGTCCGAACCGCAGTTGGCACATTGCTCGAGCAAAGGCTGCACGCCTTCGAGCGCAAGGAGCTTCGCCACGAAACTGGGGACGACAAGCGGGTTGCCCTCTCGATCGAGTTCGGCGAGTACGCCCGTGATCAGGCGATACAGCGCTGGGTTCGATTCGCCCTCTTCTGTGAGGTGATCGATGGTCTCGAGAATGAGCGCTGCCCGTCCGTAACGACCAAGGTCTGACCGCAGCAGCGGCAGCCGCTGCACTGTCTCCACCTGGGTCACGATGTCGAGGTTGCGGCCCTCGTAGAACTGCGCGTGAACAATCGAGCCCGGTTCGAGTCGAGCACCGAAGCGAGACTTGGTGCGCCTGACCCCCTTTGCCACGGCCCGCACTTTGCCTCGTGACCTCGTGTAGACCACCACGATGCGGTCGGCTTCGCCAAGCTTGTAGGTGCGCAGGACGACGCCATCGGTCCGGTAGAGCGGCATCTCAGGAGTTCAGTCCACCGAAACGACGGTCCCGCCGCTGGTATTCGAGAACCGCATCGGCGATGTGCTGCGCACGGATGTCTGGCCAATAGACCTCGGTGAAGATCAACTCGGCATAGCTGGCCTGCCAGATCAAGAAGTTCGAGATGCGCGATTCACCAGAGGTTCGCATCCATAGATCGACCTCGGGCATCTCTGGGTCGTAGAGATGTTCCTCGATGCTCTTCTCGGTGATCGCCTGGCCCTTGGCCGCCAACGCGGCAGCAGCGTCGACGATCTCGGCCCGTCCGCCGTAATTGAAACAGATGGTGAGCGTCAGGGTGGTGTTGTTCTTGGTGAGTTCGATGCACTCGTCCATCTGGCGGATCAGCCGCTTGGGAACCCGCCAGTCGCGGCGCCCGGCAAAGCGAATGCGCACACCCATGGCGTTCAGTTCATCACGACGACGAACGAGAATCGACTCGTTGAAGCCCATGAGAAAGCGGACTTCTTCAGTAGGGCGACGCCAGTTCTCGGTGGAGAACGCGTAGACGCTCAACCACTTGACGCCAACGCCGATCGCCCCTCGTGCAGCATCGATCAGGGCCTCTTCACCCGCGCTGTGGCCGTCGGTCCGCTTGAGGCCTCGTTGTTGCGCCCAGCGACCGTTGCCATCCATCACACACGCAAGGTGAATGGGGACGTTGTCGAGATCGATACCGGTCAGATCCATTGGACCGGATCGTACCGGAGGTGTGCCGACCCCCGGGGGAGGCCGTTCGGTCAGCCCCCGGCTGCGGGCTCCGGATCTGGCGCTGGAGTCGTCTCTGCTGGCGGCGGTGCGGCAGCCGTCGTGGTCGGGTTGTTCGGGCTCCAGGTCGGCGGAGCGAACGTGACATCGGGAACCGTGGCTGCCGTGGTCGGCGCCGCTGTCGTCGCTGGGCGAGCGGTGGTCGCAGGTCGGCGCGGCGTGGTGGGTCGAACCACCGGGGCTGCTGTTGCGGGCACCGTGCTTGCCACGGTGGTTGCGGTCGTGGCCGGTGCAGCGGTGGTCGATGCCGTTGTGGTGGACGGCGCCGCTGTGGTCGACACGAGCGTGGTCGACACGAGCGTTGTCGGCACGGTTCCGATCGTGGTGACCGGAGCGTCGACGGTGTCGCCGGACTGGGCCAGCCACGTCAGCCAGATCGCTCCGCCTACGAACAGCAGCCCGAGAACAACGAGCAACCATCGGTAGCGATTGCGTTCGACTTCTCCGGCAGGAACAAAGGCGACCTCGGCGGGGGCCGCATCTGACGAAACGAAGAGATTGGGTACAGCAGTGGGCTCGGCGGTCGTCTCGGCAGCCGACGAGATACCAGTGAGCGAAGGAGCCACCGGTTCTGTGGTTGCTTCGGGGCGTGGAAGAAAGAGGCCAACGCTCGGCTTCCTTTCCGCTGTCGTTGGCGGGAAGGAAACGACGGGAGCGGCGAACAGCCGAGGCCCTGTGACCACATCGCTGCTGTCTGCCTCCGGGCCGCTGACCTCTGCCTCTGCCTCTACCTCAGCCTCAGCCTCGACGACAGCGGCCACTTCCTGTGCGACGCTGGCAGCGCCGAACAAGCCTTTACTCTTCGCCGGAGCAAAAAGGGCGCGAATTTCATCGCCGAACTCGGCGTCGAAGCCCGGGGGCGTGTCGATGGCCTCGGCGTCAGCGGCGCCACGTGGCGACGATCTCTCGGGATGCTGTGGGAGTTGATCTACTACTGAGGTCATGACGTCGAAACCCTGATCGGTCGGAGGCTGTCGCCAACGATTGGTACGCCCCACACGCCCGTTCGGTTCACACTAGTCTCTAAGCTCCGCAGAATGTCGAGCGCGAAGGCCGCACTAGCCACAATCACCCAGGGACTTCCGGGCGGCGGGGAGGAGCGCCCTGGGCAGTTTTCGATGGCGGAGATGGTTCAGAAGGCCGTCACGGGCAAGACCACCCTCCTCGTCGAGGCGGGAACCGGCACCGGAAAGTCATTGGCCTACCTGACGCCAGCGATCATGGCTGGCAAACGAACCATCGTTGCCACGGCGACGATCGCGTTACAGGGTCAATTGGTCACCAACGATGTGCCCCGGGTTGCAGCTGGTCTTGAAATCGAGGTCTCGGCAGCAGTGTTGAAAGGGCGCCGCAATTACCTCTGCAACCAGCGCTTGGCCGAATTCGACCGATCCAACCATGAAGAACAGCTGCAACTTTTGCGGGGCCGTGCCGCCGGCGACCACATCGCAGAGATTCGCGATTGGGCTGAGCAAACGACCACCGGCGATCGCGAAGAACTCGATCCGGCGCCACCGCCCGATGTGTGGGGCGCCGTCAGCGTCGGCGCTGATGAGTGCCCTGGCGCCTCCCGCTGCCCTTCAGGAGACAACTGTTTTTCGGAACGAGCTCGACTCATTGCCAAGGAAGCCGACGTCATCGTCACGAACCACCACTACTACGGACTCGACATCGCTTCCGGCGGGGCGCTGCTGCCCGAACACGACGTCGTCGTCTTCGACGAGGCCCACCATCTGCCCGAGGTCATCGGCGCCACATGCGGCACCGATCTCAGCGGCGGCCGGGTCCGCACCCTGGCACGACGCACTCGCACCGTCCTCACCGACGAAGAACTCCCCTTGCTTCTCGACCGCTCGGCCATCGATCTCGATCAAACGCTCGCAGGCGCGATCGGGAACAAACTCGAGACCGACCCTGACCTCGTTGCGATGCTCATTGCTGCCCGCGACCGGGCAGACAAGGTGCTCAACGCACTGCGCAAGGTCAAGGCACCCGAAGGGTCCGATGCCGAGGCGAAAGCCGAACGAGCGCTTCTGGCGGCGAACAACCTTGTCAACGACATCGACGCCATCATCGGGGCCGACAAGAACAATGACGTGTTGTGGGTCGACGGCTCGCCCAACAACCCTGTCTTGCGCCGCACCCCGCTCGATGTTGGCGGCATTCTCGAACATCAACTCTGGGAAGACCGTTCGGTGATTCTCACGAGCGCCACCCTTCCTGCTGCCCTCGTTGAACAGCTCGGACTTCCGAGTTCGACCGTCGTCGAACGGGTCGGCTCGCCTTTCGCCTACGAAGAGCTCGGACTCCTCTATTGCTCCCCTGACTTGCCGAACCCCAACGCTCCCGAAGCAAGAGCGGCAGTGCAAGAAGAGATGCGAGTGTTGATCGAGGCTGCGGGCGGGCGCACGCTCGGCCTGTTCACCAGCTCGTCGGCAATGAACGAAGCCGCTGAGAAGCTGCGCGAAACGCTCGACTTCCCGATCCTGGTACAGGGCGAGAACTCGAAGGCTGCACTCCTCCGCGACTTCCAGAACGATCCGACCACGGTCCTCCTCGCCACGATGTCGTTCTGGCAGGGCATCGACCTGCCTGGCGACACACTCACCCTTGTCACGATCGACCGCCTGCCCTTCCCCCGCCCAGACGAACCCGTCACCCAGGCCAGACGAGACCGGGCGAGAGCCGCAGCGTTCCGAACCGTCGATCTCCCCCGCGTGCAGATCCTTCTGGCGCAGGCTGCTGGACGCCTGGTGCGCCGATCGGACGATCGCGGCGTCGTTGCCGTGCTCGATCCGCGGCTGGCAACGAAGAAGTCATATCGGTGGGAGGTCATCAACGCGCTTCCCCCGTTCCGCCGCACCCGCCACCGCGACGAGGTGGTCGAGTTCTTGCGTGGGCTCGACAACCCATCGACAGCGAAGTGACCTGATGCGCTCGGTCACGTGGGTCACCTTCTATGCCGGCCTGCTGATCGGCGCGTCGTATGTCGCTGGGTCAGTGGTGCGGACGTGGGCCGCCAAGAAGACGACGGAACGAGGCCCGCATCCGCTCGGGGTCGCTGCCGAGATCGCCGTCACGGTCGGCTGTGCGTGGGTGGCCTACACCTTCATCGACTGGCTCGCACCAGGAGGCACCGCCTTCCGAAGCTCATCATCGGTGGGTTTCTTGTCGCCGAAGACGCTGACCGTGTGGGAGTCAATTGCGCTCTGGGCCGGACTGGCAGCAATCGTCGGGGCCATCGCTCCGATCACGTCACGCTTCCGCACGGGAAGCATGGGCATCGCGGGCGCTGCGAGCCTGCTCGCCATCTACTCCCCCATCATCTTCCTGATTGCGCTTGGCACGTGGTTCGTCGGCATCAGCATCGTGCGTGATGTACGCACGACATTGCCGATCGTGTTCGTCACCGTGGCCGCGTCAGAATGGGTGCTGTCGATGACAAGAGTTCGCGTGGCGTGGGGCGTGATCCACGGCCCCGAATCGACGATCTGGATGGCCGTGCTGGCCGGCGTCCTCGTGGCTCGGTGGAGCCACGGCGGGCCCAACGTCGGGCTCAGTCGGCTCAGAGACGAGTCACCGCCGAAATAGCGGGTCGGCGCGTCGCTCGTGATTGTTCCTCGGGTTTCAGCAGGTCGCACGAGGTGCTCGCCCCACTTGCAGAAGCCCTAGTAGCCCAGTCGCTCGACCGAGTCGACATCTTGCTGCCAGTTCTTGTCGACGGTGACGAAGAGGTCGAGGAAGACCCCTTTGGGCAGTTGCTTACGGGCCAGCGTGCCAACCTGTTTCAGCACCTCGCCTTTGTGACCGATCACGATGCCCTTCTGGCTCTCACGCTCAACCAGAATCTCAACCCGAACTCGGGGCCATTGCCACTCGGTGACTCGAGTCGCTACCGAGTGCGGCACCTCGGCTCGAAGCACCCGCAGGAGCTGCTCGCGGACGAGCTCTGCAACCCACATGGTCTCGCCCATGTCGGTGAACTGTTCTTCGGGATACCAGTGCGGGCCCTCGGGCATTCGATCGCCGAGATGCTTCAGCAGTGCGTCGATCCCGTCTCCGGTCTGGGCCGACACCGGGAAGTAGGCCGAGGCATTGAGCGTCGAGAGCTTGGTCAGCTGATCAGCAATCGCCTCGCGTCGCATGCCGTCGATCTTGTTGACGACGACCACCGTGCTGGGCGGGTGCAATCGCTCGGCCAAGAAGGCGTCGCCTCGGCCGTATCCGGACCGACCATCGACCACGAAACATACGACGTCGACGCCGCTGCGCGCGTCGGCGGCAGTGGCATTCAGCTTCTCGCCGAGAGCGGTACGAGGCTTGCCAACGCCTGGGGTATCGACAAACACGATCTGACGAGTGTCGGTGGTGTGCACACCTCGAATCTGGTGACGAGTGGTCTGCGCCTTGTCCGAAGTGATCGTGACCTTGCGTCCCAGCATGCGGTTCAAGAGGGTCGATTTGCCGGTATTGGGGCGCCCGAAGAGCGTCACGAAACCAGAGTGGAAGGGCACCTCGTTGCTCTCGGGAGCGGGCTCTGCTGGCGTCTCGGTCATACTTCGCCTTCGTCTGTGGGTGCGGGAGGAGGAGCGGTGACATGCACGCGAGTGATGCGCCGCGCCTGCACCCTCTCGACTTTCAGGATGTAGCCATCAGCATCGGTGTGTTCGCCCTCGAGCGGCACCCGGCCGAATCGGTCGAAGACCAAGCCGGCGACGGTGTCGAAATCGCCCTCTGGCAGGGCCAGCCCCGCTATGTCGTTGAGCTCGGAAATGAGAATGCGACCGTCGACGCGGAGCGTGCCGTCTCGTTGTCGCTCGACGAGGGGTTCCTCGACGTCGTACTCGTCGACGATCTCGCCGACCAGTTCTTCAATGAGGTCTTCCAGTGTGACCAGTCCAGCAACCCCGCCGTATTCGTCGACCACGATCGCCATGTGAAAGCTCTCTTCCTGCATCTCGCGAAGCAGGTGGGCAACTTGTTTGGTCTCAGGAACGAACCGGGCCTGGCGGAGCAACTCATCGACGCGACGGTTCTCTCCACCGTCGAGCTCGGCCCGGATGAGATCCTTCACATAGATGAGACCGATCAGATCGTCGATGTTCTCTCCCTCGACCGGCAAACGGGAGTAGCCGACCTCGGAGGAGAGTTCGAGGGTGGCGGCCACGGTGCGGTCGCGGTCGACGGTGGTCATGTCCGTTCGCGGGACCATGACCTCACGGACGACGGTGTCGCCGAACGTGATGACCGACTCGATCAGGTCTCGCTCGACTGGTTCCAACACTTCGTCTTGGACTGCGGCATCGGCGAACGCGATGAACTCAGCTGGCAACGAGAACGGTCCAGAGCTGAGCCCCTTGCCGGGAATCGCCACGTTGCCGGCGCCGATGAGGCCCCGTGCGAGCAAGCGGAACGGCAACAGCATGGCCAGGATCGAGATCGGGCGGCCAAGCGCGAAGGTCAGGCGGTCGGCGTGCAGCAGCCCGAGAGTTCGACCGCTGACCTCGACCAAGTAGGCGAAGACCACGCCAAGGAACACCACGAAGGCAGTGAGCGCCGGCGACAGCAGATCGGCGGCAACGATGTAGACCAAGATGACTTGCACGAGCTGCCCGGCGAGGATCAGGAGCCGAAGCGGGTTGAGCACGGCCTCTGGGGCCTCGAGCAAACCGGTGAGGCGGTCAACTCGCTTCGGGTTCTCATCACGCAGGGTTGCGATGCGAATCGGACTCGTTCGACTGATTGCCGCTTCGGCGAGGACAAAGATGAACACCAGCGGCAGCAGACCGATGGCGAACGCAAGAGCGATTCCCGTGGACTGCGTCACGGCGCCGGCACCGGGTGGACGAGGTCGCGTGAAGCGAGATGCTGGCGTTCCCGTTTCTGCATCAGGAGTCGCTCGGCTGTCTTGCCGTGGTCATGCCCAAGGACGTGGAGGGTTCCGTGGATCGCGAGCAGCAGCATTTCTGCCTCGAACGAACCCGTGTGGCCCGGAGCTTGGGCGAACGCCACGGATGGACAGATCACGACATCGCCGAGCATCGCCGGGCGATCACCGGCCGCCGCCATGTCGAAGTCATCTGGGTCGAGCGGGAACGCCAACACGTCGGTGGGCTCGTCGCTGCGCATGTGTGTTTTGTTCAGGTCCTGAATCGTCTCGGCGTCAACGAGATGCAGATCGAGTTGGCCCTTCGGGGCCGTTTCCTCGATCAGCACCGCGAGAGCTGCCTCACAGAGCACACCAACATCGATGTCAGCGTCGGTGGCCACGGTGATCGTGACGATGTAGCCGGAGCGGTCGAGAGAAAAGTCCGGCTCGGCTTCGTCGGCGACCGTGTCCAAGTCGAGCATCTCGAACAGCGGCGCCGGAGCTGGCGCGTCTGCCGGATCGACAGGCTGAGGAGCCTCTGTTGTTTCGCCGTCACTCATCACGCCTCCAAGCGTTCAGTGTGACGTTCGTATGCATCCACGATGTCTTGCACGATCCGGTGACGAACGACGTCTTTCGACAGCAGACGAACGAAGGCCACATTGTCAACGCCGGTCAAGATGCGTTCGGTCCCACCAAGACCGCTGCGGCCCCCAGCGATGTCGACCTGCGTTTCATCGCCGGTGATGACCACCCGACTGTTGAATCCGATGCGTGTGAGGAACATCTTCATCTGTTCCGGTGTGGTGTTCTGTGCCTCGTCGAGAATGATGAAGCTGTCGTTGAGGGTTCGTCCTCGCATGAACGCGAGCGGGGCGACTTCGACCGCGTTGCGCTCGAACAGCTTCGCCATGCCGTCGGCCCCGACCATGTCGTGGAGAGCGTCGTAGAGGGGACGCAGATACGGGTCGACCTTCGACATCAGATCGCCGGGCAGAAAGCCGAGCCGCTCGCCTGCTTCGACAGCTGGCCTGGTCAAGATGATGCGCTCGACTTCTTTGTTCTGCAGCGCCCTGACGGCGCAAGCAACCGCAAGCCAGCTCTTGCCGGTGCCAGCCGGACCGATACCGAAGGTCACCATGTTTTTCTGGATTGCGTCGAGGTATTCCTTCTGACCTGCAGTCTTGGGACGAACCGGCTTACCCCTCGCGGTGGTGAGCACTCGGTCGATGAGGACCTCGGAAGGTCGAACATTGCTTCCGGCCATGTCGATCGCTCGCCGAACAACGGTCGTGTCGATCTGTTGACCGCTCTCGAGAAGCAATACGAGTTCCTTGAGCACGTGCTCGGCTTCACTCGCTTGTGGACCGTCGAGGGCGATCTCGTTTCCTCGTGCAACAACGTCGACGTCATAGGAGGACTCGATGACGCGCAGGTACTCGTCCCGCTCACCGAGCAATCCAACCATGAGCTCGTTGCTCGCGACGTGAACTTTCAACTGGTCTGCCATTTGCCGAGCAGGCTAGCGCCCGGCCCGGAAGCACATCGTGGAGATCACGGAAGAGACCAACACACCATCACCCTTGACATCCACGAACGACTCTTCTTTACTTCCATTTGCGGTTGTCACTCCTCGACGTCGTTGCCGCACACGCCGACGTCCTCCCATGCACGAGAAACCCATGCACGAGAAGCCGAGGACATCATGGCCACCCGCGTCACCCTGCCACCGCTCGACCCCGCCAGCGGGGCACATCGCAGCCCCGACCAGGCCGTGCCTGTGGCAAAGGTGCAACTTCTGAACGATCGAGGTGATCGCCAGGCCGAGGCGGCCTGGCTCGACGGGGCTCGAAGGCCCGGCATCGTGCAACTGCTCTCGACCTCCGACGAACCCTTCACGATCGTGACAGCGCACGCTGGGTCTCGCACGATGCGAACCGCACGACTCACCCCAGATCCGGGCCTCGATCTGCTGATCGGCGTCGCCGAACTCCTCGCCAGCCTGCATCAGGACGGCTTCGTCCACGGCAAAATCACGGTCGACCACGTGATCGTCGGCCCGGATGGGCCTGTGCTGTGCAGTCCGGACGGCACTGCCACGACGCCAGCCGCCGACCTGGAGGGCATGGCCCGCTGCATGCGCGAGCTCGGCCGGCAATGGGACGAGGCCGGGACGACTGCCCCGTGGCGATCCACATGGGATGACCTCGCCCAACGGCTCGAAGACGCCACGGATCCATCGCAGTCAGCCGTACGCACAATGCGAGCACTGCGGCGTATGGCAGCCCTGACAGCGTTGCCGACACCAAAGGCGGACCGTGGACCCCGGCATGTGCCCAGAGGGCTTGCAGCGGCAGCGAGCGCCGTTGGCCTCGCCATCGCCGGCATCGCCTTGGTGCCGACGAACGAACGCGCAGCGCCGACCGGACCCGAGATCCATGTCGACGGTTCGATCTATGCCGTCGGCGACGTCGGCGACGACGTCGCCTATCTGGAGGAACCATGCGATCAGGGAGCTCCAGTGGTCGCCCTGCGCCCCTCCACCGGCGAGATCTGGGCGTTCCGCTCGGTCGAGGACGGGGCTGGCTCGGTTTCGCTGGCCGTGGTCCCTGGCGCGACTGAGCTACGGAGCGAACAACGAAATCGGGACGATCGAGACTGTGATGTTGCGGTCGCCCGAGGGCCAGCGGGCGCGTCGGAGATCGACACCGCCTCGCTCATCGATGGCGCACCGACCATCCAAGACGGATCGATGGGCGACGGTTGATCAACCGATCGAGGGTTCCTTGACCAGACCGAGGTCGGCCAGTCGATCTGTGGCATCGTCGAAGTCGACGCCGAGGATGCACGCCACCGCGCGCAGGTCATCGCGACGGACCGTGAGGACGCGCCCGTTGAAGTCCTGCCGCTGCACCTGGATCATGGCAAGGTATCGAGCGAGCATCTCGCCCTCGGGACCAGCCACACCGTCGACCTGCGTGAGGTCGAGCGTGACGCCCGCTTTGCCCTCGGTCAGGTCGACCACGCCAGGAACCACACCAACGTTGGTGGTCCGAGGCAGCAACTGATCGATCGGCACGCTGTAGAACAACGCGAGTCGTTCGAGGCGGGGCACAGAGATCGCGCGCTCACCGCGCTCGTAGGCACCGAGAACGGATGCCTTGAACTCTTGCTCCGACTGCGATTCGACGTCTTGCAAACTGAGCCGCTTCTGACGACGAATCGCCCGGAGCCGCTCGCCGACGCGTCGGCCGTATGCCGAATCTGCCGCGTCGAGTGTTCCTCACCAGCGCCCATACCACTCCCCTGTTGAAGGGGTCACCGTAGACGTCACACGGTGCAGCTTCAACCACCCAACGTGATCTGATGGTGAGCAATGCTCGGCATCGACTGATCTCGCAAGCCGAAAGGGGCCGATACCGCAAGGTCGAGGCGACTCTCTAGCTGCTTGCAGCGAGCAGAACAGCGGCAGCCATGGCTGCGGTTTCTGCGCGGAGCACGCCGCCGGGAAGCGATCGAAGCTGCTGGCCCCGCAACTCATCTGGGTCCCAGCCACCTTCGGGGCCGACGAGAACAAACCGATCGACCGACGCGTCGAGGGGCTGCGCACCGGGCTCGGCGAAGACCGGTGTGGCCGGTAGAGAGCCGCCGATGCCGGTCGGTGTGCTCTCACTCGATCGAATGGCCTGCGCCAGTGAGGTCACCGGAAGGATCGTCGGGATACGGACGCGCCGACTCTGCATCGAGGCTTCTCTCGCTATCACCCGCCACTTCGTCAGCTGCTTGGCCGCTCTCGCACCATCCCAGCGAACCACCGAACGCTGCGTCTGCAGCGGGAGGATCACGTCAACGCCGAGCTCGGTCAGTTTCTGCACGACCCATTCCGGCCGCTCACCCTTCACTGGCGTGAACCCGACCGTGCTCGGATGCGTTGGAGCCGGCTCGAACTGGATCGGACCATCGATCTCGGGCACTGATCCGAAGCGGGCAGCGCGCCAGCCACCGACCCCGTCGCTGACCGTGATGGGTTCGCTGGCAGCAAGGCGCCGCACGCGCTGGTAGTGGTGGAGGTCGGCCTCATCGAGAACGGGCCGCTCCAGGTCCTCGACGAAAATCAGTGGTTTCGATCGCCACTCGTCGAGACTCACGATTGATTCACGATCCGTGAGCTCAGCTGCCGGACGACATTCAGCTGAATGCGTTCTTGATCTTGGAGAACAGCTTGCCGTCCTTCGATTCGTTGACCGAATCACCACGGACCTCGGCCAGCTGTCGCAACAGCGCCTCTGCCTCTTCTGAGAGCTCGACTGGCGTGTCCACGATCAACGTCAGCAGCAGCTCGCCCCTACCGCGACCCCGGAGGCGAGGAACGCCACCGTCTCGCACTGTGAACACTTTGCCGGTCTGAGAACCGGCCGGGATCGTCACGTCGATGGGGCCCTCGATGCCTTCGAATACGACGTCAGCGCCAAGCGCCGCCTGCGTCACAGGAAGGTGCAGTTCAGCGAGGAGTCGGTCGCCATCGCGTTGGAAGACCGGGTGGGGCGACACCCTGATCTCGACGTAGAGGTCACCAGCTTCGGCGCCACGAGGACCAACGGCGCCTCGGCCGCTGAGCCGAAGCGTGGACCCGTGAGAAACGCCAGCGGGGATGTCGACGGTGTATTCACGGTCCTCGACCGTGCGCCCTTCGCCTGAGCACGTGGTGCAGGGTTGCTTGATGATCTGGCCCTCACCGGCGCAACGGGGGCAGGCCGAGGTGGTGACCATCTGGCCGAGGATCGACTGACGAACCTGACGAACCTGCCCAGCACCGTCACATTGGCTGCAGGTCTCAACGCCCGAACCCTCCGTGGCGCCCGTGGCATCACAAGCTCCGCACGCGACGGCGGTACGGACCGACACCTTCGTCGCTGCGCCGCGAACGGTGTCTTCCAGGTCCAGGGTGGCAACGACTTCGAGGTCAACACCTCGGGGCCGAGCGGCTCGACCGCCGCCCCCGCCGCCGCCGTTGTTGTTGAAGAAGGCATCGAACAGGTCGCCGAGGCCACCGCCGAAGGGATCCCCACCGCTGCCACCCCCGCCTGGGCCGTTGGCCGAGCCGAAGCGGTCGTAGTTGGCTCGCTTGCCGTCGTCACTGAGCACCTCGTAGGCCTCAGCAACTTGCTTGAACTGAGCCTCAGCCTCGGGATCGTCGGGATTGGCGTCCGGGTGGAGCTCTCGAGCTCGCTTCCGGTACGCCTTCTTGATCTCGTCGGCAGATGCCGAACGTTGAACGCCGAGGAGTTCATAAAAGTCAGCCATCGAGGTTCAGCCTTCGCTTAGATGCACGCCGAGTTGGCGTCCGACCACCGTCACTGCGGCGATGGCCTGTGGGTAGTTCATACGTGTGGGACCAAGGATCGCGATCGAGCCGGCATGTTCTCCATCGATCTCGTAAGGGGACACAACCACACTGCACTCTTCTAGCCGCTCATCTCCGGTTTCGGTACCAATCGCCACCTTCAGCCCGCGATTGAGGACGTCGGTGATGAGATCGACCACAACGAGCTGCTGTTCGAGGATCGTGAGCACTCGTTTCACCGAGTCGACGGCCTCGAACCCGCTAGCGATTCGCGATGCCCCATCGACGTAGACCCGCTCGTCGTGCGCAGAGACACCAACGGCGCCCAATACGTTCAGGGCAAGAGCGTCCGTGACCGAATTGCCGGTCAACACAGGCTCACGAGCCGCTGCCAGCGGGTGGTCATCGATCGATGACCGCACGACGGCGACCACGGCATCGAGAACTGCGTCATCCACATCGAAGTCCAGCTCGAGCGTGTGCTTCTCGACCACGCCGTTCGAGAAGACCACGACGGCAAGAACCATCCTCGGGGCGAGACCGACAAGCTGGAATGACCGCACACGTGCTGCCTCGCTGGAGTTGTCGATCACAACAGCGGTGTGGTCAGTGAGGTTGGACAGCAACCCTGCGGTGTCGCGCATCATCCCCTCGATCTCACCACGCACGCCGGTGAAGAAATCGAGGATCTGACGACGCTCTGGCCTGGCCAGTCTGGCTGGGCCCACAGAATCGACGAAGTGGCGGTACCCCTTCTCGGTGGGGATCCGGCCGGCGCTGGTGTGTGGTTGTACCAAATAACCGTCGGCTTCCAAAACAGCCAGTTCGTTCCGCACCGTTGCCGACGAAACGCCGATGTCAGAGTTTCTCGTCACGACAGCCGAGCCAACGGGCACAGCGGTTTCGATGTACTCCTCGACTACGGCTTTGAGAATTGCCGCTTTGCGCTCATCGAGCACGTCGGTCACCTCTCCTGTGGTCCTCTGACGATCCGGGCATCTGACCGACCGAGTCTATGAGCTTTCACCACTGTTCTTTGAGCCGGGCATATCGATCGAGCGACTCGAGCCGCTCGGAAGCATGATCGACGAGCGGGCCGGGGTACCCGGCGGGCGCACCGGCAGGGTCAGCCGACGGCTCGTGAATTGCCTTGTTGGAGAGGTGAGCGATCTCGGGCACCCACTTCCGCAGATAGTCGGCCGTCGGGTCGAACTTCCGGCTCTGACTGGTCGGGTTGAAGATCCGGAAGTAGGGAGAAGCATCAGTTCCCGTGCCGGCCACCCATTGCCAGCCGTGCTGATTCGACGCGAGATCGCCATCGACCAGGTGCTCCATGAAGAAGCGAGCCCCCCTGGTCCAATCCACGTGGAGATCCTTGACCAAAAAGCTGGCGACGATCATGCGGACTCGATTGTGCATCCAGCCCTCGGCGACCAGCTGACGCATGCCCGCATCCACCATCGGAAAGCCCGTCATGCCCCGACACCAGGCATCGAAGCGCTCATCGGCAAGTGATCCGTCATCGACCTCCATGTTCGCCATCTTGGGCGCATAGGACGACCGAGCAGTCTCGGGTCGCTGGAACAGGACCTCGGCGTAGAACTCCCGCCAACAGATCTCGGAACGGAAGACGTCCTCGGACGGGTCGGGGCCCAGGCGATCCAACAGTTGTCTCGGATGGACCGTGCCCCACTTCAGGTCGGGTGATAGGCGCGAGGTGCCGTCGGCGCTGGGGTCGTTGCGGGTCTTTTCGTAGTCGAACACGGGCCCATCGAGGAAGGCTTCGACTCGCTCCCACGCAGCTCGCTCCCCCGGTGCGGGCATGTCAGACGCCGTGGGTTCGACCACATCGATTGGTTCGCTTGCAACGTCTGCCGTCCATTGCGCGTCGACTCTGCCTGACGGCTCCGGCCAACCGTGCGCCTTCCAAGCCCGAAAGAAGGGGGTGAACACCTTGTATGGCGTACCCCCGCCGGTGACCACCGAATTCGGAGGCACGGCATACGGCGAGTCTCGGTAGTGCACCGCGAGACCGGCAGCTGCGAGGGCCTCGCCGACACGATCGTCTCGTTGTCGGCCGTAAGGCCCGAAATCGTCGGTCGCGTAGACAGCGTCGGCACCGGTTTCATCGGCGATCGCTGCCAGCACAGTTGCGGGATCCCCCGACCTGACCACGAGGTGTCCTCCGATGTCAGCATCGAGGGCGGTCAGGCAACCTTGCAAGAACGCCAACCGGTTCGGACCCGATGGGCCACGGAGGCGATCGTCGTTCACGAACACGGGCACGACGGGTCCCTCAGCTGCTGCGGCTGCAAGCGCCGGGTGATCCGTCAGCCGCAAGTCTCGCCGAAACCAAAAAATCGAAGTCATGGCCCACATTCAACTTGGACAGGCCGCCCCTCGCCCAACCCTGGGGTCAGGTCCCATCAACATCAGCTCAGAGCCATCACCGTCGACCAGTTGCGGGAGCTGATGTTGATGGGACCTGACCCCGACTAGTCGTCCAGCCGGAGGGCGCGGATGAAGGTGTCCGGCGGGATATCGACCCGGCCGATGCTCTTCATCTTTTTCTTGCCCTCTTTCTGCTTCTTGAGCAGCTTGTTCTTTCTGGTGACGTCGCCGCCGTAGAGCTTGGCAGTGACGTCTTTGCGGTAGGCCCGCACCGTCTCCCTGGCGATGATCTTGCCGCCGATGGCGGCCTGGATCGGCACCTCGAATTGCTGGCGAGGAATGATCTCGCGCAGCTTCTCGGCCATGCGCTTGCCGTACTCGAAGGCATTGGTGCGGTGCACGATCGTGGAGAACGCGTCGACCTGCTCGCCGTTGAACAAGATGTCGACCCTGACAAGGTCGCCCTTCTCGTAGCCAGCCACTTCGTAGTCGAGGCTGGCGTAACCCTGGGTCCGGCTCTTCAACTGATCGAAGAAGTCGACGACGACCTCACCGAGAGGCAGCCGATACACAATCTCGAGCCGGTCAGGCGAGAGGTACTCCATCTTCACGAGCTGGCCACGACGGCTCTGGCACAACTCCATGAGCGTCCCGGTGAACTCAGACGGGGTGAGGATCGACGCCTTGAGGTAGGGCTCCTCGATGTAGTTCCAGTCGCCCGATGGAGGCAGAGCTGCGGGATTGTCGATTGCTCGCTCTTCGCCGTCGTTCATCTGAATTCGGTAGTGAACCGACGGTGACGTGGCGATGAGGTTGAGATCGAACTCGCGCTCGAGGCGCTCACGCACGATCTCCATGTGAAGCAGTCCGAGGAAACCGCAACGGAAACCGAAGCCAAGAGCGCTCGAAGTTTCTGGTTCGAACGAGAACGAGCTGTCGTCGAGCTTCAACTTGTCGAGGGCATCGCGGAAGTCTTCGTAGTCGTCGCCGTCGACCGGGTAGAGGCCGCAGAACACCATTTGCTGCGGCTCGCGGTAGCCGTCGAGAGTTTCGGTGGCGCCGTGGGTTTCGGTGGTGACGGTCTCACCGGAGCGAGCTTCTCGAACGTCCTTGATCCCGGCGATGAGGTAGCCAACCTCGCCAGCGATCATCTCCTTGACCGGTGTGTTGTTCGGCGAGCGGAAACCGAGCTCCTCAGCCGAGTGAACCGCGCCGGCCTGCATGAAGCGGAGCCGCTCCCCTGTCCTGACCTTGCCCTGCATCACCCG
>RCMY010002212.1_pt1 | contig 17701 bp, 12 predicted proteins | sample 2041341 | NCBI WGS metagenome assembly RCMY01 (sample SAMN09708234, study PRJNA481090) | Marine sediment metagenome, whole genome shotgun sequencing project. | reverse complement strand
GCAATTACTATTCTCGTTGGATGTTGATGATATAAATCAAGCAGATACCCAAACTACTTGGGGAGATTTATCGGCTGGGGATCATACAATATATATATATCATGAAAATGGCTGTACTAGTTTTGAAGAGTTTACTATTGATGGTTACGATCCACTTACAATAAGTGCGGTAAAAACCGGTCCAAATGAGCTTACGGCAACCGCAGCAGGTGGTTTTGGAGGCTATGAGTATTTCTTCCAAGGGGAATCTTATGGTAGTGAAAATATATACACCACCAATGAAAATACAATGGTTACCGTTCGGGTGGTAGATCAAAATGGTTGTGTTGCGGAGGTTAGAGTTCCATTTGAGTTTACAGGAATGTTGGAAATTCCGAATTTCTTTACTCCAGATGGAGACAATAACAATGATGTTTGGTCACCAAAGAATAGGGATTTCTTCCCGAATATCGAAGTGAAGATCTATGACCGTTATGGTAGGGTAGTAGCGATTCTAGACCAAGTAAAAAATTGGGATGGTAATTATGATGGCAGCCCCGTACCATCAGGGGATTATTGGTACGTAGTCAATGCAAATGACAAGAGCGAAATAAGATATGTTGGGCACTTTACCCTTTATCGATAACATCATATATCAATTCTTATTAAGACCGTTTTCTAAACGGTCTTTTTTTATTCTTAAGAAGAGAGGGTTTCTTTATGCTGGGATAAATATCATTGATTTCATTAATTTAAAGTTTTCATATAATAGTATGAATGCATTATCTTAACAAGAATGAAAAGATATTTACGATTCGTAATGGTTTTGATACTATTTCAAGGTTGTTCTGCCCAAAATAATTCACAGCTCATTGATGCTGAAATGGAAACTGTAGTTTCTGAATCGCTTAGTTATTATCTCTATTACCCAAAAGATTATAAAAGCGAAAAGAACAAAAAATTCCCTTTGCTATTATTCTTACATGGCGGCGGTGAATCAGGGGATAGCCTTTCTACTATAAAATCGAATGGACCACCAAAATTAATAGTTGAAGGCAAGCAATTTCCATTTTTAATATTGGCCCCACAGAATCCACATAAAAAGAAATGGTGGAACACAAGAGCGGTTGCTCAACTCTTGGATACTATTGTTGAAAATAATAGAGTGGATAAAGATAGATTATATCTCACGGGTTTGAGCAGGGGAGGGAGCGCAGCTTGGGAAATGGTCGTGCAATATCCCGATAAATTTGCCGCAATGGCGGTGGTTTGTGGTATGACACCATTACCTTATGCCAATTGGATCGATAAAGATTTACCAATTTGGGTATTTCACGGGGATCAAGACAAATCCATACCAATTTCGGAATCGATCAATATGGTTGATAAGCTTAAAGCCATGGGCTACAATGTTAAATTCACAATTTATGAAGGTGTTGGTCATAATTCTTGGGAGAATGCCTATACCAACGAAGAATTATACTCCTGGTTTGCTAAACAAAGAAAGAGAAGGTATTAGTTTATAAATTTGATTGTTTTTCATGGTAAAATGACGATTTCCAAGAACACTTAATCAGAAGTATTCCATAATTTTATTGGTCTTCATAAATATATATACAATGAAAAATCGACTATTAAACTTTAAGTTTTCAATGCTTGTTCTGCTACTTCTTGTTATAGGTTGTAAAGAAAAAATGCCAATTGATAATGGTATTTATAGTGAGCAAATCCGATTGAACCAGATTGGGTATTATCCACAGGCTATAAAAAAGGCGGTAATTGTAAATGGTAATGGGACTATAGATTTTCAACTGGTCGATGTCAAGACCAAAAAAGCTGTCTATAACGGTAAACTATCTGAAGAAATGTCTTGGGAATTGGCTGGTGAAAAGGTTCAAATAGCAGATTTTAGTAGTGTTTCCAATGAAGGGGATTATTTAATATATATTAAAAATTTGGGTTATTCCTATCCTTTTAAAATTGAAAAGAATGTTTTGAAAAATGTTTTCCAGGGTTCGGTAAAAGCCATGTACTATCAAAGAATGGGGATGCCCTTAGAAGAAAAATATGCAGGTGAATGGCATCGCCCAATGGCACACCCAGACGACAGTGTTGCTTTTCATAGTTCAAGCGGTAGAAAAGGAGGGTTTTTGGTTTCGCCAGGAGGCTGGTATGACGCAGGTGATTACAATAAATACGTAGTTAATGGTAGTTTTCCCTTAGGGCAGTTTTATCTGTTTCAGGAACAATATCCGAATATCATTGCAGATGGTGAACTTAATATTCCCGAAAGCGGGAATGGAATAAGTGATTATTTAGATGAATTGAAATATGAAATGGATTGGCTATTGACAATGCAAGACAATGATGGTGGATTGTTTCATAAGCTAACGGCACTGAATTTTGAAGGTATGGTCATGCCACATGAGGCCAAAAGCCAAAGATTTGTTGTCGGCAAAGGGACGGCGGCCACTTTGGATTTTGCTGCTTGTGCAGCCCAGGCATCTAGAATATATGAAAGGATCGATGATGAATATGCCAAAAAATGTTTATTGGCATCCAAGAATGCCTACGCTTGGGCGGTAAAGAATCCAAATGTGGAATTTTTAAATCCTGAAGGGATTTCAACAGGTCAATATGGCGATAAGAACTTTGAGGATGAATGGTTTTGGGCCAATGCCGAACTCTTTATTTCAACCTCAGATGAAAAATACCTGAATAGTTTAACAGAAAAAGCCTTCAATTTTGAATTTGTGCCAGGTGATAATTGGACAAAATTCATGCGTTTTATGGGCATGTTCACCTTATTGGATAACAAAAATGCCCTTCCTCAAGAAGTATATGAGAGCCTTAAAAAAGGTGTTCTGCAAGTAGCTGATGAGTTAGTGGATAGAATCCAAAAATTCGATTATTATCAACCTTTGGATGATTTTCAATGGGGATCGAACAGTGATATTTTAAACGCGGCCCTACTTATTTCGCAGGCCTATAGATTGGACGCTAAACCGGATTATTTGATAGCCATACAACATGCCGCGGACTATGTTCTTGGTAACAATGCTACAGGTTATAGTTTCGTCACTGGATTTGGTCATAAAACACCGATGTTCATTCATCATAGGCAAAGTGAAGCAGATGGAATAGAGGAACCCGTTCCAGGATTAATCTCAGGAGGCCCTAATTATGGGAAACAGGATGTCTCAGATGGAGTTGTTTATCCGGAGAATGCACCACCTATGAAAAGTTGGGTAGATCAAGAACCCAGTTATGCTAGTAATGAAATTTGCTTAAATTGGAATGCACCCTTGACTTATGTGCTAGGCTTTTTAGAACAGGAATCAAAATAAGAAGATTATGGTTAAAATGAAGTTTTTGGAGTTTGCAATCACCTTCATAGTATTGCTTGGTGTAAACGGATTGTCAATTGCCTCAACCAAATCTGGTATTTATTCTGCCCAACCCAAAATTAAACAGCCTCGAAATGTCATTTTTATTTTGACCGATGACCATCGCTATGATTATATGGGCTTTACAGGAAAAGTACCGTGGCTGGAAACACCAAATATGGATAAATTAGCCAGTGAAGGTGCATATTTATCAAATACCTTTGTTACGACTTCACTTTGCTCCCCAAGCAGAGCTTCGATATTAACGGGACAATTTTCACATTCACATACCATTGTTGATAATCAAGCCCCTGATCCTGGTAATCTTACCTATTTCCCACAATATTTGGAAAAAGCGGGCTACCAGACCGGGTTTTTTGGTAAATGGCATATGGGTGATCATGGTGATGAACCCCAACCAGGATTCACACATTGGGAGAGTTTTCCTGGACAAGGCGTTTATTACAATCCGACCTTAAATATAAATGGAAATAGGGTGGCGTATAAAGATTCTACCTATATAACAGACCTTCTCACTGAACATACGATCGATTGGTTAGAAAAAAGGGACAAGAGCAAACCATTTTTTGCTTACTTATCGCACAAGGCTGTCCATGCTGGTTTTAAACCAGCCCAACGCCACAAAGGGAAATACAAGGGGAATCGTATTGCATTACCTGCAACCTATGACCAAACGAAAACAGGGGCATATCGAGATTTAAAATGGCCACAATGGGTGGCAGACCAACGAATTAGCTGGCATGGTGTTGATTATATGTACCATGATAATAAGGATATTCATGAAATGGTTGTTGATTATTGCGAAACGCTTTTAGGCGTTGACGAAAGCGTAGGGGCCGTCATGGATTACCTGAAAAGAGAAGGGTTGGATGAATCAACACTTGTTATTTACATGGGCGATAACGGGTTTAGTTGGGGTGAACACGGTTTAATAGATAAGCGGCACTTTTATGAAGAATCGGTCAAGGTACCACTCTTAGTAAGATGCCCAGAGATTTTCGAAGGCGGAAAAACGCCAACTCAAATGGTTCAGAATATTGATATTGGACCAACAATTTTAGCGGAAGCAGGGGTAGAGCAGCCTAAGAATATGCCTGGTGTATCTTTTATCCCGATTCTAACGGGAGATACCAATGCCACATTTCGAAAAGAAGTGTTCTATGAATATTACTGGGAATATGATTTCCCTATGACGCCAACCGTATTTGGGATGCGAACCGACCAATACAAATACATAAAGTATCATGGTATTTGGGACCGTAACGAACTTTACGATTTAAAGAATGATCCCGATGAGATGTACAATCTAATTGCGGAACCGGATAAGCAGGAAATAGCTAAATCTATGTCGGCAGCTATTTACGATTGGATGCAGGAAACCAATGGTATGAACATTCCCCTAAAAAGAACTGTCAAATATCGTTTTGGTGATTATAAGCATAAGAATGAGCATTAATACATTATATAAAAGCCGTATCAATTAGTTATTTGGATTTATTGACTTTGATCAATTGTAAATAATCACTATTCTTACTCAATAGTAAATGTTCCTTACCGTTCACGATAATCTTCGCCATGTCCTTGACATCACCTGGCGCATATAAACCGCTCTCTAAAGCCCTTATTGCTTTGAAACTACCTTGACCATTGCCTTTTAATAAAAGGCCATTAGATGCATCATTTCTAGGTGTTTCCACTTCCGAACTGTATAAATTACCAACGACCACTACATCTAAATTAGAATCATTATCATAATCATCAACAACTATTTTGTTTATACTTGAAATTTGGGCTTCAAAGGGTAACTCATGTTTTACGAATGAGTCGCCTTTATTTTCCAAATATATGCTTGAAAATGATTTCACCTGATAGTGTAGCGAGTTTTCTAATGACTCTTCGGTATAAACATCCGCTAGAGTAGCCGTTGAAAAAGAAGCATAATCCTCGAATTTTTTCTTGATGGTCGGTATTTGCTGCGATGAACATTCTCTCCCTCGTAAAGGGTATTCTTTACCGTCATTATAATAACTTAGTACAATATCATTGGTCTGGTTCTCATCAAAATCATTAAAGTAAATATCAAATGTTTGATCTTCAGTGGCCTTGTATTTATAGTTTAGTCCTAAGTTACCAATGATGAAATCAATATCTCCGTCCTTGTCAAAATCACCTTCATTAACGCTGAACCACCATCCATTTGAATCGGCCAAATCATAGCGTTCGGATACATTTTCAAATTTACCTTTATTGTTCTTTAAAATTGAAATCGGCATCCATTCGCCAACAATTATTAAATCTGTCCAACCATCCTTGTCAAAATCGGTCCAGGAGGCATCTGTTACCATCCCAAGATCTTGTAATTCGGGGGCAATTTCCTTGGTAACATCCACAAAATTAGCTATTCCGTTTTCACTTCTATTTTCCAATATATAACTATTGGCAGGTGAAGGATAGTTTCCAGGGACAAGTCTCCCTCCAACAAATAAGTCCAAATCACCATCTTTATCAAAATCGAAACTTTTTACCCGTGATCCACTTGTATACATTTTTGGCAAGGCATCAGTTGATTTGGTAAATTCACCTTTTCCGTTATTAATGTAAAGTCGGTCTTGTAATAGTACTGTATTGGGTTCGAATTCATTGCCACCACTCACTATATAAATATCATTATCAGCATCATTATCGGCATCAAAAATATGAATGCCCATGTCTTCAGAGCCTTTATCGCTTGCAATAGCGCTATTTTGTAATTTATTGAAACCCGAATTGGTTTGCATATAAATTCCAGTTTCCTGTTCAGCTGCCCCGCCAACTACAAAATCATCAAGACCATCTCCATTTAAATCTGAAACATCAACAAACGGGCCTAACATAGATGTTTTATGTGGAATAAGAACCTCTTTTATAAAGTCGTCATATCTATTTTCAATATGTAAATGATCGATAATCGAATCTTTCACTGTTGTAAAAAATTTATCAGGTCCCATTTTAAGTTTTTCCCTGGACAAGGACGCGTCGGCATATTTAATCGTCATTTTTTGGTTTACATCTATATTCGTAACTATTTGCGCTTTGCCATCTGGCCATTTAATTTTCAATGTATCAATCTTTTGGGTTTTACCGAGCCCAAAATGTAATTGGGGCGCAACCGACGACTGGAAACCCCTGGTCAAGGTTAATTCTTGAAACTGTGTACCGCTATTGGATTTTAAGTATACTTTCACGCCAAGACCACTGGGATTCTTTTCAGGTCCATTAAATTTTAGAGTAATGTGGTTGTTCTGCGAAGCGCTTGTATTTTCAAAAAGCGATGCTGGGTCATCAATATTATTGGTTACAATTTCAAGATCACCGTCATTATCAAGATCGGCATAAACACTTCCGTTTGAGAAACCTTTAAAACTGATTCCCCATTCCTCGTTCATTTTAGTGAAAGTAAGATCTTTATTGTTTTTGAATACATAGTTATCAATTCTTTCAGAAGGCATAGCAAGGCTCTTTTGCAATAGGCTATCTTGTTTATTGTTAGACTTATCGAGTGTTTTGAAATAGTCTTTATTATTAATCTCCCTACGGGTACCGTTGGCAATAAAAATATCCTTCCAGCCGTCAAGGTCTAAATCCACAATTAAGGGCCCCCAACTCCAATCTGTGGAGGAAATGCCCGCCAGTCTTGAAATATTACTGAAATCAGGAAGTGAATCATTCACAATTCCGTTATTCAATTGAAGACTGTTTTGCATATATTGATAATGGAATCCTGCATTTACTGTGCTCCAGAACAATTTGGGATTCATACTTGCCATGTTTGCTTTTGATCTGCGATTATCCTCAGCAGTCATATCAACTTGAAAGATATCAAGTAGGTCATCGTTGTTAAAGTCAGCAATGTCTACTCCCATACCATAGAAAGCAGTGTTTTTGGTCAACTGTTTAACAGATTCTGTAAAAGTCCCATTTTTGTTGTTCAGATAGAAGAGGTCTGGCGTGCTAAAGTCATTTGAAACATACAAATCTGGCCAACCATCTTGATTTAAATCCCCTACTGTTGCACTTAATGATAGACCAAAGGTCTTCAGCCCTGCTTTTCCGGTCACATTGGTAAAATGACCGCCATCGTTCCTAAAAAGATTATCGGTCTCCGATTCTTTGGCCAGATTTTTTTTAATGGCATAATATTGATTTGGAGCATTAAAGGGAGTGGGAGGGTAATTTGCCACGTAAACGTCTAAATCCCCATCCAAATCATAATCAAAAAATGTTGATTGCACGCTATTATTCCCATCATCCAAACCAAATTCCTCAGCCTTTTCTGAAAAGGTCAAATCGCCATTGTTTATGAATAATTGATTCTCTTTTGGGCCGAACTTTCCACCAACTGAGCAGTAAATATCCAAAAGGCCATCAGCATTTACATCGGCCATGGTAACACCGGTGTACCACCTAGAATCACCCGAAATAGCTGCTTTTTCTGTTATATCTTCGAATTTAAGATTTCCCTTATTTAGATATAGTTTGTTTTGCACCTGATTTCCAGTGAAGAAAAGGTCTATTAAACCATCGTTGTTTATATCCCCTGCAGAAACACCACCACCCATATAAATATAACCGTAGGTGAAATAATTCAAAGAATCATTTTCCGTTAGGGTATTGGTAAAAGAAATTCCTGTCTTTTTTTCGTTTAACGGGTTAAAGATTTTGTTTTGAATAATTTCATCTTTATTGGTGGTACACGAGTAAAACCAAACAAAGATGAGGGTGAAAAAAAGGGATTTTTTCATTGTGCTAATTTGAGTATAAAGGTAAAAAAAAACGGAGCATTTAATGCTCCGTTTTAATTAATACAAAAAATTAAATTACTTACCAACCTGGGTTTTGTGACAAAACACCTGCGCTAATATCTATAGCTGTTATAGGAATTGGTAATAAATCATGTTTTGCCGTGTAAGGCAGAAAACGAGTCATACCAGGTATGGTGCGACCCTCATTCGTAATATATGCATTCATGATAGTTTCAGCATTACCCCATCTTCTTAAATCGAATAATCTGTGACCTTCCATGCTTAATTCCAAACGACGTTCATGACGAATAGCCTTAATAGCAAAAGCCTGATCTGCAAAATTTGCATAAGGTTCTACAATGTAGTTAGCGGCAGGTGCATCACCAGCTTCATTCTGAATATAGGTCATGTTTTTGGCTCTGTTACGAACTAAGTTCACCCAAGCCAATGCAGTTGGCAAATCGCCAGTTTCGGCCGCAGCTTCAGCTCCCATAAGCAAAACATCTGCAAAACGGATAACGTTATAATTTATGCCAGAATGGATTTGGCCCCAACCACCTGTGCCTTTTTGAAGACCTTCTTCAGTAGCTATAAATACATTCTTCGCTGACAAGTAAGGCCCTGATATATGCACAGCCTCTGCCCGTATCCATGATTGGCCAGGCATTGGTCCATATCCGTTATAGTCTATACCTCGTCGGCCAACTGTATAATCTAGTCTTGGATCTAAGGTACCGGCATGAGTTGTAAATGGATCCTCATCAGGTATTCCGAAATCATTAGCTACATCAGTGTCATTAAATGTATCTAATAAAGGAAGACCATTTGCATCGGTCTGAAAGGCGTTCACCAAGTCTTGAGTAGGTTGATAGAATCCACAACAAGAACCAAATGGACCAGGGTTTGGATAGTTCAAAACGCCTCCGATATTACCATTCGGCGATTGGCCATCGTCAGCTACAAACTGAATAGCAAACAGAGACTCTGAGCTATTTTCACCAGCAGCACTAAAATTATCCAAAAATTCAGGATTCAAATTATAAGTACTATTTTCTATTACATCGGTAAAAAGTACTAATGCAGCTGACCATTTCGACTGTTGCAAAAGAACTTTGCCTAAATATGCCTTGGCTGCCCAAGAGTCAGGACGACCACGCTGTGTTTGGCTAGCTGGTAAATTATCTACTGCGTATTGCAAGTCAGCTTCTATTTTATCCCAGATAGGACCTTCGTTAGGAATATTAAATTCTCTATTAGCCGTATTCTCCTCAGTGATGTAGGGAACATTTCCGTACATGCGTTGAAGTTGAAAATTAAAGTGACCTCTTAAGAATCTAGCTTCACCTAATTTGGCAGATAAGTCAACATCTTCTGGTGCTGCTGCCACCGCATTAATGGCGCTGTTTGCACGATTTACACCAGCAAAAAGAGAAGACCATTGACCTAAGGGATATCCATTGGCACTATCACCATTGTTAATCTCCATTTGATATAAGGGGTCTTGATCATCATCGGTACTGCCTTTGTGAGCATCATCAGATAATGCATCAAGCCACCAGTTGTCACCAGTTTGAGCAAAGCCATTACCAGAAGCGCTATTTCTTTGTCCGTCTAGAACAGAATAAGTAGCTATTAATAAAAGTTCAACACCAGCTTCACTGGCAAGAATATCTTCACTAAGAGCTCCAATTGGAGCAATTTCCGTAAAATCATCACTACAAGCCATTAAGCCAGCAAATAGTGTGAAATAATAAATAAATCTTTTTTTCATTTTTCTTACAATTTTAAATTAATTCCGAAAGTAAATATTTTTGCTTGTGGGTATACATTGTTATCAATCCCTAAATTTAACTGATTATTTCCAATAGCATTAATTTCTGGGTCAAAACCTGTATACTCAGTAAAAGTTAACAAGTTTGTTCCTTGAACGTAAATGCGTAAAGAGGTCGCACCAATTTTTTCTGTTATTGTATCAGGTAAGGTATATCCTAACTGAAGGTTCTTTAATCTTAAAAATGAACCGTCTTCAATAAAATAAGTACTTGGTCTTGTTTCGCCAGTTCCACCAAGACTTAAGGCTGGTAACGTAGCATTAGTATTTGAAGGAGTCCATGAATCTAAAACCCTCACACTACGATTACTGTTCACAAAGGTAGGAAAGTCAGTATATATTTTATCGTAATTATAAATTTCATTTCCTTGGCTTCCATTCAAGAACGCTGAAAGGTCAAAACCTTTATAACCAAAATTCAAGTTTATACCATACGTAAAGTCAGGGTGTGGCGAACCAATATAATCACGATCCGCTTCAAAATCAACAGTGCCATCACCATCGGCATCAGCATAGGTGAACCTACCTGTATCATCAAAACCAGTTACTTCTAGACCAAAGAAAGAAGAAATGGGTTGCCCCACATCTGTTCTTGTCAATACACCAGGTCTGAAGTCATCTCCTGCAAGTTGACCAGATAAAGACAGCACCTCATTTTTGTAATGTGAAATATTAGCTGATATACCATAAGAGAACCCGGATTCTGTTACGTCTGCATATCCTAAATTGATATCAAAACCTTTGTTACTTACGTCTCCTTGATTTACAAAGTCAGCATTAGCATCTAAAGCAGTAGTAGTAACACCTCCTGTATTTGGTGTAATTAAATCAATTGTTTTTTTATTAAAATATTCAAATTCTAAAGATAGTTTACTATCTAACATCGCTAGGTCAATACCAACATTTGTTATCTCACTTGTTTCCCATCTAAGGTCAGCGTTTCCAAATGCACTTAAAATAGCTCCTTCTGATGCTTGACTACCATTAATAGCGTAATTTGCTAAATTTTCATTTCCTGAAAGAATATTCAAATCTGGATTTGATACAGGTAAAGTTTGATTACCCAATTGACCCCATGATCCTATTAATTTAAGCCTGTTGATAAAACCACCTTGAGGGAAGAAATTTTCCTTGCTAATCAACCAGCCACCACTAATAGCCGGAAAAGTTTGGCTTTTGTTATCACCTGAAAAGCGAGATGAAGTATCATTTCTTAAGGTACCTGTCAAAAAGTATTTGCCTTGGTAGTTATAACTCGCTGTTCCAAAAATTGAAAAAAGTGTATTTTCGCCATCATAAGTATTATCCAAATTAACAATAGGAGCACCTGTACCATTATCTAAAAGATAAAATTCAGGAGTTTCAAAACGATACCCCGTTCTACTAACTGAAAGTCCTTTATTTCTTTCACTTAAAGATTCAATACCAGCAAGCGCATTGATTGAATGATCCCCGAATGTTTTATTATAGCTTAAGGTATTGGTCCAAGTCCAATTAAAGCCATTGTTATTTCTTTCAGTTAATGTATTTGTGGATAATGGTTCAACGTGCTCAGGGTCTAATGCATTAAAAACACGCCCATTATATGCCTCTATATTACCGGCAAGCGTTGTTTTTGCTGTTAAGCCATCAGCTAATTTTGCAGATAAATAAATATCACCAAAAACTCTGAATAATTTATTATAATTATCTTTACCTCTAATTAACTGAGCTACAGGGCTTCTTGTGTTACTAGTACCAGGTGCACTTGAACCAGCTAAACGTCCTTCGTCATCATAGACAGGAATTAAAGGGTTCATTCTTAAAGCATCCTCAACTTGATTACCGCCAATGGTATTGGAGAAGGAGGCGCTCATATGTTCACCGATGGTTACATTCTTACCAATTTTAAACTCAGTATTTGCTCGAACAACGGCTTGCTTAAAACCAGATTCTAGTTGAATACCATCGCGATCAAGATAATTAGCTGAGAAAAAGTATTTACCTGACTCGTTACCATTTGAGACCGAAACCGAAGCATTTTGAGTAGGAGCAGTTCTAAATATAGCATCAAGCCAATCAGTTCCTCCACGGGCAACAGTAGCTGATGCCGGACTTTTTACGATTGATGGATCATAAGATGTAACATAAGTATAACCATTTAAGCTATTAGGTACAACTGCACTAGCTCCACTACCATATTGTTGATTACTATAGTTTGCAACACCATCGTTAGCAGCACTCTGAAACAGCATATCTCCATGCTGCTGTGCATTCAACAGTTCAGGTACATTACCAGCTTGAGAAAATCCAGAATAAATATCTACTGAGATTTGTGCTTTATCCATATTATACCCACCACCTTTGGTAGTGATAATAACCACACCGTTGGCAGCTCTAGCACCATATATTGCAGCAGCACCATCTTTTAAGACATTCATTTGATCAATGTCATTCGGGTTAATGCTATTTAAAACTGAGGCATTGTCAGTTTGAACACCATCAATAATAAACAATGGGTTGGTGTTGTTTGAAGAACCAAAACCACGAATGTTAATTTTAGGTGCAGCACCAGGGTTTCCATTATTCACAACAGTAACACCAGTAACTCTACCTTGCAGTGCCTCGGCAGCGTTCACAATAGGTGCCTTAGTAGCTTCTGAAATATCTACGGAAGCCACAGATCCGGTAATTTGCCCTCTGGTCTGTGTAGTATACCCTGTAACGACTACCTCTTCTAACTGACTAGCATCTTCAGCCAAGGTAACATCAATAGTACTCCTTCCATCGACAGCAACTTCCTGTGATTTGTAACCAATATAGCTAATCACCAAGGTAGCACCACTATCTACTTCAATAGTATAGTTACCATCAAAATCTGTTTGGGTACCGTTAGTAGTTCCCTTTTCAACCACACTTGCACCTGGCAGTGGAACCCCTGCATCATCAATGATTGTACCAGTTACCGTAGACTGGATTTCAACTCCCAGTTCTACTTTGGATAAAATTGTGTTTGAATTCGCAAAGGCAAATTGTGTACCTAAGCAAATGGTCATCGAAAGAAGCCCAAGTTTAAAAGTGTTTAAAACACCTTTGGACCTCTTTTTCGAATCGAATTTGAGTTTTTGATTCATAATCGTTCTTGTTTGTTAGTTTTAATTAAATAATACAAAAGTGGGAAACAGATAGGTTGAATGTTAAAATTTCCCAAATTTTCGTCAATAATAGCAAAAATATCTGATTCATCATCAATTTTCAGATGTTATTTTGTCAATTATTGATATTATATAATAATGGTTCCTTGATGAATACAATAGCCCTTTATGCCATGAATCCAACGTTTTCGCTGATGTACGCTTAAAGTTTATACCGGAACTCGTCAAAATATAAAATCAAATAAATAGCAAATTGTTATAATTTTCATTGAAATTGAATGCGTCAGGGTAAAACTAGTCCTGTGTTGTGATGGCCAATAAACTAAAAATCCAATTGTAGAAAAAGGGGTTTTAAATTATAACAGTGCTGATCTTGGTACATTTTATAACCTTATATTGATTATTCTTTATAGTGGTAAAAAAAAGATAATCGTCACCACCATCTTTTATTTTGAACCGCTTTCTTATGCTCTCAACGTTCTCTGGAAAGTTTCTGACTGTAATGTTAGCTTTTGTCTTACTAAATTTTTTAAGTTCCTTTTTATTATAATCAATGACGTTTTCGATTTTGAACGACCTGCCTGGAAACTCCACTAACTCCTCTGAGGTATATAAATGAGAGTGTTCATTTAGTTTATTTACTTCTAGGTCTTTGGCGATTAATTTAAAAGCCCCTGCTTTTAAAATGGCTGTATTGGGTTCATATAGAAAATTCTGAGGCTTTGTAAAAGCCAAAGAGGTTCTCTTTTCTTCTGACCATGAAAAATCATAAGTCTCCTTTAATCCTTTTTTTAAGTTGATGGTTTTAACCATTACATCATTCACAAAACCATCTTGCAACACCCATAGCAATTCTTTGACTTCATTATTTACAGCAACTACATGTATTTCTTTAACGTTTTTCAATTGTTTTAATCCACTTGTTATATCCAAAAGGGGAGAGGTTTTCAATAATATGTTCTTGGATTTTTTAAATAGGAACCCAAGATGGTCCATGATATCTGGTGTGCAATCGGATAAAAGAAAAACTTTCCGCTTGCTTTCTGAGCGGCGAGAAGGGTCTACATATATCCAATCATAAATTTCATTAGAGTTCTGTAAAAAATCCAAGCCATTTAATGGGATTACTGTTGTATTCTTAATGCCTAAAACATCAAAATTATGTGCAGCTATTTTAGACAGATTTTCATTGATTTCGCAGTGAAAAACCTGCTCTATTTTTTTACTAAAATAAAACGAGTCTACTCCAAATCCTCCGGTCAAGTCAACCAATGATTTTCCGCTTACAATTTGGGCTTTGTAATCAGCTGTTAATTCAGAAGAACATTGTTCAATGTTCAACTTGTTTGGGTAGTATATTTTTTTGGTCTTATACCAAGAGGGGAGTTTGTATTTACATTTATTCTTGGCTTCAATCTGCTCAGCCAATTCTTTTGAAGAAATAGTGTCTAAATCATTCTTTTTGAGCAATACTGACACGATGTCAGTATTCAAATTATTATTTATAAAATCTTGTACACCAGTATTTAAGATATTTTTATTCAAAGTTAAACTATAAGTTTTTAGTCAAGGACTTAACTATTTTATTATCATCTAAAAACTCCTTCAAAATAACTTTTATCGCGGTATATCCTGGGACCGCAAAGATCATTCCGGTTATCCCGAATAGTAATCCCCCAATAATAATAATCAAAAAGATTTCTAATGGATGGGACCTTACGCTGTTAGAAAAAATATAGGGCTGGGAAAAGAAATTATCAACCAATTGGCCTATAGCAAAACCAATCATAACATAGATGGTTTTTGGTAAGATTACAGTACTAAAATCGGCTCCTAAATTACTGGTCATTGTCAGGGTAACCATAAGAATTCCACCTATGATTGGACCTATATACGGAATCAAATTCAAAAGGGCACAGAGGAAGGCGATTACAATTGCATTTTCTATCCCGAAAATGAATAAAACAATTGAGTAGATAATGAATAAAATAAGAATTTGTAACACAAGTCCAATGAAATATCTCGAGAGCAAATCTTTGATTTTATTAATAGATTTCTTAAGACGGTTTTCTTTGTTATCAGGAATAAAGACCAATAAGCCTTGTTCAAATAGTTTGCTATCCTTTAAAAAGAAAAATGCAATAAACATGACTGAAAAAAGACCTACGCTCAACGTGCCAAGAACGCTGGCAAACGAATTGAGGAAGATGGGAATAAATCCAAAGTCTAGGTTGGCTAAAATTTTCGAATCTTTAATGCCCTGTTCAATTTCAACAGAACTTAAGCCAATATACTCCGTTACCTGCCGGTATAGGTTTTCCACGTTGGCTTGTAAGGCATCTATGTTAAGGAGTGAAAGATTCTGCCCTTGTGAAACCAATAAGGGAATAAATAGGGCAATAATACCTGCAATAACCCCTATAAGTAAAATCATGGTCACAATAACTGCCAAAGTATTGTTGAATCTGAGTTTTATTCTCAATAATAACACTATGGGTCGGCCTAATAATGAGGTAATAACCGCGATTGTCAAATAAGCTAAAACTGATTGTATTTTGTATAAAAAGAACAATACTAAGGCAATGCCAACAAGAATGGCAATAGCTCTTAAAATTCCGTCTGAAATGGTCTTGGATGTCATAACTTAACTTTTAAAGGCATAAGATATGATATTTGCCCCCATTTGTAAAGCTTTAATGCGGATCGCTTCAGGATCATTGTGAACTGACGGATCCTCCCAACCATCACCTAAATCAGATTCATAAGTGAATAACAGAAGCAGTCTTCCCTTATGGGTTATGCCCAAAGCCTGAGGTCTTTTGCCTTCATGCTCATGAATTTTCGGCAAGCCTTCTGAAAATTCAAATTTCTGTGAAAAAATGGGGTGGTCTGCCCCAAGTTCATCCAACTCAATATTGGGAAAAACTTTTATTAGTTCTTTACGTAAATAGGGTTCCATACCGTAATTGTCATCAATATGTAAAAAACCGCCTGACAACAAATAAGTTCTTAAATTATCTGCTTCTTGCTGAGAGAAAACCACATTACCATGACCTGTCATATGTAGATAGGGGTATTGGAAAATGTTGATGTCGCCTACTTCAACAGTTTTTGGTTGCTCTTTTATTTTGGTTCCAATATTGGCATTGCAAAATCGTATTAAATTAGGCAGGGCAGTGGGGTTAGCATACCAATCACCTCCGCCTTGGTATTTTAGAATGGCAATTTCCTGGCATTTTGCAGAACTTACAAAAGCCATTAAAACCATTGTTATTATGAGTTTCAAATTTCTCATTCCCTGGTATGCAATAAAGGCGTTTAACCGTTATTTATTAAATTCACTGTGCTACAGGCAACGATTGCCGCAGTTTCTGTGCGTAATCTATTTTTACCCAACGAAACCGGCAGAAATCCGTTTTCGTAAGCATTTTCTATTTCGGCTCTTGAAAAATCCCCTTCTGGGCCAATAAGAATGGTTATGTCTTTGTCAGGTGCAACGCCTCTTTTAAGTTCTAACTTTTCATCTTCTAAACAATGGGCTATAAATAATAGCCCTTCTCGAGGGTGGCCCATAAATTCTTTATAACTAACCGCAGGGTTTATTTTAGGCAAATAGGCTTGCATAGATTGCTTCATAGCAGATTGTATGACCTTTTGCATACGTTCAGGTTTCACAATTTTACGCTCGGAATGTTCGCAGATTATAGGTGTAATTTCGTCTACGCCAATTTCTGTTGCTTTTTCTAAAAACCACTCAAAACGGTCATTGCTTTTCGTTGGCGCAACGACCAAATGAAACCAAGACATATCTCGGTGTTTTTTAGTAGTCGAGGTTATTTGAGCCTTACATTTTTTCGCATCTGCAAGGATGATTTTAGCTTCGAACATATAACCTTTACCATTGGTGATCAATACATCATCACCTTCTTTTTTGCGTAGTACCTTTACTATGTGATTGCTTTCCTCAGGGCTGAAAACAAATTGAGAGACGCTATTGTCTAAACGGGGATTATAGAATAATTGCATGAATATTTTTATTGCTATTATTTGTCTGTTATTAATTTATTTTGAGCATGTTCAATTCCTAATTCAATCCAATTTTGGAGTTGCTCCTCGGTTTCAAAACCTTTTGAAGAAACATATATGAATTCTTTCATAGGCCGCTTGGCAAAATCCATAGGTCTAACGGCATCAATAGTAAGAATATTATCCATTTTACTGCTAATTACACGAACCATTAAATCATTTTTTATGATACCAACGGTCATTTTACCTTTGTATAAAAAAGCAAGGCCACCGAACATTTTCTTTTTGGACATATATCCTGAAATACTTTTCGGAAACACCTTTAAAGCAAAATCCAATCGTTTTTCCAAATCTTGATTATAAGCCACAGCTCTTGGTTTAAATAATGTACCTGGCTTTCGCGCTTATATCTTGCGAAGCGAACATCTTGCTTTTAAATTTATAATACCCAACTATACCAATCATTGCGGCATTGTCCGTACAATACTCAAATTTAGGAATATAAGTAGACCAACCGTAATTCTTTTCGGCATTTTTTAAAGC
>RCMY010002211.1_pt1 | contig 17703 bp, 14 predicted proteins | sample 2041341 | NCBI WGS metagenome assembly RCMY01 (sample SAMN09708234, study PRJNA481090) | Marine sediment metagenome, whole genome shotgun sequencing project. | reverse complement strand
TTTTCAGTAATAGAAATATGAGCTGGGAGTTGATTCTTATGGATGTTGAAAAAAGAACAATAATTAAAAGTGATGAACTATCAATAAAGCAGAAGTTTTACTTAGGAGTGTTGCTTAAAACATGTGACTACATAGATAGAACATTATCCTCACCAGTTATTCTAAGTGCTGGCATGGCGAAACGGAATATGACTGTAAGTGCACTATGGTGGAGACAAATAATCTTTGAGTTAGAGAATAGTGGGATTATTATCCGTGAAAGTGATAAAACAATTAGAGACAAGTTTGGACTAAATATAATGGCAGTTGAGGGTGACGAAAAATTATACTTAGAGTTACTTTATCCAGTGCTTACAGTTGACAATACTGATGAAATGATTCCCTTAATATTAGCGGATTTGAATAACCACATAATAAAGATGATGCGGGAATCGTTTCTATACTCTCAGTTACTTTACAATATCTATAGATATCCGATTAATTCGCAAGGGAATCAAAAAATAACAAAATGGAATTCTGAGATGAAGCAGTTCATTTCAAGAACGAGCAAGTTTTTAGATGAATTGAATCTACTTGAGGAGAGCATTCATCATGAAGTATCAATTGAAGCTATCAAGAAAATGCTGATAAAAAAATATGATGAAGTGTTTAGAATAAATGATGAGTTTAGATTTATTATTGGTTTTTCTGAACCAGTTGAATTAAATGCATGCACAGAGTTAATTAATCTCTGTCTTGGAAGAAAATATGATAATGTTGACATTGATATAAATTTTGAATTCCCTGATGGATTTGATGATTGGGATAATATTGATTGAATTATTGAAGTTAAATTTCAGAAAAATGAGTACGGAAGTAATATATAAGCAAATGAATATAACTATTTCGATTATTAGGTAAAGATAAAAGGAGGCTTATAGCCTCCTTTTACTTTTCTCCTTTAATCCAATACTTAAGCGTTTTATCCACATCATAGCGAAAAATTAAGCGCTGCCCAAGTATTTCTTGAACCTTATCATAGATTGTCTGCTTCTCAACTGTATGGACATCCTTATGAAATGAAATAACAAATGAGTTTTTCACCGTGTCTAATAACCCAGTAAATCCATCATCCTCGATTAAATAAAGTGCTTCAGCAATTTCCTCAGTTTCATTACAATAGAGGATATTACTTGCTTCTTCCTCGTAAATTAGTATTTCTGCTGTTCCGTATAATTTCATAAATACCTCCAATAATCTTGTATAGTATTCTATGCAGAAAAATAGAAAAATATAACAAGAGAAGAGTTATTAAGTATTTAAATGTAATTTTTATTGATTTCTATGTACTATTTTTTGACTATAATATAAAATATTATCAGCATAGTGGGTTATTGTTAATAAAGAGGTAATCAGGATGTTTAAATTAATTACTTAAACTTATCCTCCCAACCCTTTCCCTCACCTTCCTCCTCACCGCCTGCTCCTCTCCCCAAGTTTCAACCCCCACTCCTCCAGAACCCATCGAAACACCTATTGAAACACCAGTAGAAGTTCCAGAGGAAGAAGAAATCATGGAAGAAACAGAAGTAGAAGTAAAAGAAGAGATAAAGGAAGAAGAACCAAAGAAAACAATATCGCTAGAAGTTAAAATATCCGAATCACTCCCTGAAGGCTCTGTACTTGTTGAAAATGAAGGTGGAATCCATCGGTACGATTGGGAGACATCTTTAGCAAGTAAGCGGAAAATTTCTGGTTATACGGTTATGGCTGAGACAAAAGCGATTCAGTTTCACACCGTAGATGCTTCTGGGAAAGCCATCAGCTTTGAGATTTTAGCTTCAGAAAAAAGTTCCTTTGTAGACGATGCAGAAAATACAGAACTCACAGTCTATGAAAAACGAGAGCTATCATACTTCTCGGACAAAATATTCTATGCTTACAAATGGTAAGCACGAAAAGGAGATATTATGATTTTAAAAAGCAAAACACTAAAAGTGCTAAGTGTATCATTTACTCTCGCCTTCCTCACCGCCTGTGCATCAGCCCCATCCTCACCCCCCATTCCTGCAGAACCACTAGAGACTCCTGTAGAGACTCCAGTTGAAGTTCCAGAGGAAGAACCAGTAGAAACTCCAGTGGAAGAAGTAAAGCCTGTTATAACCACAGAAACCATCACGGAAGAAGCAGAAATTCCATTCACCACAGAGAAAAAGAACGATGAGAGTCTTGAAAAAGGCAAAACTTCTGTTTCTCAGAAAGGTGTACCAGGAGTTGAAGTCATAACCTTTGAAGTGACAAAGACAGATGGTGTGGAAACAGAGAGGAAAGAGGTAAAACGGGAGGTTAAGGTAAGTCCTGTGAAAGAGGTGGTCAAGGTAGGGGTGAAGGTGGTAGCAAGTGCCCCAGCACCAGCTCCAGCACCTGCTCCAAAGCCGAATCCAACGCCTGCACCTACGACTCCTAAACCAGCCCCAGCCCCAACTCCAGCTCCAACACCAAAGCCTGAACCAACGCCTACACCTGAGCCAAAACCAGAACCAGCTCCAACACCACAACCTGAGCCTACACCAGAACCAGAGCCACTAGCTAAGGCTCCAGCAGGAATGCCATCAGGGGCTGTGCTTGTAGGGAGTGATTCTACAGGACATTCTTACACTTTCTCAAGGACACTTTCTGATGGTGGAAAAATCAACAAGCTTACTATAGATTTAGCTAACAAGACGGTAATCATGAGAGGTGTAGACTCTGACGGACTATTGCTTTCTGCAAGAGTTAAATCATCTCTTAGAGATACTTTGACTTATACGACAAGAGAACCAAGGCTCACCTTAGATGCTAAGTATGAACTTGTTGACCTTGCGATTGAAGTTATGACAGCTTATGGTTGGTAACACTAAAAACATTCATTTAGGATGATATAAGGAGACAATAAATATGATGACAAAGGTTTTAAAAGTTGCTATGGCAACATTCACCCTCACCTTCCTCCTCACGGGATGTACTAGATTCCAGGAATCCCCTCCTATCCCTCCAGAAGAACCATTAGAGACTCCTATAGAGTCACCAGTTGAAACTCCAGTAGAGTCTCCATTAGAGACACCTGTAGAAACTCCAGTGGTGGAAGATGAAAAGGAACCAGTCATTACAACAGAGACCGTGAAAGAAGAAGTGAAGATACCTTTTACTACGGTGAAAAAGAATGATGAAACCTTGGAAAAGGGAAAGACTGTTGTCTCCCAGAAGGGAATAGATGGGACTGAGACCGTGACCTATGAAGTGACTTATACGGACGGGAAAGAGACTGGAAGAAAAGAAGTGGGACGAGTTGTGACAAAGAAGGTCGTGGAAGAGGTGGTCAAGGTAGGGGTGAAGGTGGTAGCTAGTGCTCCAGCACCAGCACCAAAGCCGAATCCAACGCCTGCACCTACGACTCCTAAACCAGCTCCTACACCAGCGCCTAATGATGAAGATATACCAGAAGATGAACTAATAGAAATACCAGAACCACCAGCACCCCCAAAAGAGTATACTCCTGACCCGCCATATGGAACGGTGAGTTTTACGCTGCCGAGTGGGACGTATAAAACTTGGGGTTGGAGAGTTTCAAGTGTAATTTATGAGGGACATGTTCAAAATGTAACCACAGGAGATTTAGGATGGGCATGGGGGCATGGAACACATAGTATGAGAAAACCTGAACTTGACGAATGGTTTGAACGTGCTCTAGTAGCATTCCCAAAACCAAATAGAGACCCTGCATATGTTGGTGAAAGAATAGAACAGAAAGTTTGGATTTGGCTACTGAAGTAACCAGAATTTGTTAAGCCAGATGAGTTACAGCGCTGAGGATATAGTGTATGGGATTACCTTTTTCATGCTCATTCTGATTGTTAGTCACAACTTAACCTCTAGGAGTCAAAGAGAAAGGTTAATCTACTATAGATTCAAGTTGAATTGTATTGATAAGGTCATAGAGAGAAAGCTTGTAGACAATGAAAAAATCAGTCGTAAAAGAGGGTAGATTTCATAATGAGAGATAAAAGATTTTTATATTTCATGCAATTCAAACGGCACGAGTTAATTTTTTTGTTATAAAATTTTGTTTATTAGCGTATACTAATATAAAGAATCCCCAAAAATCTAAATGTGCTAGAATTTCTAAAAAGAATTGAATAGTAAAGACTTTTAAGCTATAATAAAGATACAAATACGTGGGCTGACACGTTAAAAATCCGAAATATTTTCCAGACGTAGGTGCTGGATGTTGGCAGGCAACGCAATAAACCTGATATATTTTCCAGACATAGGTGCTGGATGTTGGCGGACAACGCAATAAATCAGTCACTAAAGGAGGCAATTGTAACTAAGGTTCTATTGTCTCCTTTTAAATTTGGAGGGAAATGAATAAATCTACTGCATTAAAAATTATATACTCATGTGTTAAAGAGTATGAAAAGAATTTAAGAGACAAAACATTTCTTTTTGTTTGGGAAGGTCATGGAAAAAGGGGATATCAAGAGGTAGCCTTTTATGATTCGAACTTTATGCATTTAACAGGCGTAAAATTACAAGGAAAGAATATTGATGGTCCCAAACACTTCTATGAAAATTGCCTGAAAAATGAAGTTAGTCTTAACGATTTTACTTTGTGTCCTAGAGGAACTTCCGAGTTGAAGCTAAGAGTTCTCCCTACTCTAATCAATATTCAGCACAATGCAAAAATGTTTTGTACTTATACTGGGAGTCGATTTAATCTCCAAACGGATAAGTTAATTGGTGGAACTAGAGGATTTCTTGGATTCGTCAAGGATGCTTACCACAAAGAGGGATTCTATGTACCCAACACTGCAATGAACGCAGATATTCGGTCTGAAGGTGACCCCATCTACAAGATTGTTTCTATTTTTTCAAAGCATTTAATGGAAGATAAGTATTCCGTGAATAGGTATACGTCAAAGGATTATACTATAGAAAAAGTGTTGCTCTCAAATGTTGAAGTGGCTAAATTATGCATTCATCATAATGATATCAAGTTTGAAATATAATTTAGAGTGAGGATAATTAAGTTTATCCTCTTTTTTGCGCAAAAAAATAGAGATGCATCGCATCTCATACTTGTTTATTGGTTTTTGTTTTTATGAGGCAACCTACCTCGCTTTTTTAATTCCCTACTATCTGGCAAGGGGTTTCCAATATCTTTATGAATTGGGGTGTTTCTTATAGTTCATTATATTGCATTTCTCTTAAAAGTATAACTATTTTAGAGAAATTTCTTCTTACGAATTTAAAACGCATTTGCGTAATTTTTACATAAACATTTGATAAAACAGTGTCCCATACACTAAGTACGGATAGAAAGCCTTCTTTACCTTCACCCAATCCTCACCCATCCCTTTCTCCCTCTTCCACTTACTCCTCATCCGTCTCCACAAACCTTCCCCCACCGCAAGAAGACATGACACATAAAGTATTCTCATAACCCCCTGAAATCCGAAAGTAAGGGCCATAACTCCGATGATTTCCACATCAGCGCCACCAAAGCCATCCTTGCTTAATTTTTGGAATACCAAGAATATGGCATAGCAGCTCACTGCTGCAATGAGGTTTGGAATGGAGCCTGGAAGTCTAAGGAGCTGGATTGCTCCTATAATGACTGCTCCAAAGAGTAAGATGACTGTTGGTACATACATGGTGAGGACATCGGAGTAGTATCCAAGAAGAAGTGTCATGCAAAAGGTAAGATAGATAATAAGTTCGAGAGTCAATCCATTTCTTAATCCTATTACCCCAAACATTCCCCCACACATCACTCTACGCCAAATTCCGCCTCTCCCCAGCCTTTCCTCCCCTTCCACGAGGAATACTTCATCTTTATCCATAGAAGCCTTAGATAGCGTTTTAGAGAGTTTTAGGAGGTATGGCTCTATGATGATTCCTAAAAGAAACAAAATCAGCGATAGTATATCATTTCTCATTCTGTTTCTTTCACTCCAATGATGGTTAAGGGGTCAATACGCTCCCCATCAATGTCTACCTCAAAGTGAAGAAGTGGCTTTCCTTCTCCCCCAGAATTACCCACAATTCCAATCACATCTCCTGAGAACACTCTTTGACCAATGATGGTCCTGATATCTCCTGGATTGAGATTAGCGTATAAAGTTGACATTGCACCATGTTTGACGACAACGTAGGTACCAAGGCGGTCATTGGAGGAAATGTTTGAGACAACGCCTGGGAGAATAGATTTAAATATTGTTTGATGTTAAATCCAATGATTTTATCTCAAGCAGCTTTGAGTATAGTTCGGGATTATCTATTACAATAATTTTCAACTCATTTATAACTCGTGTTACTATTTGATATAACATACCTTCAAGGCTATAGTAAGTCTTCGCACCTTGTAGTCGACCATTGTTATAACGGAAATTTTTATCCATAGCAAAAACAACTTTATCAAATTCTTGTCCAATAACAAAATGTGCATTTGTAAATCCATTATATTTCATATTTGCTAATCTTGAGATTGATTCAGGTGTTTTTAGAGAGTCGGAGAAAGTAAGCGGTGTCCATCCTTGGTTATCGCGCAAGAACTCCATATAGCATTGTGCATCATCATATTCATCAAAATATGTTATTGTAATGTTTTTATAGTTTAAATCTGAATTGCTTTTTCCAATTTGCATTAAGTTTGTTATGAAAGAAGCAATTTCTTTGTTTGTTCGAATCTTATTTGTAAGACTCTCTTTTTTTCGTTTAACTTCGGGGTAATTTGATTCGAGATAAATATCAATATCTTTATCTTCTCCGACTCTTAAGAATTGCTTATTATCATACGAGAAGACAACCATGCAGTTAAGTTCTTTTGCTCTCTTTATTATCATGTCTAATTGCCAATCACTAATTCTTTGCGATTCGTCTATTAAAATAACATCAGTATTAGCGGGTATTCCACTCTCTATAGTGTTGAATTTAATATTTTTTATTGCTTTAATTGACCAGTTATACTTGAATATCAAGTCGCATTGACCAGGATTAAGGTTTCCGCAATGAATAATAATAGGGTTTCGAGATTCTTTCAATAATGTTTTAACGATATCGTATAACAATAGTGTTTTACCTGTACCTGCATTAGCGGAGACGCAAAAGTAAGTTTTTTTACCACCCGTAAAATCGGATAATATAGCATTTTTAATCTTTTGCTGTGCATCATTCAAAAAATAGCTTTCTTCCATGAATCGTGTTGTGTTATTAAAAGGAGATATTAAATATTTATTTGGAGTAAATAAACCATCAGGATTGACATCATAGTCAACAGACTGGGCAGCTAAAATTTGAACTAAAACATCAAAGTCAGCTTTGTCAGTACTGTTAAGTAAGTGGTCGTAAACGTAGAGGCCATCATTTAGGACGTAAGTATATATTTTCACTTTTTTGTTGAGTGCTTTTAAGTAATAATAATTTTTCTTCATCTGATTATTAATCTTAATAATTTTCTCGGATTGTGATAAGTTTAGCTCTGATTTCAGTTCAATATTGAGTATTGAATTTTTTCCGAAGCGAAGCAAATCAAACTCTTTTCCTATTTGTTTTATTGTATAACTTAAATAATAGCCATCAAAAATATCAAACGGAATAGTATTATGATTTAATAATATTTCGTTGCAGAATTTTTTTAGTGTTTCAGCTTCGTGGATTTTGAAATTCAATAGTCTTTCAAATTTTGTTTTATCAATAATTGAGTTTTCAATGGCGAGTATACTTTGGTAAGCTGATATAATATTCGTGTGATTCAAAATAAACCTCCTTGTTGAGAGTCTTTGACACTAATTTTATTAAATATAGATTTCTTCTCTATAATACAATATCAAATGTCTAATTAGAATCATAAAATCAATGAAATAGTATCAATGTACAAATATTCACTATACTTCTCACTATGTTATTGCATACCCCAATAATAAATGCGGATAAACTATTGAGTGGTAGATGACTTCTTTCTTACCATAAATAGCATTGACAATAGAAAAGAAAACAATACTCTAGATTTGAACATACATCTCGTTCATTTTATAAGGTAGTATGATTGTCACTTGCTATGAGGTGTCTGGTTGGAGTTACATTGGGTTTGGTATCTTCACTTCGACATAAATAGGCAAATGCTTAAAGAAAACATACAATACATAAGACGTAGAAAGACCTGAATCCAGGTTTTTTTGTTTTATATGTATATATTTTTGTTTTAAAGCAATAATAACTCTGGAGGTGTTTAAAATGGTAATTGATTCAAGAATTCATGCACTAGATATTCTCAATTATGTTTTATATAAGTGTGATGAAAGGGAAAAGTTAGAAATAATACAAAAATCTATGGTCGAACTAAAAAGGTTTAATTTTAAAATGGATGAAGTTGTTTTTTTCAAGGAGATATGCAAGAAAGATGAAGCGAGAGAATTTATGTGTAAAAATGGGATTGCTTCTTTAGAAGAATTGGTGATGAAGCACTATGATTATCGTATGAAATATGATTGGATGATTTACAAGAGAGTGAAGGGTAACATTGATTACTTCGTTGATGATGCAGATGGTTCAGATTATCTTGATTAATTAAAAGTTTGAGAAGAGCGTTTGTGAGTAAACGCTCTTATTGTACGTTAATACGGACTCTATGCATGATATAATTATAGATGTACTGCGTATGAGGTAATTTATGAAATTGTTGAAAAAATAAATTATAATGGAAGATATAGAAGAACTATTATATATGAGAGTCGATAAAAAATTTTGAGCAATTGGAACAATGGGGGGTACCAATGGAAGATTTAAACAAAGAAGCGACCAGAAATACTGAGTCAGGTTCTGGATATCAATCCGAAGCACAGCTCGAAGAACTTCTGGTGAAAGACCTTGAGAGAAAAGGGTATGAGAGGGTAAGTATTCCTGACAGTGAAGAGCTGGAGCGTAATTTCAGAAACATGCTCTATAAATTCAATCAGGATAAGCTAAATGGCATGCCCTTTTCTGATAAGGAGTTTGAAAAGGTTCTGCTTCATATTGAAGGGAAGAGCATCTATCAAAGTGCAAAGAATCTGAGAGACCAGATGGTTCTTGTCAGAGATGATGGGACTGAGGTTTACATTTCATTTTTAAGCGATGACCACTCGAAGAATTTGTACCAGGTGACAAACCAGGTGACAATCATAGGAAAGTATACCAATCGCTACGATGTGACGCTTCTTATCAATGGACTACCTATTTGTCAGATTGAGTTAAAGCGTAGAGGCATGGACATGAAGGCTGCTTTCAACCAGATTATGAGGTATAGAAGGCATTCTCTTACGGGACTTTACCGTTATGTACAGCTTTTTGTCATCAGTAATGGAGTTGATACGAAATATTTCTCCAACAATGATGGTGACATTAACTTTGGAAATACATTCTTTTGGACAGATGATGAGAACAATAGAATATCTGTACTCCAGGACTTCTCAGATTCATTCTTCAATCGATATTTCTTGACCAAAGTCCTATCAAGATACTTCATTATCAATGATACAGACAAGCTCCTCATGGTCATGAGACCGTACCAGATATTCGCTACGGAGGCACTTGTAAAGAAGGCTACAGAAACAACCTCAAATGCTTATGTTTGGCACACCACAGGCGCTGGAAAGACGCTTACGTCATTTAAGGCCAGTCAGCTCATTGCACAGGACAATCAAGTGAAGAAGGTATTCTTTCTGGTGGATAGGAAGGACCTCGATACTCAAACAACGCAAGAGTTCAATAAGTTTGAAGCAGGTTCTGTAGACTCCACAGACAGCACTGGAGTCCTTGTTAAGCAGATTAAAGACAAGCAGAGGAAGCTTATCATTACAACCATCCAGAAACTTGCTCATGCGGTCAATTCTAAGCGTTATGAGAAGGCTATGGAGCTTTATAAGGATGAAAAGGTCATATTCATCATTGATGAATGTCATAGAAGCCAGTTTGGAGATATGCATAAAGCTATTAAGAAGCACTTCACCAAAGCACAATACTTTGGTTTCACGGGAACACCTAGATTTGTTGAGAATAAGAGTCAAGATGGAAGAACCACTGCAGATATCTTTGGCAAGTGCATCCATACCTATCTCATCAAAGAAGCCATCCATGACAATAATGTGCTGGGTTTTAATGTGGAATATATCCAGACCTTTACAGGCCAATATGATGAATCTGATGATTCCATGGTGGAAGGCATCAATACCAATGAAGTGTATGAGGACCCTGAGAGAATTGCACTTGTTGCAAATCATATCATCAATCATCACAACATGAAGACAAGAAACAGGCAGTATACTGCTCTATTTACCGTATCTTCCATCCCGATGCTCATCAAATACTATGATATGTTCAAGAGCATTGACCATGATTTGAGAATTACAGGCATATTTACCTTTGGTCAGAATGAAGATGCTGAAGGCAGAGATGAGCACTCAAGAGATGCTCTCGATAGAATTATCCTGGACTATAACAAGGAGTTTGGTACAAACTTCTCTACGGAAACCTTTGGGGCATACCATACTGACGTTTCTAAGAGGGTAAAGACGAAGCAAATAGACATTCTGATTACGGTAAACATGTTTACCACGGGCTTTGACTCCAAACCTCTCTCCACCCTTTATGTCGATAAGCGTCTTAAGTACCACGACTTACTCCAGGCATTTTCCCGAACCAATCGTGTAGAACTTGCCACAAAGCCCTATGGCAATATCGTCTGTTACCGAAACCTCAAAGAGCGTACAGATGAAGCCATTAAGCTTTTCAGCCAGACAGACAACGTGGACGATGTTCTTCTTCGGGAGTATTCCTATTACTTGGAGAAGTTCCAGGATGCAGTAGCTGACCTGTATGAAGTCGTGAAGACTCCTCAAGATGTAGATAAGCTCATGTCAGAGGACGACCAGAAGAAGTTTATCATCGCTTTCAGAGAGTTATCCAAACTTCTCCTCATCCTTCAATCCTTTGTGGAATTCGAGTTTGACCCACAGATTCTCCATATCTCAGAGCAGATGTATCAGGACTTTAGGAGCAAGTATCTAGACCTTCATGACCATATCACCAAAACGGATAAAGTAACCATTCTGGAGGATATTGACTTCTCCATTGAGCTGATGCACACAGATAGAATCAATGTAGCCTACATCATGAACCTTATCAGGAACATCAACTTTGAGAATGAGGAAAAAAAGAAGAAAGATGTGGAATACATCAAGAAAGAACTGGATAGAACCGATAACCCTCAGCTTCGCAAGAAAGTTGACCTCATTAAAGCGTTCCTGGATGAAGTGATACCAGGGATAACGCCAGAGGATAATGTGGATGATGAATACCTTGGGTTTGAGAACAGGAAAAGAGATGAGGAAATCAGTGGATTTGCATCTGAAAAGGGTGTAGAACCAGGTATTCTTACCAGAGAGATATCCGAATTTGAGTTTACTGGTATTTTCGACAGAGAAAGAATCAGAGAAGCTCTAGGAGCGGGAATTTCATTCCTAAAGAAAAGAACCTTACTGGAAGAGATTAGTAACTTTATTATAGAACTTGTTTCAAAATATGAGTAGAAAAGGGGATAAATAGATGACATTAACACAGAAACAGCAAAAGCAGCAGAGAGAACTCCATTCCAAGCTTTGGACCATGGTCAATGACCTGAGAGGGAATATGGAAGCCTATGAGTTCAAGAACTATATCCTGGGTGTAATCTTCTATAGATACCTTTCCGAAAGAATGGAGAAATATGTGGGCAATCTCTTGAAAGATGATGGGATTACCTTTGAAGAAGCCTGGAAGAATCATGAGTATAAAGATGCACTCATCGATGAGTCATTAAAGGACTTAGGCTTTGTCATTGAGCCAGAAAACCTCTTTTCTCACCTGATGAAGCTTGTTGAAACAGGTACATTCACTGTAGAAGTGTTCCACAAGGCTATCAATGATGTTGTTGAGTCAACATTAGGACAACCATCTCAAGATGCTTTTGACGGGCTGTTTGAAGATATGGACCTAACATCGGTGAAACTGGGCAGGGAAGTGAAAGAGAGGGGGAAACTTATGGGGAAAATCCTCTCCACAGTGGACTCCATCAGCTTTGGACATGAAGACGCAACAATAGATATATTAGGTGATAGTTATATGTATCTTATAGGTATGTTCGCACAAAGTGCTGGCAAAAAGGGAGGGGAGTTCTATACTCCGATATCAATTACGGAGCTAGTTGCAAAAATTGCAACTCATGGCAGGGAAGATATCCTTTCTGTTTCAGACCCTACTTGTGGAAGCGGTGGTCTTCTTCTGGAGACAAAGAAGTATTCCAATGTGAGATTCTTTGATGGAGCAGAACTAACTTCAACCACGTACAACCTCTGCAGAATGAACATGATTATCCATAATATTCCATATACCAACTTTAATATTGCAAATACCGATACCATAGAAAGACCCGCACATATGGAAAAAACCTATTCTGTACAGGTGGCCAACCCTCCTTATAGTGCTTCGTACAGTGGAGACCCTAAGTTTTTAGAAGATGACAGATTCTCCCAGTATGGAAAATTGGCACCAAAATCCAAAGCGGATTTCGCCTTTGTGCAGCACATGGTTCACCAAATGGATGAGGATGGAATCGCAGTAGTGCTTCTGCCTCACGGAGTGCTCTTTAGAGGAGCAGCAGAAGGAACCATAAGGGAATACATGATTAGAGAGCTGAACGTCATAGACACGATTATAGGGCTCCCTGCAGGCTGCTTCATGGGGACTTCAATACCAGTTGCTTGCCTCGTGCTAAAGAAGAACAGAAAAGACGGAGATAACATCTTCTTCATTGATGCATCCAAAGAATTTGTTCCTGGAAAACCAGTAAATGCACTATCAGAGGAGCATATTGAGAAGATTCTGGAGACCTATGTTGCAAGAGAAGACGTTGAAAAGTATGCAAAGAAAGCTTCCATGGAAGAAATTGTGGAAAATGGCTACAATCTCAACATCCCAAGATATGTAGATACATTTGAGGAAGAAGAGGAAATAGACATTCAAGCGGTAAAAGAAAAGTATATTGAGCTTGAAACAGAAGCAAAAGAGATTGAGAAAAAGATAGAAGAATACTTTGCAGAACTTGGGATATAGGGGGTGAATGTATGAGTAAGAATGTACCAAGGTTGAGGTTTAAGATAAAACATGAAGATTATCCCAATTGGGATAAGGTGGAAATAAACAAAGTGACATCCTATGTGGATTATCGCGGAAAAACACCTCCAAAAGTAGATGCTGGAGTTTTTCTGGTTACGGCTAAAAATATAAAAGATGGATTTATAGATTATGAATGTTCAAAAGAATATGTTCGGAGGGAAGATTATGAGAAGATTATGTCTCGTGGGGTTCCTTTAATTGGTGATGTATTAATCACCACAGAGGCTCCTCTCGGAAACGTTGCTCAAATAGATAATTCGAATGTAGCTTTAGCTCAAAGGGTTATTAAGTACCGAGGAAATAAGGGTATCTTAGACAATACTTTTTTGAAATATGAATTCTTGTCAGATAGTTTTCAAAAGAAAATCCTTAATAAAGCTACTGGTGGGACAGTAAAGGGAATTAAAGGAAGTACATTGCATAAGGTTAAGATAAACTTGCCCTCCTTGGAAGAGCAAGTGCAAATAGGTAGTTTCCTCTCAACCATTGACTCCCGCATCACCAACCAGTCCTCTAAACTGGACTCTCTCCAGAAGTTAAAGAAAGGAATAATACAGAAGATATTCTCACAGGAGATAAGATTTAAGAGGGAAGATGGGGGAGAGTACCCTGAGTGGGAAGATGTTTCAATTAAAGATATTCTAAAAATCAGACATGGAAGGTCGCAGAAATCAGTCGAAGATGAGAACGGTCTGTACCCAATACTAGGGACAGGTGGACTTATGGCATATGCAAATGATTATTTATATGATAAGCCGTCAGTTCTTATAGGAAGAAAAGGAACGATTGATAAACCTCAATATATGGAAACACCTTTTTGGACTGTAGATACATTGTTTTATTCTGAAATATTTAGTGGAACACATCCTAAGTTTGTCTATTATTTATTTCAGACGATTAATTGGAAAAACTATAATGAAGCTTCGGGGGTTCCCAGTTTGAGTGCAAGCACAATTAGTTCTATAGAAATATCGTGTCCATCAGAACCAGAACAACAAAAAATCGCAGAATTCCTCTCCACCCTCGACTCAAAAATTGACCTCGAATCACAAATCTTGTCCACGCTTCAAACCCTGAAGAAAGGACTGCTGCAACAGATGTTTGTATAGAGATTAAGTTTAGCACTATTATTTGATGCAATTTAATGGGGGGGATAATAATGCAGAGTGTAATTGCAGAATTCAAAAAGAAATCTTTTAATTGCCCGATTTGTAATGTGTATTCAAGGCAAGTTTGGGCACATTTTGGTATAAATGGTAATATTGAGCAAGTATATACGAATTTATCAAGTTTGGATATTCCTACAAGGAACGTTTCAACAGAGTATGATGAGAATCTCTCTATCGCATTGTGCTCAAACTGCGAGATGCATTCTGTTTGGTTTAATCAGATAATGATTCATCCACTACTTTCTTCAGCACCGCAACCAGTTGAGAATATGCCCGAAAATGTCTTGCGTGATTTCAATGAAGCTAGGAATGTGTTTAATATATCTGCAAAGGCTTCGGCTGCTTTACTAAGACTCGCACTCCAAAAACTATGTGAAGAGTTAGGAGGTGGAGGTAAAAATATTAATGATGATATCCAGTTGCTAGTTAGAAATGGACTTCCACAAAAAATTCAAAAGGCATTAGATATTGTTAGGGTCATTGGCAATGATTCTGTACATCCAGGTCAAATAGATGTAAATGATAATCCTGAGATTGCAATTTCTTTGTTTGAAATGATTAATATAATTGTTGAAAGAATGATAACTGAGCCTCAAAAAATTGATAAAGTATACAGTTCATTGCCTGAAAACAAGCGTAAAGCAATTGAGGATAGAGATGCAAAGAAGGAATGATTTCATGAAATGGTTATTTTGAAAAGCAACCTAACATAAGAGTTATTAAACAGGTGAGTATCTATGTGAAATATGGGGTGAAAAATGAGAATAAGAAGTGCTCGTATTAAGAATTATAAGTCAATTGGAGAAGAACAGAAGATTTTCTTTAATGATAGAGTTTCAGTTATTATTGGGAAAAATGAATCTGGAAAAACAAATATATTAGATGCGTTCAATGATATAAATCTTTTATCTGGAGTTAATGATACGATAAAAAGAAAAAGAAATATGAAATTTGAAGATGATAATTTTACAATGTCGATTGAACTTGAATTTGATAGAGATGAGTTAAATGGCTTAGGTTTATCAAATCCATTTTCAACATTTAAGATTTCGGATGATTTTAGCCATTATTGTGAAATATCTGGTGAAATAAGTGAGTATTTTCGAAATGCTAATTTTTTGCTAGCAATGAGCAATATGATAGAGCTCATTACTGAGTTTTCTCTATCATCTAATGATACAAGTATTAGAAAGCTCTGTAGTGATATGTTATTGTATATGGAGAATTTTGATTGTAAGACAAAGCCATATTTTGCTTCAAAGCTTGAGAATTTAGGTAAGTTTATAATTAATAATAATGAGTTTAAAGACAAATGGGAGAGTCATGCTACATTCATTAGAGAATATGTAAGCAATATATACAATAAACTGCCTTCATTTCAGAAAATTGAGAATTATGATTTTAAATCTACTTACACCATGGGAGCAGATTTCTATGATAAGAAAACTGGTTCCGATAATGCGATTATGAACTTGATTAAAGCGACAAATCTTCCAATAGAAACTTGGGAGAAGGCTACATATAAAGTGCCTATTACTACACAGGAACAAAATGCGCAAGGTAGAATTCGTAAAGCTATTAATGAGTTGTCAACTGAGTTTAATGAGTATTTTAAATTTCACAATTCAATTACAATAGAACCGCATTTTAGCTATTCGAAATTTGGATTATTTGTTAAGTCAAATGAATTATATAGTGTACCTCTAGATGAACGTAGTCAAGGATTAAGATGGTACTTTAATCTATTTATAGAGATTAAAAACAATGACCTATTGGATAAGAATGTTATGCTTCTTATAGATGAACCTGGTGTACACTTGCATGTTATAGCACAAAAAGAAGTGTTAGGAATGTTTGATAAGTTCAGTAGTGAAAGAATGCAGATAGTATATACAACACATTCACCTTATATGATTGATGAAAACAAGATATATAGGGTAGTCGCAACTCATAAAGAAGATGATGATAACACAATAATCTCCTCATCAATATTCTCTGATAACTTAAATCCGATATCGAAAATAGATACCCTCACGCCATTAATTGAAGCGATTGGAACTAAACTTAAATATAATATTGCTTTTCCATTAAAAGAAAAATATATTGTGACTGAAGGTATCACTGATGCAATGTATATTAATAGCTTTTTAGCGTATTTTAAGGATGAAAGGTATCGAGCTATACCGAGTAAAAGTGCATCAAATGTTTGTCACATGTGCTTACTTCTTTTTGGTCTTGGGTTTAGTAATTTTGTAGCGCTATTTGATAACGATGCTGGGGGTAAAAGAGGTTCGGAAGATTTGATAAAGTCATTTGCAAAGGGACAAGAAGAAGCTTTTATTGATGAGTTTAAACACAAACATGTTAGGTTTCTAAGTGATATTGATAAAGAATTTAGAGTCATTGAGGATTTAATTGTTGAGAATGAAATAAGTAGTGAATGTACCATCGTTTCTAAGGTAAATAAAGCAATATTTTGTACTGCTGTGTGTCGTACTCTTAATAATACACCAGACTTAATTGATAGAAAGACTATTGAAAACTTTAGAAGCTTAATATCTTCAATCTAAAAATTTAAGTGTTCTAAAAAAGAAATGCGAGATTACAGTGTAACAATAGGGTGTACCTTAATGTGTACATCCTAGAATCTAAATAAAAAGTACTTTTCCCCCACCTTTTCCCAGAATTTGTTACTAAAAATGTACACAACATGTATTTGACCCTATTTTGTACAATCGGAGGAGATTAAATTTGGTATTTTTCTACATTAGAGTATCTGATGCTGGCCAAAATGAAGGAAGGCAGCTTGAAGCACTAAAGAACTATTATCCTGAAGTCTTGGATGAAAATATCTTTATAGATAAAGAATCAGGGAAAGACTTTAATAGAGAAGCATACAAGAAACTTAAGGTGGTAGCACGCGCTGGTGATGTTATTATTCTAAGTTCTCTTGATAGGTTTGGTAGAAATAAAGAAATGATAAAAACAGAGCTAGGGGAATTCCAGAAGAGAGGTGTACAGATAAAAATCCTTAATATCCCAACAACACTTGTTGATATTGGTGAAAATCAATCATGGATAATGGAAATGATTTCTAATATCATCATAGAGGTGCTGAGTTCTTTTGCGGAAGAAGAAAGGAATATGATTAGACAAAGACAGAGGGAAGGTATTGAGCTTGCGAAAAAGCAGGGGAAATATGTGGGAAGAAAGAAGGGTACATCTAAAGTAAGTGATAAAGAATTTTTGAAAATACATAAACAGTGTTTAGAAGGTGGTATAACAGTGGAGCAGGCAACCAAGCTACTTGGTTTCAAGAGCAGAA
>RCMY010002209.1_pt1 | contig 17706 bp, 17 predicted proteins | sample 2041341 | NCBI WGS metagenome assembly RCMY01 (sample SAMN09708234, study PRJNA481090) | Marine sediment metagenome, whole genome shotgun sequencing project. | reverse complement strand
TGACCATATAAATTATTAAACGCTAACATTCAAGCTTATTCGGATTAAAATTTAGCTTAGTTCGATTTGCTACCGCTTACGCGCCTGATCCTGATGGAGTTTTGCAAGAGGCTCTAGCAATTGAAGCTTTCTTACCGCAATTTTCTCTTGGCCCCTATATGCGCCCAAACGAGTGCGTTGTTGTTGGGATAAATTCCAACAAGGTATTTGATGTCGAATTGAAGCGTTGTGATTTTGATACAGAAGAAGACTGTCTTGGCCCCGAGAAATTTGAAAAATTTTCAGTCTTACCAAATGAAACGCATATAATCAATGTTTCTGATATTTTTTTCTAAATAGTCGGTCCACTTGAGTTCTTTTCCTTTTTCCCTTTAGAGGGTGTAAATGTAAGCAAGCAAGGTAGGCGCATATCTTCAATACTAGTGTCTTAGCATGAATGGACAATAAAGATTTAGATGAAAACTGGCAAAATTAGCTCGAAGAAAATTTGGATCGAAATTGCGACCCTCACGAGTTACTTGAAAGGCTCAGAAAGAATGGTTTTTCGGAGGACTCAATTCAAATGGCAATGGGTGAAGATTATCCGCCTGCATGGGAACATCACAGTGACAAGATTGATTATGAAGGATTTGCGAAGACGCCTTTGATAAGAGCGGGCCACCATTTAAATGCTTTAAAGGTCAATACAGATAAACTGCAGATTTTTGTGATTGATGGTTTTCTATCTAAAATCGAATGTGAAAAAGCTACCAATACGGTTACGCCGCATTTAAGACCATCAACAGTGACAAGGGAGAGTGGGGATAAAGCGTATCGAACGAGCGCTACAAGTGATATGGAATTAATGACCGATCCCGTTGCAAAAGACATTGTTGATAGACTGGATCATAAAATAGCGGCTACTTTGGGTACCAACATATCATATTCAGAGGGTATTCAGGCTCAGAGATATTTCGTGGGACAAGAATTTAAAAAACATACGGATTATTTTCAGCCTGGTACAACCGAGTATAAAAAATATGCTGGAAAAATAGGACAACGTACCTGGACTTTCATGGTTTATCTGAATAGCGTTGAGCAAGGCGGGGAAACAAATTTTTTGCAATTGATAAAGTATTTCAACCACTTCAGGGTCGTGTGGTAGTTTGGAACAATCTTTATTCGAATGGCAAGGTTAATTGTATTACGCTCCTGCAGGCCTTCCGGTTGAAAATGGCGAGAAAATTATCATAACAAAGTGGTTCAGGGTAAAAGGTGAAGGCTCGATCTATTATGAATAAGGCATCAAGAAATTGGTGACTGAAGATGGAATTTCGATTAATCAGTTTGTTATATCCCTGTTGCTGAAAAGACAACTGCGTTTTTAACAGCAAATTATTTAAAAGAACGTGATGGAATGTCGTTAAAATAAAAGTTCATGCGAGCTTTGTCAGAAGTGGCCGAGAATGAATCTGAAGAGTATATAATGCAACGACGACTCTGGTTGTTAGGTGTTCTCACTGTTGTCATCTTGTTGACGGCAGCCCTTTATCCACCCATTTCGCAGTCGGTCGCTTACCATCAATTCGCCGATCAAACATCATTCTTTGACATTCCAAATTTTCTAAACGTTGCTTCTAACTTAGCCATTTTAGTCAGTGGGCTGATCGGTATGCTATTTATTTTGCAATGCTGTCGATCACCAGGGCAGCGTTGTTTTATTAACAAGGCAGAGTGTTGGCCTTATTTGGTTATGTTGCTGAGTGTTGTGATGGTTGGTTTTGGGTCGGCTTATTATCATTGGGCGCCGGATAATGAGACATTGTTATGGGATCGATTGCCTATTGCGATAGGTGTCACAGCATTGCTTGCTGCAGCGTTGATGGAGCGTATTAGCATTAGGATTGGTCTATGGGCGCTGCCTATTTTGGTTGTTCTGGGAGCGGTCAGTGTGTTGTATTGGTATTGGACGGAGCAGCTAGGTGCTGGAAATCTAAATTATTATATTGTGATGCAGTTTTATTCGTTGTTGCTGATCATCTTGTTGGGCATGTTTTTTCCATCCAATTACACACGAGGCGGTGATATGTATCAGGTTGTTGCTTTGTATGCTGTTGCTAAAGTGGCTGAAACATTTGATCAGGAAATTTATGATTTGGGGCAGGTTGTTAGTGGCCATACCATCAAGCATTTGCTGGCAGCGGTGGCTATTTATTTAATTGTACGTATGTTGCAAAAGCGTCGTGTGTTGCAAGCTGGATAACTGCGATAATTGTGACGGAGAGTAATAAAAAAGACCCGGACTTGCCGGGTTTTTTTAGATAAATGTGTTGCTAAATTTTATCTTGTTTTATTGATTCCAAGTGCTCCTGCGCTGTGAGTTTCCTTGGTTGTTATTAGCGTATGGGCGATGACGACCATTGCCATTGCCACTGCCATTACTGTTGCTGTTAGCATGGTTTCCATTGACATCTTGTCTGTTGGATTGAAAATTGCCATTTGGATTGAAGTCCTGTCTAGCACCATTTCTGCTGTTGGCATTGCTGCTATTGCTGTTGTTCGACCATGAGCGTTTACGCTTGTGCTCAACGTTGGGTGTTCTTCTGAACCCACCACCGTTTCCACCTGGACGTGGTTTGAAGCGTGGCTCCATGCCAGGGATGACGTGAGGCGTAATATTTTGGCCAGTAAAGCGTTCAATTCTCTTTAAATGTACACCATCTTTACCGGAAGCAAATGAGATAGCGATGCCTGATGCGCCTGCGCGACCTGTTCGGCCAATACGATGAACATAATCTTCTGCAAATTTTGGTAAATCAAAATTGACAACGTGTGTGATATCGGCAACATCAATACCGCGTGCTGCAACGTCAGTTGCGACTAATACGCGAAGTCCGCCGCTGCGAAGTTTGTTTAGTGTGCGCGTGCGTTCACGCTGGTTCATGTCTCCGTGCAATGCGCCGGCGTCAAAACCTTGGGCTGAAAGATTGTCAGCCAGTGTATCAGCATCACGTTTGGTAGCAGTAAAAATGATGGCTTGTTTTAGTGTTACGTCACGTAAGACGTGATCTAGCAGCTTATTTTTGTGTGATAGATCATCCGTATAGTGAAGTCTCTGCTCGATATTATCAAGCTTTGCCTTTTGCGTGGCGATTTGAATGCGTTTCGGCGACTTGAGCAAGCGTGAGGCAACTTTATCAATTGCATTGTCAAGTGTGGCTGAGAATAATAGCGTTTGTCGGGTTGCGGGTGTTGCGGCTGCGATGGTTTCTACATCGTCAATAAAACCCATGTCGAGCATTCGGTCGGCTTCGTCTAGTACGAGCATTTCCAAACGTGAGAAATTAATGCGTCCGCGCTGGATGTGGTCAATTAAGCGTCCGGGCGTAGCCACCAAAATATCAACAGGTTGTGACAATAATTTATTTTGTAATGGGTAAGGCATGCCACCTAAAATGCTGACAACTTTGGTGCGTGCCAAGTGTTTGCCATATTTTGATGCGGCTTCAGAAACTTGTAGTGCAAGCTCGCGTGTTGGGGTAAGTATCAGGACGCGCGGGCCTTTGCCACGCTCTTTGGGTGGTGTTGCTAAAAGGTGTAGTGCTGGCAACATAAAAGCGGCTGTTTTGCCGGTTCCTGTTTGGGCGGATGCCATGACGTCATGACCAGCTAATAATTCTGGAATTGCTTGCTGCTGAATAGGCGTGGGTGCTGTGTAGCCCGCCTCAGTAATTGCTTTGATGATAGAGGGGTGTAAATTTAGATTTTCAAAAGACACATTAATTTCCTGGTAAAGAAAAACAAAGTGCGCGAGCAGAAAAAGACAGCCAGAAATAAATTAGCTAAGTACCGCTAGCGCAGACATATAAAGCATCGTCGCTAACCAAAGCTACTGAAAGTTTTTGTTAAAAACTTGAAAAAAGGAAGGAGGTCAGGAACGATGAAACCGGGGTAAGGCTTGTTGAGCCTTTACCGAAGGCCGGAGTATACAGTAATCACGTGTGATTGCTATGGTTAATTTAGACTATAATTCTGTTGTATTTAGGCTTCCATCGTAACTTGCTGATTAAGAATAAAAATATATTCATTATTGTGCTTTTTCTTTTAGTGCTGAATTTTACTTAGTAATTGATACTTTGGCGAATTTTCGTTTTCCGACTTGTATGACGATCGTTTCTTCGCTCATTATTTTGAGGGATTTGTCTTCAACTTTTTCACTATTTAATTTAACACCGCCTTGTTTGATCATTCTTATCGCTTCACTGGTACTCGCAGTCAGGCCAGATTGTTTTAAAATTTGTACGAGAGGTAGTCCGTCGTCATTTCCCGCTTGAATGCTAATTTGTGGCATGTCATCAGGTAATGCGCCGCGTTTGAAGCGCGTTTCAAAGTCGGTCAATGCGTCTTCAGCGTCATGTTTGTTATGAAAACGAGTGACAATCTCTTGTGCAAACATTACTTTGATGTCGCGTGGGTTTCTGCCTTCTGAGATTTCTTTTTTCCACTGCTGGATGGTGCTGATGGATTCAAAAGAGAGTAATTCAATATAGCGCCACATTAATTCATCCGAAACAGACATCAGTTTGCCAAAAATTTCTTTGGGACTTTCAGTAATTCCAACATAGTTATTTAGGGATTTTGACATCTTGTTGACACCATCAAGTCCCTCCAGGAGCGGCATAGTGAGGATGCATTGTTGCTTTTGTTCATAATGTTTTTGTAATTCACGCCCCATCAATAGGTTAAATTTCTGGTCTGTGCCTCCAAGTTCTAAATCAGCCTTAAGTGCAACCGAGTCATAGCCTTGCACAAGTGGGTATAGAAACTCATGAATAGCAATGGGTTGGTTGCCGCGATAACGTTTATCAAAGTCATCACGTTCCAGCATGCGTGCAACGGTATGGGTGGCAGCCAGTTTAATGAGGTCCGCAGCGTTTAGTTTGTCCATCCAGCTAGAGTTGAATACAACTTCTGTTTGCTCTTGTTTGAGTATTTTGAAAACTTGCGCTGTGTAGGATTTTGCGTTTTCTGTAACTTGTTCACGTGTTAATGGTGGTCGGGTTGAGTTCTTTCCGGTAGGGTCGCCGATCATGCCAGTGAAGTCACCAATTAGAAACAAGATATGGTGTCCCATGTCCTGTAGTTGTCTTAATTTATTGATTAAAACAGCGTGGCCAAGATGAAGATCGGGTGCCGTTGGGTCAAATCCGGCCTTAATTCTCAGTGGACGATTAGCAAAAAGCATTGATTCTAGTTCTTTCTCTACCAATAGCTCGCTACTGCCTTGTTTTATAATTTCTAGTTGTTCTAAGATTGTTTTGCTCACAATAGGTATAAAGTAATTTCAAAGAGTTACGATTATATATATATCATCATCACTTAAAGTGATGATGATAGTAGATTAATCCATAGAAATAAGCTGTTCCATGTTAAAATTAAAGTTGACTGGAACGATAGGAGGTATGTTTTTATATGTTGTTAATGCCGTTACAAGAAAAAAAGAAGATTTTAGCTTATAAATCGCCCGTGTTAACAAAAAAAAGATTAGCTTGGCTTGTTGTTTTGTCTAGCTTGCCCTTGTTTGGTGTCGTTACTGCGTTTGGTACGGCGCCCAATACCTACATAGAAACCTTTCAAGTTGAGGAGGTTGTCCGCGATTTATCTATCCCAAATATTGTATATAACAATAATTCAAATCGGAATTTTTGGCACCAGGAAAACATTCAACGGGGTGATACGATAGCTGCGATTCTTACGCGATTACAAGTAAATAATCAGAACAAATCAGCCTTCCTGCGCGCCGCTAGGAATAGTCAGGCGATGCGTAAATTAATACCAGGAAAAACTGTTTATGCACAAACAACTGCTCAGGGTGAGTTGTTGATGATGCGTTATTTCTTTGGGAATGAAGAGCTGTTTTTGATGGAAAAAACAGATGGTACGTTCCAGATGATTGAGCAGCAGGCTGAGCTTGATGCACAAATTCGTATGAGATCAGGTACGGTAACAAGTTCTTTGTTTGGCGCAACTGATCAAGCGGGTGTTCCTAATAGTATTGCTCTCCAAATTATAGACATTTTTGAGACGGAAATTGACTTCCACCGTGATATACGCAAAGGTGATCGTTTTACTGTAGTATATGAAACACTCCATGACAATGGTGAGCAGGCTAAAACGGGAAGAATTTTAGCTGCTGAGTATGTCAATAAGGGGAAGTCTTATAAAGCGTTGTATTTTCAATCACCTAATGGTGATGGTGGTTACTACACGCCTGCTGGTGAGAGTATGCAACGACAGTTTTTACGTTCCCCTTTGGAATTCTCTCGTATTAGCTCAGGTTTCTCCAATTCGCGTTTTCATCCAGTGCTGAAAAAATGGCGCTCACATCGCGGTGTTGATTATGCGGCGCCTACGGGTACGCCGATAAAAGCAACGGCGAATGGAACCGTTTCATTTGCAGGCAAAAAAGGTGGTTATGGCAAATTGATCGTATTAAAGCATAATGGTAAATATGATACAGCGTATGGTCATTTGTCTCGTTTTGCTAAGGGTTTGCGTGGTGGGGCGCGTGTAAATCAAGGCGATGTGATTGGATATGTTGGAGCAACTGGCCTAGCAACTGGCCCACATTTACATTATGAGTTGCGTGTGAATGGAGTTCAGCATGACCCCGCCAAAGTGGTTTTGCCATCAGCGCCACCAATTGCAGAAAAGGATCGAGTGGCCTTCTTTAAGGAAACTGAATCGTTAGTTTCTCGTTTGGATATAATGCATAATACCAATTATGCTTCTCTTAATTAATTCCGAAATCTATCAATAGATGATTAAAGGGTTAGTTATCATTTGAAACCGGCTTATTATATCGGCATCATGTCAGGTACTAGCTTGGATGGTGTCGATGCCGTATTAGCTGACTTCACCACACTATCCCCGCAGTTACTAAAGACACATTTTTTGCCTTATGATGAGCGCTTGCGTAGCCGGTTATTGGCTTTGCATCAGGAAGGCAATAACGAATTGCATCGTGCGGCTATGATGAGTAATGAACTGTCTGTACTTTATGCTAATGCGATTAATGATTTACTTAAGATGAGTGGCCTGGTACCAAAAGATGTTATTGCTGTGGGTTGTCACGGTCAGACCATACGACATTGCCCTGAAGTTGAGAAGAATTACACGATACAGTTGGTTAATGCTGCTCTGTTAGCTGAATTAACAGCTGTCACTGTCGTAGCTGATTTCAGGAGCCGTGATATTGCTGCTGGAGGACAGGGTGCACCGCTGGTGCCGGCTTTTCATCAAGCCATATTCATGCGGCCAGAATACAGTCGAGTGATTCTGAATATAGGTGGGATATCTAATATAACAAGCCTTGAGCCAGGTAAGACGGTCATCGGGTTTGATTGTGGCCCTGGTAATTTGCTTATGGACGCTTGGTGTTTGCGCCATACAGGTCGTCCTTATGATCAAAATGGAAAATGGGCGTCGTCCGGTGAAATTATTCCTACGTTGCTTGAGAAGTTACTTGCCCATCCGTTCTTCTCACTTCCTCCGCCAAAAAGCACAGGTAGAGATATGTTTAATATGGCTTGGCTAGAGCAGTATTTAGTAGGTCATGAGAAGCCAGAAGATGTGCAGGCGACACTATTGCAATTGACTGCACAGACAATTACCAACTCAATATTAGATTATTGTCCGAATTCTGAGGAAATTTATGTTTGTGGTGGTGGTGCACGTAATGGTCTATTGATGTCTTGTCTTAGTGGGGCTTTGTCTGAGAAAAGTGTTGGGTTGACGGATCAACTAGGAGTTGATGCAGATTGGGTGGAGGCCTATGCATTTGCTTGGTTAGCGCAGCAGACTATCATGGGTATACCGAGCAATCTTCCGGTTGTTACGGGTGCTAAGGGGGGGAGGATTTTAGGTGCGATCTACCCCGCCTGAGTGAAGTTCTTAAACTGAGAATGAAGAACCGCAGCCGCAGGTACTGGCGGCGCCAGGGTTATTGATAATAAATTGAGCGCCATTTAGATTCTCTTGATAATCAATTTGTGCCCCAATTAAATATTGGAAACTCATTGGATCAACCAGTAGTTTGACGCCGTTTTTTTCAATAATGGTGTCATCCTCATTTACTAGTTCATCAAATGTAAAGCCGTATTGAAAGCCTGAGCATCCGCCGCCGCTAATGAAGACTCTTAGCTTCAGATTGTCGTTTTCTTCTTCTGTAATTAACCGCTTAACTTTTCTGGCGGCTTCATCTGTAAAAGATATCGGTGGAGGCGGTGGATTAGTTGCGGTGTTTGCTGTGCTAGCAATAGTCATAATAAGTTCTCAAATGTAAGCGAAGCTCGAAAATATGTTTCTACTATATCATTATACAAATACTAATCAGACGACGCAGGAATTAATGTGACCAATTTTTCAGGTTGTACGTTATCCATGCGAATTAACTTTCCTTCGACGGATGCACCTAGTTGGATTTCCATTGAACCATAATGAACGTCACCAAACACTTTAGCTTTTGCTTGTAGTTCTAAATATTCATCTGCTTGGATTGGGCCGGTAACGGTCCCGTTGATAATAACATTGGATACCTGTATTTTGCCATCAACATTTCCCTGGTCACTTAATACAAGGGTGTTTTGTGTGTCACCAATAGCGGTGATATTACCACAAACATGACCGTCTACACGTAGTCCTCCGCTAAAATTGATATTGCCTTCGATGTGTGTCTTGGTGCCGATAAGCGTATCAATATGATTGTGTTGTTTCCCCTTTTTATTTTTACCAAACATATTAGTCTCCTTTACGATGACAGTTCAGCTGTCTGTGTTAATTTAGCTTCAGATTTGTTTTTTTCGAAAACTTGCACTTGTATATTCTCCACGACTGCATTCTCCGGTGCTTGAAAACTCTTATCAATTCTCTTGTAATGTTTAAAGTTGACCGGGAATAACTTGGAAGAGTCGCTATTAGTAAGCGCTATAATTTTCTTCTCAGAGTCTTGTCGTAATGTAATTAAAAATTTTAAGTTTCCCTCAAAATCCTTGGGTCGTTGGCCGCCCTGAGTCAATAAAAGGGTATACCGATATTGTCTTGCAGATTGTCCCTGCGTCAAATTGAAACGATTGATAGATATACCTGAAGCTGTGTCACTATTATTTGTCATGAGATGCTGGAAATAAACCAGCTCTTCTTTAAGACGATGGTTTTCTTCCCCAAGCAACCTGATTTGTTTTGTTAAGTCGTCATTTACTGTATTGTTCATTTGCAATTTGCGTGCAAATTTAGCAAGTACTGCGCATCTTTCTTGTGTATGGTTTTGTAGACATGTGTTCGCGTCATATAAGGTAGTTAATTCTTCATTGATTAGCTTGCCATTATTGCTGGTATTTGTGTCCAATGATTTTCTTCCAAAGCTATACATTCCCCAAGATAGTGCTAATAACAAGGAAATGAATATAAATATGGCGAGTAGACGCGAACTCCATGGGGTGTATGGACGTATTACAACGCGAGGCGAGGTAATATTAGATTTATTTTTTTGTTTTTTTGTCACGTCTAAATCTCAATAAATTCATTCTTCAGGATGTTTGTGGTTACTAACGGAGTAAACAAAACATACTTGATGCGTAATAAACCAAGTTTTTGTAATGTAATTCTAAGCCAGTAAAGCTTTTAAGTGAATCGGTTGTCTCCTAGGGTAGTAATGGAGCATGGTCAATGCCTAGCGTTTCAGGTAGTCCAAACATAAGATTCATATTCTGAGTAGCCTGCCCAGCAGCACCTTTAACTAAATTGTCTGCAACAGATAATACAACGACGATATCACTATTCTGAGGTCGATGCACTGCAATGCGGCATATATTTGAGCCGCGAACTGAACGTGTTTCCGGATGTTTGCCTGCAGGTAAAATGTCCACAAACGGTTCATCTGCGTAACGTTTTTCATATAATGATTGTAAGTCAATATCTTGAGAGAGTCTTGCGTAAAGCGTGGCATGAATGCCGCGGATCATGGGGGTTAAATGGGGTACAAATGTAAGTTTAATAGGCTTTCCTGCAACATTAGATAAGCCTTGCTTGATTTCAGGTAAATGACGGTGACCAGGAACGCCGTAAGCTTTGAAATTGTCAGCTGCCTCGGCAAAGAGTGTGTGTACTTCGGCTTTTCGCCCTGCACCCGATACGCCAGACTTCACATCGGCAATAAGGTTGTCACTGTCAACAATGCCCACTTCTATTAAGGGGAGAAAGCCAAGTTGTACGGCTGTTGGATAACAACCTGGGTTGGCGACTAACCGTGCATTTTTTATTTGATCGCGATTAATTTCTGGTAAACCATAAATGGCTTCAGCAACTAATTCTGGACTGGCGTGAGGCATGCCATACCATTTCTCCCATTCAGTTACATTTTTAATGCGAAAATCTGCAGCCAAGTCAATGACCTTAACACCGGCATTTAGTAATTCACTAGCTTGCTGCATGGCGATACCGTTGGGAGTTGCAAAGAAAACTAAGTCACATTTTTCTAATTCAGCATTTGATGGGTCGGAGAACTTAAGTGTGACGTGGCCACGTAAATTAGTGAATAAATCGGCAACGTCCATTCCCGCTTCCTTGCGAGAAGTGATGGTTTTTAAATTTACTTCTGGGTGCTGGGATAGAATGCGTAGTAACTCTACGCCAGTATAGCCTGTCCCACCTACAATGCCTACATTGATCATGGTGACTCCGTTCTAATGCGAGATTTGTTGTTTCTTAGATCACTCAATATAAATAAAAAAAGCCGCCAGTATTGGCGGCTTTTAGTGTGCAAGAGCAAATTATCGTTTAGAGAATTGCTTGCGTCGACGTGCTTTCCGCAGACCTACTTTCTTCCGCTCAACTTCACGTGCATCACGTGTCACTAAACCTGCTTTACGTAGTGCGGGCCTAAGTGACTCGTCAAAGTCAATCAATGCGCGTGTAATGCCATGACGAACCGCTCCTGCTTGTCCTGATTCACCGCCGCCATGTATGTTTACCATGATGTCAAACGTGGTGAGATTTTCAGTTAATTCTAAAGGTTGACGGGCAATCATACGACCCGTCTCACGAGAGAAAAAAACATCAATTGGTTTATTATTAATTGTTATTGTACCAGTGCCAGGCTTCATAAAAACACGTGCCACAGAACTTTTACGTCTTCCGGTGCCGTAATTGTAACTTATTGTCATAATTATTAAGCCCTAACTTCGAGTGTTTGTGGTTGTTGCGCTGCGTGAGGATGTACATCACCAGCATAAATTCTAAGTTTTTTAAGCATTGCGTTACCCAGTGGTCCTTTTGGTAGCATGCCTTTTACGGCTTTCATCAGAGGACGGTCAGGGAAGCGGTCATGCATTTTTTTGAAGTTTGTTTCATATAGGCCGCCTGGGTAACCAGAATGGCGATAATAGATTTTGTCCTCTGCTTTATTACCGGTGACTCGGATTTTATCCGCGTTGATTACAACGATATAATCTCCGGTATCAACATGTGGCGTAAATATTGGTTTATGCTTGCCGCGTAAACGGTGCGCAATAATTGTGGCCAAACGCCCTAATACTTTATCGGCGGCATCAATTACAACCCAATCATGGGTGACTTCTTGTGGTTTTGCTGAAAATGTTTTCACAGAAACTTATCCTGCTCTAGTTATTCTAAGGAAGCCGGAGATTTTATGTGACGTAAGTCTGAATGTCAAACTGAATTATGATTTTCCCTTTCTTTCTCCAATATAAATACCGCTTTGTTTTTGGTGATAATGGTAATCAAAATAGCTGAGTAAATAAAAGTGGACAAAAGAATTACGCCAATTACCACGGCTTGAAACATCTGTAAGTGTTCGAATGATGGTGGAATCATCATCAGCATCACCACGGATAGGCCGCCTTTAATGCCGGCAAAAGTGAGAATGCCCCACCAGCGAAAATTCACGTTAGTCATTTTGGTTGTTTGGTTGGTGATGATGGCAAATTTCCCCATCATCAATGCACGAATGACCGTGGTTGCCAGAAACATGCTGATAATTTCTGCTTTATATTGCCATAGTTGAGCTAGGTTGACGATCTCCGCCATAGCTATAAATAAGATGGTGTTCGCTATGATGGCTAGTAGTTGGATATCCTCTTTAGTACGGATATGGCGGTCGCGCTCGGTTACCGTTGCTTTAATTCGAGTTAAGATGCCAATGATGATATTGTGTGATGGCTTTATGGTCTGTTGTGCGGCTTGTTGTAGTGCTTCTTCGTCCGCATCTAACTGCCGTGCTTCATCATTTAATGCATTGGCCATCATGTGATGTACGGTAATCGTTGCAATAATGCATGACAAAATGCCAGATAAATGCATATGCGTATGACCGCCAAAAACGTTGAGTAGGGTATAAAAATGTTCGGCAAGCTCAAAAGCACCGTAGCCTGTGCAGAGCATAATCATCATTTCAGCAATGTGATTGTCGGTTGTTTTTAATACGAGCAATCCGAGATAACCCACAGTAATGCCTAGGACGGCAGACCCTAAAATGACGATTAAACTGATTTCTGATACATAAGTGATAGTGATTTCGTTGCCATCCAGTGCGTATAAACCAATGAATACGAAGATGATCAATGCAGTTGCGTCATTAAAAAGGCTCTCACCTTCCGCGAGTATTTTTAAACGGTGTGGTAGTGTAAATTTGGAAAAAATGCTGACAACTGATACAGGGTCAGTTGCTAATACCATGGCAAATAAGACGATAGTAGCGGCTACTGATAGTTGGTACTCGCCAAAAATAAAATCAGCCGTAAAAATGGCCGTAGCGACAGATAAGGCAACTGCGACAACCGATAGATAAAATAAGCTTAGCCCGTTTTCTTTTAAATCTTTTATATTTAATTCCAGCGAGTCGGCAATCAACAATATGGGTAATAAAAATAACACCAGTACCGCAAAATCAGCAGGGTTGCCTGTGAATAACGGTGCGGCATGAAATAAATGATGAAATATAAATGAAAGGCTGATTAATCCAAGCGGGGATGGGATTTTAAATTTATCTTCGAGTTGCAATGCAAAATACAGAATGCCTGCGATTGATAGCAAAATTAAAACCATTTATATTTCCCCGATTTCTAGTTGATCATCGTTATAATCATAGCAACCCTAATCCGAGAGAAAAACACTTGAAAGATAAATCTGTAGCGCATTCATCAACCGATACGGTTGTTTCTAATTTTATTCGTAGCATTATTGATGAAGATAATCGTTCAGGCAAATGGCAGGGGCGTGTAGAAACGCGCTTCCCGCCAGAGCCAAATGGTTATCTTCATATTGGTCATGCAAAAAGTATTTGTCTAAACTTTGGTGTGGCAAGCGATTACAAAGGCGTGTGTCATCTACGTTTTGATGACACGAATCCTGAAAAAGAAGCTCAAGAATATGTTGATGCCATTTGTGAAAATGTCGCATGGCTAGGTTTCGACTGGGGGCAGAGTTTGCATTACTCATCAGATTATTTTGACAAACTTTACGAGTATGCAGAGTATCTGATTCTTCAGGATAAAGCCTATGTAGAAAGCCTTACAGCAGATGAAATCCGTGAGCAGCGCGGCACCCTAACTAGCCCAGGCCAAAATAGCCCTTATCGTAACCGTCCGCATGAAGAAAACCTGGATTTATTCCGACGTATGAAAGCCGGTGAGTTTCCAGATGGGCGGTATGTGCTGAGAGCTAAAATCGATATGGCATCGCCCAACATGAATATGCGCGACCCGGTGATCTACCGTATCCGTCACATTCATCATCAGCGCACAGGTGATCAGTGGTGCATCTATCCCATGTATGATTTTACGCACTGTATATCGGATGCTTTGGAAAATATCACTCATTCATTGTGTACGCTGGAATTTGAAGATCATCGCCCACTTTATGACTGGGTGCTGGATCAACTGGTAGACAAATTGCCGTGTCATCCACAACAAATTGAATTTGCACGTCTCAATTTGACCTACGCCGTCATGAGTAAACGTAAATTGATTGAGTTGGTGGAGGGCGGCCTCGTTGATGGATGGGATGATCCGAGACTGAGCACACTCGACGGATTACGTCGCCGAGGTTTTACACCCAAATCCATTCGATCGTTTGTTGAGCGTATTGGTGTCAGTAAAGCAGACTCATGGATTGATATGAGTGTACTGGAAGATTGTCTACGTGAAGACCTGAATGAATCTGCACCGCGCCGTATTGTCGTATTAAAGCCGTTAAAACTGATCATTGATAATTATCCGGGCGACCAGGAAGAAGATTGCTTTGCGCCCAATCACCCCAAAAAGCCAGAATGGGGAAAGCGTGTCGTGCCGCTATCCAAAACAATTTACATTGAGCGCGATGATTTCATGGAAGAGCCTGCCAAAGGTTATTTCCGTCTGTCTCCTGGTGCAGAAGTCCGCTTGCGTTATGCCTATATCGTGAAATGTGTTTCTGTAGAGAAAAATGCGGCGGGCGAAATAGAAGCTATTCATTGCACCTACGACCCCGATACCAAAAGCGGTACAGAAGGCGCCACAAAACGCAAAGTTAAAGGTAATATCCATTGGCTATCATTTAAACATGCGCTTCAGGCTGAAGTGCGGCTCTATGATCGTCTATTTTCTGATCCTTATCCAGATACCGGCGATAAGGATTACAAAGCATCACTAAATCCCAGCTCAAAGGAAATAATTGCCGCTTATGTAGAACAGTCACTCAGTGAAGTGAAGCCTGAGCAATCATTCCAGTTTGAGCGTAACGGCTACTTCATAGCAGATCGTGTAGATACAAAACCAGGGAAGCCGATATTTAATCGCGTCGTGACATTACGGGATTCATGGGGGAAAGTTGCTGGGCTGACTTGAAATATGGCGTAATATTGCACATACAAACACCTGGTGTAGGAGAATCAAGATGATGACAAATAATCATGATACCCGTGATGCAATTGTTGATGCTGCAATTGAATTGGCTGAAAGCTCATCCTGGGAAGCGGTGCGTCTTTTTGATGTGGCTGTCAAAATGAAGATTTCGTTGGATGATATACGATTGCATTTTCGAGAGAAAGAAGAATTGGTTGATGCTTGGTTTGATCGTGCGGATAGCGCGATGCTTAAATTATCAGAAAATGTAGATTTCCTAACATTGCCTCATCAAGAGCGCTTGAGTGACTTGATTATGGCGTGGTTAAATGCGCTATCAGTTCACCATAATGTGACCCGGCAAATGATTGGGGCTAAATTAGAGCCGGGGCATGTACATATTCAAATTCCTGCGATTATGCGTGTGAGTCGTACCGTTCAGTGGGTGCGTGAGGCTGCGCGGCTAGATGCCACATATGTGCGTCGTGCATTGGAAGAAACCGCCTTAACGACAATTTATTTAGCAACGTTTGTGTATTGGATGAATGATGCTTCTAACGATTCACAAAATACGCGTGAATTTTTACTGCACAAATTACAGCTTGCTGAGATGCTGGATCTTGCGGTATATGGTTCTCAGCAAGAGTCAGCTGGGTCGCCGCCAAGTCACGTTGAAACGGAAGTGGTAGAGTCGAATCGCTGATTGAGTAGATAATGGATCCGTTGACTCATGCATTAAGCGGCGCTTTGCTGGTTCGAGCAACAGCGTCACCTGCTCAATCATCCGAGCAAGTCTTGCCTTTACGTACGCGTATTCTAGTTGGATTTGTAGCAGCTGCTTTTCCTGACCTGGATCTGGCGCTACGACTGATTGATACGTTAACTTATTTGAACTGGCATCAAGGCCCAACACATTCCTTAGTGATGTTGCCTGTGTGGGCGTTTCTTCTATCTTATTTATTTTCACGTCTTTCGCGTAAGCAATATTCATGGAAAGTGTTTTATTGGCCGGTCTGTATGGGTGTTGCTATCCATATAGCGGGTGATTTGATAACTTCTTATGGTTTGATGTTATTTGCTCCGTTTTCAATGCAACGAATCTCTTTGCCATTAGCCTTTGTTATTGACCCATGGTTCAGTTTAATCATCATTACCGGGCTGTTTTTTTCGTTGCGATTCCCGCGGCAAAGAGTTTTTGCTGTTGGTGCTTTGGTTGGGTTGTTGTGTTACGTGAATTTTTTGTGGCATCTGCATGAGCGTGCGATGAATATCGGGGTGACTTATGCGGACTCACAAGCAATGGAAAAGGTAGAAATTAATGTGTTACCACAACCGTTATCAGCTTTTAATTGGAAGATTATCGTTCAAGATGGCCAAACATACCACGTCGCTTATATAAATCTATGGCGTGATCGAGTGAGTCAGCGGTATGTCTCAGATGTATGGCTATTGCAAAGAATGATGGTCGCTTATCAGTCATATGAACAAGTTATGTGGCAACGTTACTATCAGTATGGTAGCGAAGCTTATAATTTGCAGCACGCAAGTCAAGCTTGGCTACAACCTGAATTTAAGAAATTCCGGGAATATGCAGTATTTCCAGTATTGGATCGTATGGATCATAATAGCGATGAAACATGTTTTTGGTTCTTTGATTTGCGATTCCAATTTCCCGAACTGCCGCCATCCTTTCGCTATGGCATGTGTCTTGAGAATAAACGATCTAGCTGGCGAATACGGCGACAACAAGGTGTCTTTTTGATTGACTGATACCGGGTATGTATGACGCATAAAATACGTGTTGTTAATTCAATCAAAATTTTTAATTGAATTGTTATACAATGCCGTGCTAAGTAGTTCAAATTGGATTTGCCGAACGTAGTTGAACTGAATAAGTTCGCGAATAATAAATTGGAGAGAATATGAAGCAAGCATTAAAACATGGTTGGATAACAAAACTAGGTGGCGCAGTATTAATTTCTTTACTAGCGATACCTGCGCATGCGCAGTTAATGCTGGCTCATGAGGGTCATCATGATACAGCCGACTGTTCGTATCATGATGGAGAGTTTCCAGTAGGATTCAATGGTTACGAAGTACCTGATAATGATTTGCCGCCTTTACACGCCTTTTGTAAAAATATCCCAACCCCAGGCAAAGTGAATTTAACCGTAGAATTGTTTGATTGGGATTCTCGTGAGATACCGCTTGCTGTGCGCTTGATAAAAGTTGGACATGATGACAGTCATGGCGATGCAGCACACGAAGAGGTGGAAGCGATTGAGGTAGATGAAGATAGTCATGAAGCTAATGAGCATGCAGGGCATGATGATCACGAAGGTCATGATATGGATGAGTACGCGGGTCATGATGACGAAGAAGCTGCGCATAGTGTGACTGTCAGTGATCACGGCATTGTATACATGCCACCACAGGCGCATCGCTCTGGAATCATTGTAATGTCTGCAGATCTTCCTAGAGACGATTATGAAATTTTACTGGAAAGACATGACGATGCCGGTAATATTACGATTGCAGCGCGTGTTCCATTTGCTGTTGGTGGTGCTGGTCACGACGGTCACGGCGGTGGTTTTGGTATGATGGAAATTGTGTTATTGATTGTCGCTGTAGGTGGCGGTGCGTTCTATTACATGCAGCGTAAGAAATCTGCTGAAGGATCAACAGATAAGTCTTGATTTTGTCAGTGTTTGTTTGTAATTGACTTAATAAAGTATGCCTGGTTTTCTTGACAGTCCCCAAATGACTAAGTAGTCTGGCGATTATGCCTGTTGAGAGATTTAGGGCTATTTCCATGGTATTGGGAGGTAGG
>RCMY010002747.1_pt1 | contig 17709 bp, 19 predicted proteins | sample 2041341 | NCBI WGS metagenome assembly RCMY01 (sample SAMN09708234, study PRJNA481090) | Marine sediment metagenome, whole genome shotgun sequencing project. | reverse complement strand
GTCCTGCTCTTTCACCTGAAATTTGCGCACGAAGGCTTTGTAGCCGCGCCCGACGAGCAAGTAGATGACCAACCCCAAAACCGGTAGCACGATGAACAACAGCATCCAGGCAAATGAGGATTTTGGCGCACGGTTTTCGGAGATCAGAAAGATCGACACGACAACGACATAAGCGCCAAACATGATTTGCAGAACGAACATTGCGGACATAGTGCTCAACTTTCCTGACGGGCCTGACCGGCAACTGGTATGCCTTGTCGGTCACAATACTCTACCTGTTTCTCGGCCTCGTATCCGCCTTTACTTTCTCAAGCCGCAGAAGGAGGCGCGGACGCCCGCCCATAATCAAACCGAACAAGTATGAAACCAAAGAGGAATGACGGTTTTCGACCCCGCCAGTTCGACCGCTAACGCGCGCCGGGCGGTTGATTGACTTTGCTCAATGCAATTTAGCCGGGATGGAACAGCCCGCCCACGCCGTATGCCAGAAAGGCGGCCACGGCCCCGATCGCTAAGGTCTCTAGACCTGATCGCCACCAGCTAGAAAGGGACCAGCGGCTTTTTCCCGTTCCGATCAGAAAGAAGGTGATCAAGGTTGCAAAGATCGAGACCTCAAAGGCGGACGGTACCGCCAGCAAGAAAGGCAGCAGTGGGACAGAACCGGCCAGCAAAAACGCGAAAAAGGTTGCCAGCGACGCTCTTAGCGGACGCGGCGCATCACGAGGCAAGCCGTATTCTTCGGTCAGCATGAGACCGATCCACTTGTCCTTGTCTTGAGAGATGGCTGCTGTCGCTTGGTCCAGAACATCCCCGGTCAAACCGCGCAGTTCAAGTATCTGTCGCAATTCTTCCATCTCACCATCGCGGTGATCCACGATATGGTTTTCTTCGATCTTTACGATCCTGCTGCGGTCATCGAGTTCGGCTTTGGTTCCTAAAAAATTGCTGGCCGCCATCGAGAACCCATCCGCGATGATATTGGCGGCACCCAGTGCCACAATGATAGTGGGTGACAGGCCCGCTCCGGCCACACCCGCCACAATGGCAAAAGTTGTAACCGCCCCGTCAATTCCGCCGTAGATCATGTCTTTGAGGAAGCCGGTTGAACGCCCTGCCGACAGGCGGACGGCAATCTCTTTGGGGCTGTGGCCGTGGGTGTATGACATGGCTCAAATATGCCCGTGATAAGCGGCCCTGCAATTGATCCATGTTAAGTAACTAATCTTATTCCTTGGAATTTTTTAGCCATGAACATGATCGCGATGTTTCTGCATCAAAGCAGTTTGCCGATGTCCTCCGCGCTTAGCACTTTGCCTGCCGAGACAAGCTTTTCGTCGATAACAAGACCCGGCGTGGACATCACGCCATAGCCCGCGATTTCGATGATGTCGGTGATCTTGACGATCTCCGCCGCTTTGCCCGCCGCCTCGGCCGCAGCTTTTGCGTTCTCACCAAGCGCTGCGCACTTCTTGCAGCCTGACCCAAGGATTTTGATGATCATGGTGTTGTTCCTTTCAGATGAACCAGTCCGTGATTGCGTTGAAGAGAAAGCCGATGCCGAGAATGCCGCCAGTTACGACCGTCAGGAACAAGATCAGGAGCGGTAGCTTCACGACGCGCTTTAGCATGATGATCGACGGCAGGGATAAGGCGGTCACTGCCATCATAAATGCCAGCACCGTGCCCAACCCCACACCCTTGCCGACCAGCGCTTCGGCAATCGGCAGCGTGCCGAATATGTCGGCGTACATTGGCACGCCGATAAGAGTTGCGACAGGAACCGACCACCATTTATCTTGCCCCACAAGGGCACTGATAATGGTCTGCGGAATCCAGTTGTGGATGGCCGCGCCGATACCGACCCCGATCAGAATATAAATTAAATCCAGACCCTGTGCACGATCTCGGTGAGCTGGTCGCGGGCATAGCGGAAGCGATCTGCGCGGGTCATGTTGTGATTGGCGTCCTGCACGGGGGCATTGCGCACGAAATCGGCGACCTGACCCTCCATCCCGGCAGCTCCGATCAGCGTGCCTCCCACAACCGCGACCACAAGGCCCACGAACACATAGGCCAGAGCGATCGACCAGTTGAAAATCGAGGCCAGCAGAATGACCGATGCAAGGTCGACCAGTGGCGATGAGATCAGGAAGGAAAACGTGATCGCCAATGGAAGCCCCGCAGCCGTAAAGCCGATGAACAGCGGTATCGAGGAGCACGAACAAAAGGGCGTGATCGTGCCAAGCAACGCGGCAAGCGTATTGGCCCAAATTCCGGAGCGACCGCCGAGAATGCGACGTGTCCTTTCGGGCGGGAAGTAGCTTTGCACCCAGGAGATCGAAAAAATCAGAACCGACAGAAGGATGAATATCTTGATCACATCGTAGACGAAAAACTGAACCGATCCGCCCAGCCTGGATGCCGGATCAAGGCCGATGGCGACGACCCCAAAATCTACCAGATCTGAAAGCCACTGCATACGCAGCAGCTCGTCGTTTATCCAACCGAAGATGTTCATTTGGTTTTCACCTCATCCGCATCTGAACACATGGAGTGGTCACGGACCTTGATCTGCATCACGATCCTGCAAAATGAAGGCAAGCAATGCGCTGCGATCTAATGCATTGCACAACAGACTGAGGTTCGGCCAATAGCAGACCCTATTTGCTGTCAGCGCCGGGGTCTGGCCTTTTGATGGATTGGACGGCTATTGCACACATCAGCGTCGCAATTCGCCATTTGTGATCCCAGGCGTTTTGGGGCGGTTTGAATGGCGCAGGTTACTGTTGGGGGTGAAGGGCGACGGCCACTGTTTTAAGGTCTTTGAGCCCCTCGATTTGCACTTGCGTTACCGTCCCGTGGTGGAACCGGCTTAGGTCGGCCCACCATGTGGTGAAAGTCGCGATTTCACGCATTACTTTTTTGCGGCGCAGGGGGAGCTTTTCAGTGGTGCCATTGGCGAAGGTGATCAGAAGGTCGACCTTTAGCACCTCGTCGCTCTCGAAGGTCAGGCTTAGGAGTGTGGCGTCGGTCGGGGCCATTTGCAGCTCGGCAATCCCATCCTTGATGCTGGCCGTTTGAGTGTCGGTGGCCGCGGCGGTTCGCGAGCGCAAGGCTCCGAGGATTTGGCGCAAAGCGGGCGCGCGGACGAGGTAAGTGTAGGGGAATTCCCAGATGATCAGTTTGGGGCGTTCCTCGGCGTAGCGGCCCGTCAGAATGTAGCTTTCGAACGGCCCGATCATGCCGCCGCCGGTGACTGACATGTTGGTGACGCTGGTTTCAAGCGCTGCCGACAGCGCGTCGGCGACCTGATAGGCGTCGCGCCGGTGACGGTCGCTGAAACTGGTGCCCAAAAGCACGGCTTCGCCTTCGGGGACAATGTCGAGAAGGCCCATGTCTTGGGGGGCGGGGAAGTCGAGGATGTAGGTTTGTTCGGGCTCGAGTGTTTTGTCGCAGGTGCGGTCGACCACGGCGCTGAGCGAGCCTGGCTCTTCGACGATTTCAATAACTGAAAGCGCGGCGGCGTCGAAGCCGGGTTTGCCCAGTTTCTTGGCCAAAGCGTCGGCGCTGTGGGCGGCGCCTATGTTGGTCCAGTGGGTGTCGCGGCGAAAGTAGTAGCGTTCGCGCAAGTCTGGGTTGGCGAAAACGAGGCCTTGCAGGTCGGGAGCGATGGCGCCCATTTGGTTCAGTTGTTGGTTGAGGCGGGCGAATTTGAACTGTTGTTTGACCATCCAGTATTGGCCGGGACGTTCGGTCGTGGCGTCGACCGTTTCTTGGCCCGCAACGATGGGTCGGGGCGGCGGGATCATGATGGCAAGCTGGGTGCCTTGGGCGTCTAGCTCTTTGACGATGTCGCGCATCAGGACTTGGGTGACAATGTCCATTTCGTAGTTTCGCAACAGTTGATTTTCGCCAAATATCCAGCCGGTTTCGTCGCTGTTATATATTGGTGCAAGGTAGCGGTATTTCTTGGCCAGCTTGGTTTCGTCCAGCATATCAGCGCAGTAGGGCGCGCTGTGTGCGGCCAGCGGCAGGAATGCGGCCAAAACGAGCGTTATGAGGCGTGCGGGTTTCATGCGGGGTTTACGGGCGCGATGTAGCGTTCGGGGATTTCCCAGATCACGAATTTTGGGTTGGTGGCGAAGAGATCGCCCGAGGTCAGAAGCTCTTGCATGGGCGCAAACGGCCCGCGGCCTTTGACCGAGTAGTTTACTAGGTCGAGGCCGGTTTCTTGTTGCAGGAAGCCCGCGAAGTTGAATTCAGTGCGGGCGGAAAAGCTTGTGCCGACAAGCGCTACCGGGACGTCGATGTCGGCGAACAGGAGATCGGCGCTTGCCTCGGCGTAGGTTTCGGCTTGGGTGAGGGTCTCCGGTGCAACCTTGTAGATGAAGCTGAAGGCTCCGGTGTCGACGAAGGTTATAAGATCGCCGTGGAAGGGCTCGGGTGGGCCAAAGGTTGTGGTGAAGGGGTTCGGGTTGGGTGCGCGCGGGAGCGTTTGGGCCACGGCCTTGGCGGTCTGTTCCGCGCCAAATGGGGTCCAGTGCGTGTCGGTGCGCAGGTAGGTGTCGGCGGTGCCGCGTGCCTGTTGCAGATCGGCGGCGAGGTCGATGTGCGGCAGGTCGAGGGATTTGAGGGTGGCGAGAGCGCTCGCGTAGCGGGATTGGAAGGCCGCACTTCGGCCGCGGGCGAGGCGGTCTTGGTAGACGCGGGATTTGTCCGGCACGACGACGGGGATCAGGGTGATGCCTTTTTCGGCGAGGCGCGCTTTTGTTGTGGCGATCTCGGTTGCGAAGTCGGGGCCGTCCGGCGCGCGCATTTCTTCGGTGGTGAAGAGCCAGCCGTCGGGGGTGACGACGAGGGCGTCGTGGGTCTGACCGAAAAGCGACAGCTTCGTCGCGGTCCAAAGCGCGATGGCCGTCGCGCGCAGGGGCAGGCGTTGGTCGAGGTCGGCTTCGATCTCGCGCTGGAGGCTGCCCTGGAGCGTGCTTTGACCTGCGAGTTGTGGGTTAAGCGCAAGGAGGCCAATGCAGCCGATGGCGAAGAGGCCAGCAACGAAGGCGATGGACAGGAGCGTGTCGTATGTGCGTTTCATGCCGGGCCCTAGAACTGAAAATAGAGAAAAGGGGAATTGGTTTGGGTGCAGAGCATCAGGTAGCACAGGGCCGAAAGACATGCAGTTTCGGAGCGTCGCGCGATGCGAAAGTCGAGCTTGGTCGGGGCCAGTGCAAGGGTGATGCCGACGGCGAGACCGAGGTACTCAACGGGCTGGTTAAGGTAGAGCATTTCGGGGGACAGGCGCCATCCGTTGAGACCCGCCATGCCGCTGTACATCGCGAAGGCGTCTGACACGCTGGTGGCGCGGAACATTACCCAACCGATGATGACAATGGTCATGGTGAGGAGCCAGCCCGTGGCATTGCCCCAGACCGCGCCCGCTTTTGCGCCAAGCGCGCGTTCCAGCGACAGCCAGCCGCCGTGCCATGCGCCCCACAGGAGAAAGGTCCAGCTTGCGCCGTGCCAGAAGCCTCCCAAGATCATTGTGAGCATGAGGTTGCGGTAGGTTTTCCATGCGCCGCCGCGATTGCCGCCGAGCGGGATGTAGAGGTAGTCGCGCAGCCAGTTCGACAGGCTGATGTGCCAGCGCTGCCAGAATTCCGTGATCGAGCGGCTGATGTAGGGGGCGTTAAAGTTTTCGACGAAGCGAAAGCCGATCATCAGTCCGAGTCCGATGGCCATCGCAGAATAGCCGGCGAAATCGAAGAAGAGTTGAACGGTGTAGGCGACGGCTCCGAGCCACGCTTCGGTGAAGGATGGTGCGTCGAGGGCGAACATTCGGTCGGCAAGCGGTGCCACGGTATCGGCGATCAGCAGTTTCATCGACAGGCCAACGACGAAGCGGGACACGCCTTCGGCAAACTTCTCAAAGCTGTGCGTGCGGTCTGAAAGCTGGTCGCTAAGGTCTTTGTATCGCAGGACCGGTCCGGCGATGAGTTGCGGAAACAGGGCCGAAAAGGCGAGGAAGTCCATCAGATTGCGCGCGGGAGGCGCGTCGCGGCGGGCGACGTCGATGATGTAGCTGATGGATTGGAAGGTCAGGAACGATATGCCGATGGGCAGCACAATTTCGATTGCCGGAAAGGGGGAGGCGGCCAAAAGAGCGCTGAAGCTTGACAGGCCGTCGAGGAAGAACGTCGTGTATTTGAAGTAGCCAAGGATCGCGAGGTTGAGGCCGACGCCGACGCGCACGGCCCAGAGGCGATGTCGTGCGTCTTGGCGGTTCGAGATTACGTAGGCAGCCGTGTAGCTGATCATTGAAATCGCAAGGACCACCAACAGATAGTCGACGCGCCACCAGCCGTAAAAGACGTAGCTTGCCACCACAATCCATGTCGAGCGAAAGCGTGCCGGTGTGCAGTAGTAGACCCCCAGAAACGCTGGCAGGAAGACAAAGAGGAAAATGGCAGACGAGAAAATCACTGGGTTATTTGATCACTGGCCCAAAGACGTCAGGCACCACGCGGATTCCGTTGTCGGTGACGAGGATAGAGATGTTTTGACCGCGACGGAGTTTGACCTCGAAGCTGGGGCTGGCTTCAGCCGCTTCGACCAAAAGGGCGACAGAAACCGGGTTCACCGCACGCGACGCCGCTTGGCCCGGGTCGGTCCAAGTGATGACTTCGGCACCATTGGCTTCGATCACAAGGCGCGCGGGTGCGTTGGAGGCGTTGACGAGGACCATATGGACTTTGCCGTCCTTTTCGCGTGCCGGTTCTGCAATCACCGAGGCTGAATTTACCGCGCTGTAATAGGTTCCGGGCACCGCGCCGTTCAGTTTGGAAGCAGAGATCGCCGCGAAGGTTTCGGTCGGTAAATCATTGATATCGAAGGTGCGTCCAAAGAGGCGAAGGCTGTTTTCGGCGCCGAACTGGCGCACGAAAACCGCGTCTTCTGGAACGGCCGCGCCATAGAGCGCGCCGTCGGCCTGCAACGGTGCCGGAGCCGCGAGGAAAAGAAGGCCAGCAATCAGAACGATGAGCGAGCGAAACATTGGATCCCTTTCGAGTGGAGTTAACGACCCATCAACCATGAATATGGCCACAGTTAGCCGATGCTTGGTTGAGGATGTGCGCGCCGTGCAGGGTCTGGGGACAAGCGATGCTTTTGCTTTGAAGAACCCGCCCGTCAGTGCGTCGTGGCGTTGCGTCAGTGTAGGGGGCTGGAGGCGCTTTAATGGCAGGATTGTCGCGCGATTTGGCGATATTTCGAAGCTTGGGTTTGCTGCTTTTTACTTGAATTGGAGGACTGAAATGGCAGACGCAGACAAAGTCTGGCCTGTTGGGTTGGTGTCCGACCGGTCTGCGCCGCAAATCAATTGTCCACTTTCAAACGGTCAACTGCATCAATTCGCATAAAGAAATCCCATGGCAAATTGTAAGTTGGCCAAGCAACAAATTAAGTGATGGCATTGATGATTCGAGGGAAATAATGTCCAAAAATACAAAGCAAACAATTTTGATGATGTCTGGGGCCTGTTTGACTGGCCAAAACGTACTGACCGCGCTTGAAGGGAGGCGAGAGACCTTCCGACTTGTCGCTCTGAATTCAGAGCCGGAAGAACCTGCTCTTTACGATTTTGATCACGTCCTTCTCGTACCAGAGTTGCGCAAAGATCCCGCTCGTTTTACAGAGATTTTCGACCGCGCCGTGGAGGAGCTTAATCCCGACCTCATCATTCCATGTCGCGACGACGACATGCTGTTTCTCGCTGAACAATCAGAAAGCTCGCCCATGCTGCGAGAGCGATCGCTCTGCGGGAATGCCGATACAGCCAGGGCGATGTTAAACAAGTTCGCCAGTTGGGAGTTTTCGCGCGACCACGGCCTGCCGTTTGCGCCGACAATCCACAGCCAGGATGAACCGAGCGCAATTGTCGCGTTTGCCCGGCAACACAGATTACCCGTTATTTGCAAACCGGAGGAAGGCTTCGCTTCGAAGGGTGTCTCGATCATCATGACCGAGTCCCAACTGGTGCAGCAAATAGGGGCCAAAGGAATGGTCTTTCAAGCATATCTGGGAGATCCGGCAATTGTCGCCAACTACGTCCAACGGTGCGAGACAATGGGCGTTCCGCTGTTTCAATCTTTCGAAGGCCTAAAGATTTCCATCCAATCGTACGTGCGAAAGGACGCCAGCGTGGGCCGGATTTTCGTTACCGAAAACACAATGCGGCAAGGGCGCAGCGAACTTGTGCGCGAGACCTGGTCTGAGGACGCGTTTGATATCGGGACACGTTGCGCGACGGCGTTCGCCGCATCCGGATGGCGAGGCCCGCTGAACATCCAGTGTCAAAGGACGCCGGGGGGCAAACTGTTCATCTACGAATACAATGGGCGCTATACCGGTGCGACTTCGGCCCGGTTATATCTTGGTTACGACGAGGTCGGCGTGGCTGTACAAGAGTATTGCGGTATTGCCGGTTTTGAGGCCACGAGTGGCGCTTCGGCGGGATATGTTAGGCGCGCACTTGTCAGCCGTTCCCTGAATGACGGAAATGTCGTTGAACTTAGAGAAAACGGAGTCTGGAATGCGAAATGAAGCAGCACTTTCGGAAAGCTACAATGAGCATGGATATTTGGTTCTTAACGGCATCCTGGATCACGACTTTATTGATGCGTTGCGCGAGGCGATCCTGCTACCGCTGACCTTGATGGAGCGTGACAGGCTTGGCTCTGACATGTCTCGCGCGCCTGACGAAGTCGCATTGCAAAGTGCCTTGCGCGACCTCAAGCAAAAGGATGGAAAAGCCTATATCAACGCGCTGAAGGCATCACAAAATGACCCCAGGATACTGGCGGCGTCCGACAATGCAGGCATTCGCAAGGCGCTTGGAATTGCCGGGATTTTACACCCTGTCATCGCCCTGAAGCCGTTTCCCATCCTGATAGCCGAAGAGCTTTTTATCGACGGTGGCTACAACATTCGACCGGCGCATCAGGAATGGCCGGTAATGCAAGGCAGCCACAACGCCGCAGTCGTTTGGTTTCCGCTGCACGATCTGACTGAAGGGCACAGTAGTCTGGAAGTCTTTCCGGGAAGCCACCTGAATGGCGTTCTGGATTACGAGCCGTCGCAATGTGGGTCCAAAATCTTGGACTCTCGGTTGAACGAGCCCACTGAGCTTGCCCTTAACAAAGGTGATTTGGTGATCTTTTCGGCGTTCACCGCACATCGTTCTGCGCCGAGTGCTGCGAAACTGCGAATTGCGATGAGCCTACGTTACAACGATCTGGCCGACAAAAGCTTTATTGAGCGGGGTTATCCGGACAATTCCAAGACGACCATCACGCGCGACCCAATTGACGACCGCGTTCATACTTTCGAGCCGGGCATCAATCGCGAATAGAGTTTCTTGAGCGTTCTGCCAATCGAGACCGGCGTTGGTTCACTTTTCAAAAGTATCCGCTGCGCACGGCTTATTTTGAATTTCACAACTTGCCTGGCGGCGTCGATTTCGCCGATCCGCAACAAATACGCTGCAATCTGAAAATGGCTTTGAAGGCCCTGCATTATTTTAGTGTTTTTCGATTGTACCGACCAAGCCGCGGAATTGTGCTGCCGGTAGCCCGTTGGTTTGACGTCCGGCAGGTATTTCGCACCGCCATATGGGGAAAGCAAAACAGGGAAAAATGCATCCCCGTTTGGAGCGAGACTAAATTCCGGCGGAAAGTCGATTGAGACGTTCCGGTGCATAAGCGTCCCATTCAGAATGTCCGCCTCTGCGCAGGCGAGCGAAAATGTATCTAGGTCACGGGTTTTCTTGGCCCCCTGTTTTGTGGGGATAGGATTGTCATCCGCATCAATTTTCACAAACCCATGGTAACTGATCACAAATTCGGGGTTCGCTTCGAGGAACGACACTTGCTTGGCTAGCTTTTGCGGGTCACCCCAAACATCATCCCCGTCGCAATAGGCCACGTAGGTTCCGCGCGTCTGCGGCAGCACGGCGGGCCGCACTTTCTGGTTCTTGGCATAGAGGTTTTCGGATTGAAGGATCGCGCGCACTGTATTGGGAAATGCCTCGGCGACGCGCTGCGCAATCTCTCCGGTGCCGTCGGTCGACGCATCGTCATGGATCAATACCTCGACCCGAAAATTCACTTCCTGTGCAAGGATCGCGTCCAGACATCGTTGCAAATAGTCCCTTTGATTATAGGACATACACAGGACGCTTACCAACGGCGTATCATCGGTGTTGCCCGCTTGCGAGCGGACGGGAGTCAATTTACCGGATGCGACAAGGGTGGGTGTTTTGGATACGTCAGGCATCACACAAAGCGTTCCGGCTCTTGCAGGACCAAAATGATGCGGTCTTGGATATCCTCGCCAAGAGTTGAAAAGATCGGCAAGCATAGTACCTGGTCGGCAAGTTTGGTCGCGTTGGGCAGGTTCTCAGGCGCCGCCGAAGGCAAGCCGCTGTAAGCTTCCATCTGCGAAACGAGGGGATAAAAATACCGGCGTGCGTGAATGCCTTCGGCCAAAAGCGCCTTTCGAAGGTCAGCAACAGACAGTGGATAAGTGTCCTCAATCAGTATTGGAAAGTACCCAAAATTGCGCCGTTTAGGGCTTCCGGTGCGCGGCAGGCTAAGCCCGTCAATGTTCCCGATTGCTGATCGGTATTTCGCATCCAAAACCGCGCGCGCGCTTCGAAACTCTTCGGCCAAAGGCAACATGCTTAGCCCGATCATCGCGGATAACTCGCTCATCTTTCCATTCAGACCAAGCCCCTTAACGGTTGTCTCATCGACAATTCCGAAATTGCGAAAGCGGGCAAGGGCGGCGTAGGTTTCCGGATCATGGCATACGACCGCGCCACCTTCGAAGGTGTGAAAAATCTTGGTTGCATGGAAGCTTAGCGCGCAGGCATCGCCGTGACGCACGATGGCCCCGTCGTTGTCCAGCACATCGAACGCCTGCGCGCCGTCGTATATCGTGCGCAACTCAAACGCCTTGGCGACAGCGTCGATCGCCTCTGCCTCGCAGGGGAGACCAAACGTATGCACCGGCACAATTGCCGAGGTTTCTGGAGTGATAGCTTCGGCGATACGGTCAGGGTCGAGATTGAAATTGTCGTGATGCGTATCGACAAATATCGGGGTCAAATTGAGAGCGGTCAAAACCTGAGGGGTCGCGGCAAATGTGAAGGGTGTTGTCACGACCGAGCCGCAAATGCTCTGTGTTTTGATGGCCGCCATAAGCGCCATTGTGCCGCTGGACATAAGCGCAACGTGCTCGACGCCCAGTCGCTCGGATAATAGCTTTTCAAGCTGCGTGACAAACTCACCCTGGTTGCTCAGAATTCGCGTTTGCCAAAGTTGCTCGAGATAGGGCGCGAGGCTTTCCAGCTCGGGCAAGTCCGGGCGTGTTATATAAGTCTGATCTTTCAAGTAAGAAACGTGGCCGCGCGCGCAGGCTGGCAATGTAAGAAAGCGTCGACCACGAGCCAGGCACCGATGACGCGATATGAAACTGTTGCTTTGTTTGCCACTTTAGTCATCCGCAAATTCCGTCTCAAATTAAGGCCCGCTCAGCTTTTCAATATCAGCCGACACGCGGTGGAGACCGCCTTATATTTCGAAGTTTTTCGACACCAGCGCAAGCAAGAAAATAGGCAACGTTTGATGCGCACCGGCCCTTTTCCCCGGCATCCAAAACCGAATTGAATTCTGCCCGTCCGATCTTGCCCTTGGCGAGCATCTTCAGATACCGTTTCACCAAGTGTCGTTTCAGGTCGGGCTCTTGGTTCAGAAAATCGTTGTGTTTTTCGATAATCGTCCTGAAGCAGCGCGCGCGCTCTTTGGACGAACGCGCGTCCGACAAGCGTGGTCCGTCGTGGGTCAGAATGCTGACGCCGGGTTGCGTCGAGATTGCAGGGACGTGGCCATTTGAATACAGCCTGACGCATAATTCGGTGTCTTCATTTACCGAGAGATCGTTGTCCAGCCCGCCTATTTTTGAGAACAATTCCCGCCGGATCCAAAATCCACAACCAAGCCCCCCCATGCGCTTACGGTGAGACAGTTTTTCAGCGTCGGCCAGAACAAGAACTCCGTCAAAACCCTCAATATGTTGCGTGGGGTCGCGATGCGAAAGCGTCGTTGAAAAGCCCCAGGAATGGTCTTTTGATGCTGCAAACCGGTTCAGAATGGCATCTGGATACCCCGGGCGAAGCAAATCATCGTCATCCAGAAAAAGGATGATTTCTCCACGACACGCCGACACCCCGAAATTCCGGTTAGAGGCTGCTCCTCTTTTTTTACTGTTCTTCACGACGCGAAGCGCTGCACCGGTTAAGTTTCTTAAACTCTCTTCTGCAGATGGGTCAGAACGGTCATCCGTGACAATGATCTCGCTGCCTTCCGGCAACGCCGCAAGCGCCGAGGCGGCGGACGATTGCAGCAGGCCCGGGCGATTGAAACTCGGAATGATGATGCTCATTGGAACCGACGGTTCGTGCGGTACTGCCATGCTTTAAATGCCCTGTCGAAAATGCATTTTCTAGTTCCGAGATTTGGACATCCATGTCCACCCCTATTGGCCTGTGAATTTTATTCCCGGGCTTGCTCAACGCGGTCAGATCGATTGCGCATGTCGGTAATGCAGAGTGAATGCTTTACCAATTTGGCGCGTGGCCCTAGGCCTGATCGGTTGCGTTAAGATGGGGCAATGGGCGGATATTTGACGGGTCCCGTTCCAGAAAGGCGCAAATTTTCGAAGTGTCGGTTTCCTTTGAGACGTCAAAAACCAGCAGATCATTTGGACGATTGCGGAAATAGCGCGTGATTTCTGAATTCCGGCGCAGGAAGGCGGCGGTTCTTGTGTCCTGATCGTAAAGCCGGTCCCATTTCTCGACCACCGCATTGTTCTCTACGAAAGAAACGTGCCGCCGGGCCTGCTCGAACGTGTAGTTTTTATGGAGATAGATCTCGCGGTCTTCGAAGTGCGCGCGGTCGGCTTTGCCGTCACGAATTCCATAGGCTTTGGCGTAAAATCTGGTCAGGCTTTTAAACCACGCTTCGGGGTCGCGAACGGTTAAGATGAATTTGCTAGCGGGAAACATGCAATCGAGCGCCACGTAGAGGCTTTCTTGGGAGAATGGGAGGTCCTGAAATGCGTCGTATTTTGAGACGAACCGCCTCAGGATGTCGTATCGTCCAGACACCAGAACATGGCTCAGCAATTGTTCCTGTCGGGTCTGGCGTGGCAGTTTGAACTTGAGGGACCTAAGGACGTCTTCGACAGTTGTCGTGCCTGTCTTATTTGCGCCGATCACAAATACCTTGGAATACCCCCGCCGTTTGAGGTTTCGTCTTCTCAATTCCTCAAGCAGCTTTGTTTCGTCCTGAGCGATCATAGTCGCTAAGTCTTTAGCCACGAAACGATTTCTCAGTGTCTTTAACTGCTCAAAAAACGTTCGGGTTCCCAATTTAACCTCCAGTAAGTCCGCTTGGCGTCGGCTTTTATCAACCAGATTGCTTAAAGAGGGAAGCGGTGGACAGGACTCACTTTGTGGCATGCGGCGCGCCGGTCTGGTCTGGATATTGCGTCCTGCGAGGTTTTGATCTGCTGGGATACAACGGTCTCGGCATCTCGGAATGACTTTTTCTCTGGAACGCGATCAAGAATGGTCCATCGCGGTGTTCACGCAAGTTACTGTGAACGCCACTTTTACGTCAGGATCAGCCGAATATGCTGATCCTGCAAGTTTTTGATTTTGCTTAGTTCCCAATGGAGCGGGCGATGAGATTCGAACTCACGACCCTAACCTTGGCAAGGTTATGCTCTACCCCTGAGCTACGCCCGCGTCCTTGGGTGTGGGGGAGATATAAACAACGCGACGGTCTGGCAAGGGAAAAATGCGCAGGCCCAGAGGTTTTTGCGCATCGCGTCCGGGTGGTGGGGAGATATCGCTTGAGGTCTGCCCTTGGGGCGGGCTTGCGTCTTGGCGGAGTGGGACTTGCGCGGGTGCCGGGCGGCACCATCCGCGCCCTACCAGTGAGCAGGAACGGGCGATGCCGATAGGATTTGCGAGATTTGCCGCGCAGTTTTCGGAGCCATGTCGGGCAACATCACGCGCGTGGTGTAACTGCCGTACATCTTGCCGTCGTCGCCAAAAAAGTACCAATCCCGCACCTGTTCGACGTCAAAAGCCACGGCATCGCCGATGTGTTTGCGATCAATCGCTTTGGGTTCATTGGCCAAAAGACCGACATAACGGCCGTCGCGCAGGCCAAATGGTTGTACCCAGACGTGTTCTTCCTCGCCGCCATAAAGCGGCAGGGCAATTTTGATGGCGGCGTTGTCGCGCGCCATGCCGCCGTCTTCCAGAACGTAGTCGAGGAATTGGCTGAGGTGACCCTGAGCGTTGTTTTGTGCGACCGTGAGGGCCACGAGGTGTTTTTGAGAGTTGGCTATCGGGTCACTTGGGCCCGCTTGTGCCGGTCCGACGCTGTAGCCTGCGTTGGCCGCAACGTAGTTCACTGACAAAAGGACAAGTCCAAAAATTCGTCCGCGCATCTTCCAATTCATGAGGTCGCTCCTTCGCACCGTTCCTTGGAAACTCGGCTGCGAATGGGGCGAAGTAACTACAACAATAAGGCAAAAACTGGATAATTAGGTCCATTCGCGAAACGCCGGTGATTCCGCTGATCACGGGTCTAGGGTTTGCGAATTGCGAAATAGTTAACGCGGGCTCAGGCTTGAGTGCCGCTGCGGTCGGGGTTGGCAAAGTGGATCAGGTCCCAGCGGTTGCCCCATGGGTCGGACCAGACCGCGACGCGGCCGTAGGGTTCGACGCGGGCCGCGCCTTCGAAGTGGCCTCCGGCGGATGCGATGCGGGCGTGGTCGGCGTTGAAATCAAGAGTTTCGAGGAAGAGCCAGACGCGACCGCCGCCCTGCTCACCGATGGACTTGCGTTAACGGTCGTCGGCGGCGCGGGCCAGCAGGATATTGGTGTCGGCCCCCGGCGGTGCGATGCGGACCCATCGTTTGTCGCCGCCAAGGTCGGTGTCTTCGATGAGGTCAAAGCCGATGGCGGTGAAAAAGGCGATGGCCTCATCGTAGTCGGGCACGAGGAGGGAGAAGAGGGCGATGCGGTGGGGCAATTGCGGGCTCGCGCTGTGAAGGTGTGTCTTAGGGGACATTGTGGTGCGCGGCTTGGCAAGACTTACATCATCAGCGCGCCAAGCGAGCGTTCTGTGAAGACGCGGATGTAGTCGCCGGGCGATGACCCGGCCCAGTAGACCCAGAGACGGGTCGGTGTTTCGTCGTCGATCCAGACGAGGTCGCCTTCTTCCAGACCGCGCAGCTCGGTGCTTATGTAGGTGACGCGTGTGTTGGCGAGAAAGTCCGTCGCGCCCATGGTGTCCTGATAGGCGGCGATGCCGAGGATGGGCGCGTCGAAGTCGACGTAGCCGTAATGGAGGCCTGCGAGGCTGTCGAAGAAGACATAGTGGCTGGCGACTTCGGTGCCTTTGGCGATCTGGCCTTCGACGCCGCCGATGTCGACGCGGATAGGATCAGTTAGGACAATGTTTTGGTCTTCGTTGAAGGCGTAGAGGTGGTCTGTGTCGAAGGTGTCCTGGCCCACGGTAAAGGGTGTGTCGGGGTCAAGGAGCGTAAATTCGCCTTGTCCGGTTTGGCGCAGTATTTGGCCGTCGAGGACCACGGCTTGGGCCGGAGTGGTGAGGGCGAGGAGAGCGAGAAGAGCGGTGAGGCGGGGCATTTCGGGGTCCGGGTTTTTTTGAATGTCTGAGGTGTTTTCATAGCATGGTTGTGTCGGCGCGGGGTCACATGGGCGTGAGAGGGGCTTTGCCCCCGGCCTTTGGCCTCCCCCAGGATATTTAAGAACAAAAGAGGGTGGAGTGGTCGTCTACATTTTCGGCATTGGCCCCTTATCCGCGTGTTGCCTCGTCTTGATCTAAGGGATAGGCAGGGAGCATGAAAAAAGTACCGAAACCGACCACGGATGATGCGCTTATTCAGGAGTTTCTGAACAAGGGTGGCAAAGTAAGTGTGGGCAAAACCAAGCCGCTGGCGGCGGAGTTGGGCCTGAGCAACAACACTTGGAATAATAAGCTGACTAAGGAAGAGAAGGCTGCGCGGGATAAGAAGTGATCTTGTCTGTGGGTGGTTTTGCTGGGGACTTGGAAAGTATCGTTGGGGTTGGGCGAGAGCGCCGGGCGTTGCGAAATGCGGGTATCGCTCTGCACAGCACATGATGTGGGGACGGGGTTGAGGCGTTTGGACTGGTTGTTGAGTGTGATGTTTGGGCGGTTCGAAAGGATTGGCGAACGTCTTGTGTGGATGGCTCCTGCTTAGCAAGACATTTTTGAGGTAATCTGCGCATTTGTCAGAAGCAGTCTTGTGTCCGGCCTGTTTGCGCGGTTTAGACCGCTGGCCCTGATGGGTTCCGCGAACCAAGTCCCTTTCTGCTTTGCGGGCATTTATGCCCGAGACATTCGGCGGGGTGTCTTGATTGTTGCGGCTGACTTTTGCACCATCACTTCGCAGGTCTTGCTATCTCTTGTTCTTCAAATCCTTTCAGGCTGTTCTTGGCGTGTAGGGCTCGTTCTTTGTCAAAACTGCCCAGACGATCCGGGCCGTTTTGTTCGCCATTGCCACGCTCGCAAGACGGGCAGGTTTTCGTTCCAGCAGGCTAGCCAGCCATTTATTCGCTCTTTCCGGGTGAGACCGTACTTGCCTGACAAGTGATGTCGCTCCCACGACAAGCAGCTGGCGTAGGTATTGATCGCCCATCTTTGTAATACGACCCAATCGTTCTTTCCCGCCACTCGATTTGTTGGCGGGCGTTAGTCCAAGCCACGCAGCAAATTCACGACCATTCCTGAACTGATGTCCATCACCAATGCTTGCGGCGAGCGCTGATGCGGTGACAGCACCGACGCCAGGAATGGTTTGTAAAAGCCTGACACGCGCATCTCGCTTGGCCTCCAGTCTTAGACGCACCTCATACCACCGCACCTGCCCATGAAGGACACCGAGTTGTTGGCATAGATTGCGGAAGACGTCTTGTGCGATGGTGGGCAGTTCTAACTCAACACCTTCGACCACGCCTTGCGCAAAACTGATCACTCGCGCGAGGCCACGAGCGATGCTGACGCCGAACTCGGCCAGCAAACTGCGCAATGCGTTAATCAGTTGGGTCCTTTGCCGAACAATCAGGGCCCGAGCTCGGTGCAGGGATAGGAGAGCCTGTTGATCAACCGATTTAATTTCAACAAACCGCATTGTGGGGCGTGTGACCGCTTCGCAAATCGCCTCTGCATCGATGGCGTCAGACTTGCCACGCTTAACATAGGGTTTGACATACATCGGCGGGATCAACCGCACTTCATGGCCCAACTGGCTTAGCTCACGCGCCCAGTGATGGCTGGTACCACAGGCTTCAATTCCGACCAAACAAGGTTCAAGTCGCTTGAAAAACGGTAACATTTGCGCGCGCCGTAACGGGCGGTTGAACGCGATCTCACCATCGTCTGTAATTCCGTGGACCTGAAAGATATTCTTCGCCAGATCCAGACCTATTGTTGTAACTTGCATTGGGTGGCTCCTTTCCTGAGCAGTTCATGGCAACTGCAGTATGGCGCATTTCGACGCCGATGGTGCAGGAGCCATCCATCCCATCTGCTT
>RCMY010002208.1_pt1 | contig 17719 bp, 18 predicted proteins | sample 2041341 | NCBI WGS metagenome assembly RCMY01 (sample SAMN09708234, study PRJNA481090) | Marine sediment metagenome, whole genome shotgun sequencing project. | reverse complement strand
TGAACGTCCGCGTGCCGATGGTGAAGGCCGACATGGAGCTGATTCGCAGCAGCTATTAGCCCCGCCGCCAGCGCGGGAACACGAGTGGTTGGTCGATCCGGCGTATGGTTGTTCGTTCGGCTTCGCGTCGGCGAAGGAGAAGTGCGGCATGGCAAAGGATCGACAAGGATCAGATGACGCACTCGACACTCACTATGAGTATCGAGTGTGGGGCGAGTATCCGAAGGCTCGGAAGATGCTGGCGAAGATGGCCACCGATCAGTCCCGCGAGCAGTACGACGACTGCTATCTGCTGGTCGACGACCTGGGGTGGAACGCCAAGGTCCGCGACCGCTCGATGAAGGTCAAGCAGTTGATCGCGGAGAAACACGGCTTCGAGAGCTGGACGTCGGACTGGTACAAGAAGGCCGATGGCGTTCCTGCACCCTTTGATGAGCTCTTCACGGAGCTTCGACTGGATCGGCGGTCCAAAGGCAAGAGCTTCGACCTCTCCAAGGCGGCCGCCAAGCTCGAAGATGACGTGGCGCGAGTCGTCTTTGTTTCCAAGGATCGTCGTCGCTACCGAATCGGCGAGCTGCGGGCCGAGGTCACCGATGTCGAGATCGAGGGCACAGACGAGGCACTACGGACGCTCGCCATCGAGGGTTCTGACCTCGAGGCACTGGTCGCGCTGCGCGAAGAACTCGGGCTGAAGGACGTGCCGAACATGGCGATGCACGTCGCCATCAGCGAGCGCGACTGAACACCCCCTCAAAACCTCACCACCCCAAGCTTTGGTCGTCAGAATGACCACTTCTGGTCGTTTGGACGCACAGAATGCAGGCGAACGTCCTACGAGCGACGTCGGCGCTGAGCGTCGACGGCTCGAGCCTGCTTGACCGATGTGGCCCAGGCGCTTGCCATGGTCGAGCCATCGGCGTCGGGCTGCAGGTGCGGGGTCATTGCCTCCAAGAGGCCGCTGACCGTGACACCGTTCTCGGCGGCAAAGTCGTGCCACGCCTCGTGCGCGTCATCGGAGAGATAGGCGTGGAGCGCGCGGCGACTGTGTGCTTTGGTGATCTGTTTACTCATTGCCAACTTTCCGTCAGAGTCCTCTCGGCTCATGACGAGTGAATTGAAGGAAATTGACGCAAATCTCAGGATTCTCGAAGGTCGCGGTGTCGTACTTCGCCCCCAATGAGCGTGCCAAGGCAGCGACCGGCGCCTGCTCGTGCCAACTGGTCGACATCGGGCACATCGAAGATCGCTAGATCAGCTCGTTTCCCCACATCGAGTGAACCCAAGACTGCGTCCAGACCGAGCGCTCTTGCTCCGTGCAGTGTGCATGCCCGCAACAGGTGGTGAGCGAGGTCTGGGTCATCGAGTCCATCAGCCTCGGCCAACTCGCGCAGCACCGCGACGTCGCCAAGCAGGTCGAGCGACGGCGACGAACCGAGCGAGTCAGTTCCGACGGCGAACGGGACATCTTCTCGAAGGAAGTCGGCAACGGGCGGATGGTCGACGCCGACGATGTGATTCGACCGAGGACACAACGCCACCAATGTCTCCTCGGCGGCCATGATCGCTCGGCCCTCGGCGCTGAGGTAGACACCGTGGGCAACGTGGCACGTGGGCCCGAGCACACCGAGCGATTGGACGTAGGCACCGGTGCCGAGCCCGCTGCCGCCGTCTTCGAGGACGGCAACCCGCCTCGTCGTGACCACCCGAAGCCGATCGGCCAACGAGCCAGTGCCGGTTCGGTACAGCTCGTCCTCACCATCGGACTCGGCGACGTGGATGTGGAGCCTGACGCCGAGTTCACGAGCGAGATCGGCCATCTTCGTCAGGACGGGGGCATCGATCGAATACGGCGCGTGCGGCGAGATACCAACGTGGTTGATCGGTGAGGTCTGCCCGCCGATGACGGCGTGGCGCAACCGCTCGCCTACCCCACCATTCCAGTCCTCGAGGTCGACCCCGATCAGTTCGAGGTACGCCACACCGGGGATGCCCAAGTCCTGCAGGATGTCGCGGCATTCGAAGTCGGTGACGACGTCGCCGATGGCCGTGATGCCGTTGCGGACCATCTGCTCGGCACCAGCCCGGTACGGAATGGTCCAGTCGTCACCGCCTCGCTGGTCGTATTCCTCGGCGAAGCGGATTGACCAGGCGGTGTAGTTCTCGAACGATTCGGCTCCGACCGCAGCGAACGACGTGTACTGCAGGTGAGTGTGTGCATTGACCAAACCTGGGGTGAGCAAACCGGGCCAGCGGGTGATGGTCGCGTCTGGGTGGGCGGCGACGACGTTTGCCTCGGTGCCGACCGCGATGATGAGCCCGTTCCGCACTGCCACGGCGCCGCCCTCGATTGGCGGACTCGTCACCGGAGCGACGAGATCGGCAGCGTGGATGTCGATCGAGCCCGACTGTTCTGTGCTGGCGTTCACCAGGCCTGTGCTGGCGTTCACCAGGCCTGGGCGGCGTCGAGCTGCGCCGCCGATGGGGTGTCGATGGCGAGCCCGGCAGCTGCGAGTTGGCTGGCTGCGACTTCGTCGTCGATTTCCTTGGGCAGCAAGTGAACACCGACGGGGAGATCGTTGGCCGCGAGATGGTCGATGGCCCGCATCTGCAGCGCGAGTGAGAGGTCCATCACCTCGATGGGATTGCCCTCACCGGCCGAAGTGTTGGCGCAATACCCGTTGGAGATCACGAAGACGGTGCTGCCTCCCGGCACACGAAGCTCCTGGATGTTGTCTCGTACCGTGTCGCCCCACTCGAGGGGTTCGGTGAGTGAACCGAGCATTGTGGGATCGAACTCGGGTGGACCGGCGCCACCGACGGCGACGATCGCTCCGTCCTTCATGGCTGCGACGTGATCGGCGATCAGCGAATGGCCGATGCCGGAAGCTGTGATCACGATGTCCGCATCGACGAGCGCATCCATCAGCGGAGCGACGGCGAGCCCGTCATGGTGGGCGGCAAGTGCTTCGACCGGGTCGATCTCGGTGACGATCACGCGAGCACCGAGTCCTCGGGCCATCGACGTGATGCCGCGACCCACCTTGCCGTAGCCAACAACCACGACGACCTTGCCTTGCATCTGCAGGTTGGTGGCATCGAGGATGGCCATGACCACGGACTGTCCGGTGCCGTAGACGTTGTCGAACAGCAGTTTCGTTCTCGCGTCGTTGACAGCGAGGCACGGCACCTCGAGTCGACCGGCAGCCGCCATGTTGCGCAGTGGCCGAACCCCGCTGGTGGTTTCCTCGGCCACGCCTCGCAACGTCGGCAGAGCATCACGGCGCTGTTCGTGGATGCGTCGGACATTGAACGCACCGTCGTCGATCAGGAACTCGGGATGGTGATCAATGAAGGCCTCCCGGAGCTCAGCCGAACGCTCTCGTGTGCTGCCCTTCTCGGCAAACACTTTCACCCCGGCATCGGCGAGCGCAGCAGCGACGGCTGGCTTGGTCGAGTTGGATGAGCCGAGAACAGCGACGTCAGCGCCGAGCGAAGCAATGGCCTCGACGAGGCAGGCCGTCTTTGGCTCGAGGGTGAGCGCCACCCCGACCCGAACGCCGTCGAGACGGCCGCCGGAGCGGACGACGTCGGTGGCTGCAGCAAGCGCTGGCATGAAGTCGGCGGCGAAGTCGATCATCTTGCGGCCGACCGAAATCTCGTTGGTCGAAACCACGTTGGTCTGCGTGCTGTCTGCGTCGCTCACTGGCTTCCCTCTGCGTTGTTTCCCCAGGAGTGGAACGTGTCGGCGTCGAGGATCTCGGACAGTGTGTCGGTCTGGTCTTCGCCGACGTGATCGATGCTGATGCCGCGAGACGCAAGTTTGGCCGTGGCGATGGCACGGTCGAGTTCAGCCGGGAACTGGTGGATACCAGGGGCGAGGTCGTTGCTGGCCAGGTGGTGGCAGCCGAGGGCCTGCACCGAGAAGGTGAGATCCATGATCTCGACCGGATGTCCGAGCCCTCCGGCAATGTTGACCAGTGCTCCTTCTGCCAGGACATAGACCGGTTTCGCGCCGAGGCGGTAGCGCGTGACGCCAGGCCTGACCTCGTCGAAGGAGTCGGCCTCGGCGACCAGCGCAGGAACGTCGACCTCGTGATCGTGATGGCCAGCGTTGGCGAGGACGACATGTGGCTTCAGCGCCTCGAAATGGCGAGACGTGATGGCTCGGATGCCGCCGGTCGCCGTGATGGCGATGTCGGCCGTTGACAGCGCGGTCGCCAAGTCGGCCACCTCGTGGCCATCGCTGTGGGCCTCGAGCGCTCGAATCGGGTCGACTTCGACTGCGGTGACACGTGCGCCCATGGCATGGGCATAGGCGGCGATGCCTCGTCCGACCCAGCCGTAGCCGACCACGACCAGCCGCTTTCCTGGCATGCGCAGATTGGTCAGGGCGAGGACGGCCTGAATGGTGGACTGCCCGGTTCCAAGGCGGTTGTCGAACATGTGCTTGAGCGCAGCGTCGTTGGCGGCAATCACCGGCATGGGAAGCCGGCCGAGGCGTTCGAGCTCGGCCAGCCGAACAACCCCAGTGGTGGTCTCCTCAGACACGCCCTTGAGTTGGGCGTAGAGGCCCGGCTTGTCACGAGCCATACGGATGGTGAGCTCGCCCCCATCGTCGATGATGTAATCGGGATTCGAGTCGGCGACGCGGAGGAGGTCGGCCTCCCACATCTCGTTGGTCGAGCCGCGGGTCGAGTGAACCTCGATGCCTCGTTCGACAAGGGCAGCAGCCACGTTGTCGCGAGTCGACCATGGGTTGGAGCCGGCTGCCACCACGGTGGCGCCAGCGTCGGCCAACACCGTGGCCAAGAATGCAGTCTTCGCTTCGAGGTGCACGACGACGGCGACCTTCTTGCCACGCAGCGAGCCGTCGTTCACTTTGTGCCTGACGAAGCCGTCGAGCACGGGCGAATTGCGGCGAGCCCACTCGATTGCCTGGTGGCCGGAGGGAGCAAGCGTTGCGTCGGCGATGCGAGAGCGGGAAGCGGGTGTAACAGTCACAGGCGGCCTGCTTCGATGATGCGCTGAAGGAACTCTCTGGTGCGGGGTTCCTGCGGATTGGAGAACAGTTCGTCTGGCGGTGATTCCTCGACGATGCGCCCGGTGTCCAGGAAGCAGACGCGGTCAGCAACCTCGCGGGCGAAGGCCATCTCGTGGGTGACGATCATCATCGTCATGCCGGTGCTCTTGAGATCGCGGATGATCGCGAGCACACCGCCGATCAGTTCGGGGTCGAGAGCGGCAGTGACTTCGTCGAGCAGCAAGATGTCGGGGTTGGTGGCCATGGCCCGAACGATCGCCACCCGTTGCTGCTGACCGCCAGAAAGCCGATCTGGGTAGGAGTTGGCGAAATCCTTCATCTCGAAGAGTTCGAGAAGCTCCATCGCCCGCGATTCGGCTTCATCTCGGTTGGTCTTGTGGACCTTTCGAGGGGCGAGGGTGACGTTGTCGAGCACGCTCATCGTCGGAAACAGGTTGTAGGACTGGAACACGATGCCGACCCGCTTGCGCAGCTCGGATTCGGCCATCTCGTCGCTCTCGATGTCGACACCGTCGAGCAGGATGTGGCCGTGGTCGTACGGGACGAGACGCCCGACGCAACGCAGCATGGTGGACTTGCCTGAGCCAGACGCACCGATCAGGCACACGACCTCGTGTTCGGCAACGTCGAGATCAACCGAGTGCAACACGAGCGTTTGTCCGTAGTACTTGGTCAGTTGCTGGACACTGATGCGGGGAGTGGAGGCGCTCATCTCGTCTGCTGCAATCTGCGTTCAGCGTCGCGGGCGGCGTACCAATCGGTGAAGCGGGCAAGCGGCACGCTGGCGATCAGGAAGAGGATGGCGGCGACCATGAACGACGAGTAGTTGAAGGTGCGGTCCTTGATGATCTGTGCTTCGCGTACGGCGTCTCGGATGCCAATGACGCTCAACAGAGCCACATCCTTTTGCAACGACACAGCGCCGTTGAGCAGGGCCGGCAATACGTTGCGAACGGCCTGAGGGATCACCGCGTGGCGCAGTGTCTGGAACTGGTTGAGGCCGAGGGCTTTGGCAGCGGCGCGCTGTCCGTCGTGGACCGAGTCCATGCCGGCGCGGTACACCTCGGCGGTGTAGGCGGCGTAGCTGATCACGAGGGCGAACGTGCCCCAGAACAGGGCGCTCTTTGGCAGGCCAGGAATCTGCAGGGCCGGGACACCGAAGCCGAGCAGGAGAATGAGGAGGAGGCCGGGGATACCGCGCAAGACGTCGATGAAGACGATCGAGAAGAAGCGCAGCGGGGCAAAGATCGGGCCGGTCAATGACCGGAACACAGCGATCATGAGGGAAAGGATCAGGATCAGGATCTCGGCAACGACCCACACCTTCATGTTCAGCCAGAAGCCACTGCGCACCCTCGGGTACGCATCTTTCATGTCTTCCCAGCTGAAGAACTGCTGCCGCACCCGTGGCCACTGTTCGGACGACCCGACCAGCAGCACCACGAGGAGAACAACAACGCCGGTACTGATCACAGAGATCAGTACCGGCGTGAATCTTTCACGTGGGGTCAGCGTGAGTGGCGCCGGTGGGGGCGCAACGTCATCTTGCTGAACAGCCACGTGTTTTTCAGTTTCCTTCGGTCAAGCGACTGTTGATCACTTGGTGATGGTGGGGATTTCGCCGCCACCTTGCAGCCACTCGCCGGCAATGGCGTCGAGGGTGCCAGCGTCACGCAGTGAGTTGAGAGCAGCATCGACACAGTCGCGAAGCGGGTTGCCTTCGGTGAACAGCAGGGCCATGGCTTCATTTCCGCCACTGGACGGAAGGACACCGGCGATCACGCCAGCATCGAGCTCGACGGCTGAGAGGAAGAACGCGGTGGGAAGGCCAACAACAGTGGAGTCGATCTGGCCAGCAACCATGGCGGCGACAACGTCGGCCTGGGTGTCGAACACGGCAATGTCGCCAGCGGGGATACCGATTTCGGTCTCGATGTAGTCGAGGTCGGTGGTGCCAATGGTGGCACCCCAGGTGCCGGAGGCGAGGTCAGCGAAGGTGGCAGCGCCGTCTGTCGGCGAGCCTTCGAAGGTCAGGACCGACCGCTGCACGTCGTAGTACGACACTGAGAAGTCGACGATTTCGTCGCGCTCGTCGGTGGGGGTGTACTGCTGCATGTTGAAGTCGTAGTCCTTGTCGCCGGGGGCGATGGCCACATCGAAATCGGTGCGGACCCAGGTGACGGCGTCAGCAGCGAAGCCCATTTCCTCGGCCATCGCGTAGGCGACGGCGCTCTCGAAGCCTTCACCGCTGGTGGGGTCGTCTTCGAGCATCCACGGAGGGAAGACCGGCTCGCCGGTGGCGATGGTGAGCGTGCCGTCGGCGAAGAGGTCGAGGTTCTCGACCGAGCAGTCGAGCTCGCCCGAGGCTTCCTCGCCATCGGTTTCAGCTTCGACGGTCTCTTCTGCGTCAGAGCCGCATGCGGCGGCGACGAGGCCAAAGGCAAAGAGTAGGGACAGGAGTTTGGTCAAACGAGATGACATGGGACCCTCCAGGGTCAGCGGGAACGAATGCCCGTGTCTACCAAAGGATAGGACTCGACCGGACGGCGATATGCCGTTCGTCACACGCCGGGACTTTCAGGCTGGACGCACGATCAGCGCCTCTTGGTACGTGTGGACATCGTGAAACCCGAGCGCTGCGTACACCGCTCGTGCTGGAGCGTTCGAGGTCATGACATTGAGGCCGATGGTGCGGATACCTCGATCGACGAGGGCCCGTGTGACCGCAGCGGTGGTGGTCCTGGCATGGCCTTGCCCGCGATGCGCATGATCGGTGAGCACCCCGCCGATGGCGGCAACGCTGATGTCGTCATCGCAGAGATGAACGCCAGCCATTGCCACGAGCGACGTCCCGTCGAAGACACCGAAGAACGGACCGAGGTCGATCAGGTGAGGGGCGAAGAAGGCGCTGGCCACCGGGTTGGCCTCGTGCAGCGCCGCAATGGCGGGGAGGTCGGACGCCGTCAGTTGGCGAACACGATCGTCGACCGGCGCCGCCGCAGCGAGCGAGTCGCGATTGGTGAGCAGCATCTTGGTGTGGTGCCCGAGATCGAGTTCGGTAGCCCGACCCCCGTCAGCCAAGGCCTCTGGGAAACCGAAGATCCCTGTTGCGAAATAGCGATCAGGGAACAGGTGGTCGAGATCGGCCCACAGCGCCAACGCCGCGTCGACGTGCCCGGCGTTGATGCCATAGATCGTGCGATCGTCTGGGTCGTCGGAGAGTCCGATCTCACCGATCAATGCACCGTCTCGATGCCACCACCGGGAACGCTCCCAGAAGAAGTCGTTGAGGTCGCCGAGGCCGTAGAAGTGGATTGCTCGATTGGATTCGAGGATTGCCCTGACCGTCTCGCGATCCGCCAGCTCGGGCAGAACAGGGCTCGACACAACAGGGCTCGACACAACAGGGCTCGACACAACAGGGCTCGACACAACAGAGCCGGGGACATGGACCCGGATGACGTCGGCGTCGGCGAGGGATCGGCGGATGTCGACATCGGCCTTTGGGGCGACGTCTGGACAGAAACGCAGCGATGCTTCTTCGAGCGAGAGCCGCACAGCCTCGGCCACTGCGTCCGCCTCGGCGAGGTCGCACTCGACCACCACTGAATCGTGAACGGTTTGCACTGGCACGGCACTCAGGTGATCAGCCAATCGTTGATCGAGATCGCCGTATGACGCCAACATGATGTCGGCCACGCCACCCTGGATCGGGGCATTTCGCCACGCGTTGACCATCACTGACACTCGCTCTCGAGCGGCACGACGAAGGCGGGTCTCGGCGGCGTCGGCACCGAGGTCGTCGACGATCATCTCCACGTAGCGCAACCGCAGCGGACGTTCCTCGAAGTGCTTGGCGATCTCGTTTTCGAGGGGTGCCGTGTGATCTGGCCACAGGTCGAGATCGTGCTCGACTTCGAATCGTCGACGGGTGGCAACAGCTGCGGGCGATGGGTCGGCAACGGCCTCGACGACCACTGCAAGGAGCAGCCGATCGAGGTGAAGGTTGAACTGCTGGCGCCTTCCAGCCAGGGTGCGGCTGGCGAACGTGAACGGCTGCCCGTCTGGCAGGAGAGCGACAGGCGCCGAATAGGCAAGCAACCATTCGACCTCGGCCTGCAGGTCGAAGGGTTCAGTCGTCTGGCCGTTGGCGCCAGGAGGAGCAGCGTCGGGTCGGTCACGGTCGGGATGTCGTTCGGCGATCTCTGCGGCTGATGGCCAGCGGTTTTCGGTCCGTCGGAAGTGTCGGCGGATGTCTCGTACGGCGGGGAAACCGCGGGCCAGCCGAATGGTGAGTGGCCAATCAATGGCGACCGTGTTTTCCCGCTCCTGCTTGATCTCGGCGATGCGGGCCTCGGCCCAGGCCGCGGTGCCTGGGTATGTGCGGCGGTACTGGGCAAGCAGGTTCTTGGCTTCGTCAACCGTGGTGGTCGAGCCTTCAGCCGTCAGTGATCGAGAGAGGGCAGCGGCGCCCGTTCCGTAGGCGATGCCGAAGTTGAGTGCCTTGGCGATCTGGCGCAGGTGTTTGAACCTCGCTGGGTCGTCCCGCTGGAGTTCTTCGCGGTCGAAGCCGAACATCGTTGACGCTGTGCTGACGTGGACGTCATCGCCTCGGGCGAACGCAGCCCGGAGTGGCTCGTCTTCGGCGACCTGGGCCAGGTAGCGAAGCTCGGCTTGGCTGAGATCGGCGTGAACAAAGACTCGTTCGGGATCCGATGGCCGCACGAATGGTTTCATGAGCGGCGTGAAATTTTGAGCGTTCGGATTGCGGCTGGCCAGCCGGCCAGTGTTCGTTCCGACAACTTGGAGGTACTGCGGTCGCATCCGACCATCGGCATCGAGATGTTCGAGGATCGAGTCGCCGTAGGTGCCGAGAATCTTGGCCAGCGAGCGGAACTCGAGCAAGGTTTCGCTGAGCTCGCCTCCGATGCTTCGCAGGACGCCAGCGGTGACCGAATCGAGATCGTTCAGCATCCGCGCGGTGCCGTGTCGGTGCTCGGTCCATGCCAGGACCTCCGACTCACTCCAGCGGTTCAACGCTTCGCGAACTTGCCGCTCAGAGGCCGGATTCCACGAAGGCTCGATGACGTCATCGAACAACGTTCCCTGGCCGCCGCCTGTCAATGTGGCGAGGCGTCCGAGTGTGGCGCGGTGTCGGTGGGCCATCGCTTCGAGCTCGGTGCGCCACCCGTCAGCGTCGAAGGGCAGCCCGGTGCGCTCCATACGGTCGAGCAGCGGTCTGGCCGACATTTCGATCTCGCAGATCGTGGCCAGGCCAGCAGTCTCGATCTCGGCCCTGATGGCATCGGCGACCCAAAGCGTCTCGACGGCATCGGCGGCGGCATACGCCACTTGCTCGTCGCTGAGGTCGTCGTATGCGGTATAGGAAAGCTGGATGGTGCCCTTGCCCTCGGCTTCGATGCCGAGGTAGTGGCCGGTGGCCCAGGCCAGTCCGTGGAACCACGTGAAGCCGCTGCGCCCCTGATGGATGAGGGCATCGGCGATCTGGGCATCCCACCAGCGAAGATCGGGAGTGGTGTCGGTGCTCTCCCATACGGCGGCGTCGAGGACTCGAGCATCGAAGTTGGCATTCCAGGCATCGGCGGTGACGCCGTGGAGGACCGGAGCGAGGAGCGTTGGGTCGACATCTCGAGCATCGACCACGAATGCCTGCTCGCTGCCGTCAGCACGCCGAACTGCCATCGACATCACCCGCAAGAGGTGCTTACGCGGACCGTCGATCGGGACTTCAGTGTCGATCGCCACTCGTCGTGCACCGCGGAGCGCCTCCTTGATTTCGGGAAGCTGGCCCGGATGGGTCACGAAGATGCATGGCACGTCGTGAGGGTCGCGGGTCACTCGAATGACCCTAGGGCCACTTCGCTCGACCTGGGAATGTCACCTCAGTTCAGCGCTGCATGCCGGTCGATGAAGCCGATCACAGCGGCATCGAACGCCTCGGCTTGTTCGATGTTGATGGCATGGCCGCCTTCGAGATCGACAATTTCCATGTGCCCGAGCGCGTCGCGGACCTGGTCGAGCGTTTGCTGAAAGGCTTTCTCCCAGCGGCCGTTCACCAGCATGATCGGCATGGTGAGCGTGGCGATCTGACCGACCGACTTCCAAGCATCGCGGTGACTGGTCACCAGGTCGGCGACATGCAGCGGCGTGGCATCAGCCGCGGCCACCAATCGACCCTTGATCGCGTGAGGCAGGCGGGTGGCGTTGATGGGATGCACCGAGATGTCACGAGTCGATGTCAGCGTCTCGGGAACGACCTGCCTCGCCCTGACACCAGGCCGGTCGATTCCGAACGCAGCTCGCGAATTGGTGAACACGACGCCGAGCGTGCGTTCGGGATGGATGAGGGCGTACCTGGTGGTGATGGCGCCGCCGAGTGATTGCCCGCAGACCCACCATCGATCGATCGAGTGGTCAGCGCGGATGCGTTCGAGCTCCGACAGGACGTGTGCTGGCGCGTACCACTCGGACTCGAGCGGCGCATCCGAAATGCCATGACCCATGAGCTCGACGATGACGAGGCGGAAACGTTCGCCGAGTCGTTCTCGATTGAGGTCCCACTGCGCTGCGCACGACAGGAAGCCATGGAGAAGCAGCAGTGTCGGTCCGTCGGGGTTCCCCGTCACCGTCGCGGACATGCGTGTTCCCGTCATCGAAGAACGGTAGTGCGGGTCGCCAGACGGGGTGAAAGTGGCGCCCGCCGGCTCGACTGGGGGAGTTCAGGCTGACAAGATCGCCCGGTGAACGAACAGACCGTCCTGCGATCGGACTGCGATGGCTTGGCCACGCTGACTCTCAATCGACCAGACAAGCTCAACGCTCTTGCCCCGAACGTGTTCGTCGAGCTTCGTGGCCACATCGAGGCCATCGCCGCCGATGAATCCATTGGCTGCGTCGTGCTGGAGGGGGCTGGTCGATCCTTCTGCGCCGGCCACGACCTTGGCGCGATTGCCGAGGGCACGCACGCTCCGAGCCGGCACTACGAGCCCGAGACTGTCGACGCGTTGGAACAACTGCCGCAGCCAACGATCGCCAGACTCCACGGCCACTGTTTCACCGGCGGTCTCGAGTTGGCTTTGGCCTGCGACATCTTGATCGCTGCCGATTCGACAAAACTCGGCGATACCCATGGGCAGTGGGGCCTTGCTCCAGTCTGGGGCATGTCGGTGCGGCTCCCTGAGCGAGTTGGTGTGTCGAGGGCCAAGGAGCTGATGTTCACCAGTCGCCGTATCTCTGGCACCGAGGCTGCCCAGATCGGCCTGGTCGACCACGCGGTGCCAGCCGACGAGCTCGATGCGAAGGTGGCCGGCCTCGCTGAGGAGATTCTCGCCAACAGTCGTGGGACCAACCGAATCGTGAAGCAACTCGTTGCCGACCGGGCCGAGCGAGCACGAGGTGAAGCGCTCCTGCACGAACGGACGCTGCCGCACGGGCTGCCGAGTGACATGGCGGAACGCATGGCTGGCGGCCGCTGAAGCGCAGAGGATCTCTCATGAACAGCACCGTTGGGCCGCTCGCCGGCGTTCGCATCCTCGATTTGTCGTCGGTGGTGATGGGCCCATACGCCACCCAACAACTCGGCGACCTCGGAGCCGAGGTCATCGTGGTCGAAGATCGATTGGGCGACACGAACCGCTTCATGAGCCTTGGCCCTGTTCCCGGCTTGTCCGGCACTGCGCTGAATCTGATGCGGAACAAACGCAGCGTTCGGCTCGACTTGAAGCACGACGAAGGGCGCGCCGCGTTACTCGCCATCGCTGCGACGTGCGATGTCATGATCACCAACCTCCGGCCGGGACCGCTCGGCCGGCTGGGGTTGTCGTACGACGAGGTGAAAGCGGTGCGGGCAGACATCGTGTTCTGTCAGGCGCAGGGGTTCCCGAGCGACTCGGATCGGGCCGAAGCTCCGGCTTACGACGACATCATCCAGTCGGCTGCGGGTATCCCTGATCTCTTCGTGCGGCAGGGGCACGAGCCGTCGCTGATGCCCACGCTCATCGCCGACAAGGTGTGTGGGATGGCGATCGAATCAGCCGTGTTGGCGGCGCTGTTCCACCGGGCTTCGACGGGGGAGGGGCAACGGGTCGAGGTGCCGATGGTCGACGTCATGACCTCGTTCGTGCTGGTCGAACATGGCGGCGGGGGGATCTCCGAGCCTGCATCGAACACACCAGGTCACCTGCGCATTCTCACCCCATGGCGCAAACCTCAGCCCACTGCCGACGGTTGGGTTCACATCCTGCCGTATCACGCGCCGCACTATCGGCGGATCTTCGAAGCAGGCGGGCGCCCCGACCTTGCAGCCGACGACACTCGGTTCGCCGATCGGCCGGCTCGGTTCGCGAACAGCGATTCGCTCTACCAGTCCGTGGCTTCCATCACGCCGACGCGCACCACGGCCGATTGGCTGTCGATCTGCGATGTCGACGGCATTCCGGCAACGGTTGTCGCCACGCTCGACGAGCTTCTCGATGCGCTTCCGATTGTCGAGCATCCCGTGGCTGGGTTGATGCGCGAGATCCCGCACCCGGTTCGCTACTCCGCTACCCCGGCGACGGTTCGTCGCCCGGCTCCGCTCTGCGGTGAGAACACTGCTGAGGTGTTGGCCGAGATCGGCTACGCCGCTGACGAGATCGAGCGTTTGCAGGCCACCGACGTCGTTGGTTGAGTTCACGGCGTGTCGAGTTCACGCGTGTTGAGGCCGCTGTCGGTTGGAGCGTGTGTTGGTGGCCGCGAACGGGGGTGTCCCATTCGATGACTTTGGTCCTTAGAGGAGTCGATGTTGGCTTTCTAGGGTTTGCAGGATGCAAGACTTCGAGCAACTCGTGCGGACTCATGCCGATGCGGTTCACGCATACGCCCGCGGGCTGTCGAGTGATGCATGGCTGGCTGAAGAAGCCGTCCAGGTCACGTTCATGCGAGCCTGGAAGTACCAGGACTCCTTCCGGGGCACGGGCTCATACGAGGGATGGCTGATCCGGATCTGCCGCAACGTCGTGTTCGACCTGGTCAAGAAGCGCTCGCTCGATCAACCACTCGATCGGGCGGTCGAACAAGTTGCTGATCGAGACACAGACCAGACGAGCGAGACCGAGATTGGTGACTTGATCGAGGATCTGCCGGTTGCTCAGCGCGAGGTGTTGGTGCTCTGCGGTGTGATGGGTTACGACTACGAATCGGCTGCGGAGCTGCTCGATGTTCCGGTCGGCACTGTGCGTTCTCGTCTGCATCGTGGCCGAGCGGCACTGAGTGTTGCTCTGGATGACGCCGCCGCCGGCGAGGTCGCTCCGCCACCGACAGCGAATCGGCCGGTGGCTGCATGACACCCGAGGCTGGCTCGAGCGCCGAGCCGCTTGCTGGATCGGCAACGATGGCCGATCGCGTGCTCGAGCGCATGGCTCCGGTCATCGCTGCTCCTCCTCGTTGGCAGCTCACTGCGTTGATGGCTGCAGCGATCGTGCAGATCGTGCTGGCTGTCCCCTGGCTCGTCGGCGCTGACCCATCGGGGCTGTTGGGAGATGCCTACCCATCGCACCTCACCAGAGACGGAGCGCTCGGTCTTGTCATCGGCGCCGTTGCGGTCGTGGTGGCTCGCCGTCCACATCACGCGCTGGCAGCCTTCGTTGCCGGAGCCAGCGTCCTTGCCGTCCAGTTGAGCACCGGGATCATCGATGGGCACTTCCATCGTGTGTTGCTGTGGGTAGAGATCACGCACGCACCGACCGTGGTGATCGTTGTCCTCCTCGCGATGGTCTCTCGCCCAGAGCGCGGATGGAAAACCGCGTTGCCGATCGCGGCGGCGACCGACTTGCCAGTGTCGAGGGCGTCTGTCCAAGAAGCACAGCCGCTCAACGGGCCGGCACCGCTTCGCCTTGTTCCCCCTGCATCAGGCGACTGAACGAGGCGCCGGCCGCGAGCAAGCAGCCGGCGGCGAGAACAGCAATGAAGGCAGAAATTCCCCGATCGAGCGGCATCGACAGATCGGTCGGCAGGATCGCTTTGTGGGCGGTTGGGAGTCGGCGTGCGGCAAAGGCGGCGAGCGCCGACCCCGAACCAATCGCCAGGGGGAGCGCCGTCGCTGGGCGGTTCGACATCAACGCAGCGCCAACGGCAACGGTGAGTGCGATGAGCGGCAGGACAATGAGGGTGAGCGACGGGCCCGTCTCGGCCGGGACTGATTGGTATTGCACGACACCGGCCACGAGGGCGACAGCGGACCCGGCGACCAACAGCCCCAGAACCAACGATCGGCGACGCCAGGCGACGATGGCTGAGGCAAAACCAACGAGGGCGCCGATCGCGAGCGGAATCAACGAGGGCGGCAGCTGCCAGAAGGACACAACAGCGATGTCGATCTCGGCACCGTCGACCCGCACGGGGATGACCTGCTCGGTCACCTGGTCCCCCGGGTGGGTGTTGATTGGTGGGGCAACCATCAGGTGGGCTCGATGGTCATGCCACGCGAAGCTGCCGTCATCGTCCACCTGCTCCCACTCCGGCGGAGCCTGGGCATCGGCGAAGTCGGGGACGGTGTCGCCATACCGCTCTTCGTTGAGATAAGTGGCGGGGGACAGACGATTCTGCTCGACGATGCCGCCGGCGAGAAAGCGGAGGTAGGGCTCGCCGTTGTAGCCAATCACCTCGATCGTCGCGTCGCTGAGATGTCGCAGCAGAACGAAGCTGTCACCTCCGATGATCTCGACTTCGAAGGCGTCGGTCGATGGAGTGATGGATGCGACGTCGGTTTTGAAGTCGGTTGGTCCAGGGGGATCGGCAGCAGCGGGCGATGGGAACGCCAGGAGGAAGGCAATCGCAGCGATTGCAATCGCAGCGCTTTTGGCTCGATGGGTCACGTGAGGCTGTGCATCACGAGACGTTGACCGTGAAGGAGCCAGATGAGCTGACTGAGCACACATCGGAGAACTCTGCGACCGAAGGGAAGACTTGATTGACCGTCTCGCCGACGCCGACGAAGAACAACCCGACGTTGTGGCCTCGGTCGTCCTCGTTGATGATCTCGATGGCGTCGCCGACCTTGATCTCGAGCTCGTTTGGCATCACGGAGACTTCTTCGCCGCGGTCGATGGCATCGCCTGTGCCAGCGGGAATCACGTAGCTGAAGACGGTGCCAGTGGCAAAGGTGGTGGTTGATCCACCGGCTTCGTCTGACTCCGCTGAGGAGCACCCTGCCGCCATCAGCGCGAACGCGAAGACGATGGCAACGACAAGGCGAAGAAGACGGGGAGCGGTCAGTGGGGGTTGATTCATGCGTTGTCCTCAGTTTCTGAAAGAAGGATGTCCAGGTCGTTGAGCAAGTCGGCTGCTGGGGTGCCGAAGGGCCACGATGCAGTGAGCTTGCCCTGGTCGTCGACGGCAAAGAGCGTGCCGCTGTGCGCGACGTCGATCGTGCCGTCTTCGAGTTCGTCGACCTGATAGAAGACGCCGAACTCACTGGCGGCGGCCTGCAGCTCGTCGTCGTTGTCGGTCCGTACCGCCGTACTGCCAGGCACGAAGCTGTTGACGTAGTTGTTGAGGATCTCGGCCGAGTCGCGGTTGGGATCGATGGTGATCATCGCGAGGTCGATGAGCTCGCCTCTGTCGCCGAGTTCATTGCGAGCGAAGCTCACGTCAGCCATCGTCGTTGGGCAGACGTCTGGGCAGGAGGTGTAGCCGAAGTAGACGACGAGGACGTTGCCCTCATCGGCGATGAAGGCGAACTCGTCGCCGGCTGCCGTCGGCAGGGTGGATGCAAGCGTTGGTGCTGGCGTTCGCCGAGTGCCGGAGAAGGGCGCCGCAGCCTCCTCGCCACAAGCGGTGAGGGTGAGGAGGAGGAGGCCGAGCAGAAAGGCCGTGGCTGTGGTGATCGGGGAACGCATCATGCGATCTCCTCCAGGTAGTCGATGATCGAGTCGATTTCCTCGTCGGTGAGGTCGACCGTCGGCATCAGAATGTTGTAGCCATCGACCCGCTCAGCTTGGGGATCGACGAGCGCCCGTACGAGGTAGTCGCGGTCGGCCACCATTTGGGTGCCGTCCACGAGTTGGCGAGTCGAACCAGCAAGTCCGACCCAGCCGGGGCCGGTGCCGCCGACACCGTCGCGCCCGTGACAGCTCATGCAGCCATTGGAAGCGGCAGCTTGCCAACCGGCTTGCCCGGCCAGCGAGAGGTCGTCTGGCGGGGCGACTTCCTCTGTCCCTCCAGCGCAGGCGGTCACCGCAAAGCTCAGTGCCACTGCGGCGACGGACGTACGAATGAGCACTCTGGCGCCGATCACGAAGGGGCCGATCACGAAGGGGCCGATCACGAAGGGGCCGATCACGAAGGGGCACTGTCGCCGACGGTCACGGTGACGACTTGGTCTTCAGCGGTCTCGAAATCGAGTGTGATGTCGAAGGTGTCGCCATTCTCGAGTGGCTCGACGAGGTCGAGCATCATGATGTGGAAGCCGCCGGGGTCGAGGCTGATGGTCTCGCTGGCCGGGAGTTCGATGCGGCCGACCTCGACCATCTGCATGACGTCACCAGTGCCCATCTCGTCACCTTCCATGGCGTCTTCGCCAGTTTCGCCTTCCATCTCCATCACTTGGGTTTCGTGGATTTGTGCTTCACCAGCCACGCCGGCGTCGACCGACGCCCCGATCAAGGCGTCGTCGATGTC
>RCMY010002206.1_pt1 | contig 17722 bp, 19 predicted proteins | sample 2041341 | NCBI WGS metagenome assembly RCMY01 (sample SAMN09708234, study PRJNA481090) | Marine sediment metagenome, whole genome shotgun sequencing project. | reverse complement strand
GGTCGACCTCGGTCGGGCCGACGCGGCCCGCGTCCGGGCCCGGTCAGCGGCTGGCCGCGCCCGGCGAGATGTCCGCAGGATGCGCTCCGGCAGCCCGGTCCACGGCCGGCGATCGTCGCGCTCCTCGACGGCGTGAGGGACCGCGCCACGTCGAGCCTCGATGCCGTCGGCCTGCGGCGCGACGTCCATGGTTCGCGCGACGTCATCCACGGTCGGCACGACGTCGTCCACGGCCGGCTCCTATTCGGCGCCGTACTCGGCGCGGTAGGCGGCGATGCGCGTGAGGTCGTCGTCGCCGAGGACGCCGCCGCGCTCACGGAGGTGCGCGATGAGCGCGTCGACGTGGGCGATGGCGGTGGTCTGCATCGAGAACTCGTCGGCGAGGACCGCGAGGGCGGAGCGTTCCGAACCGGGCGCGACCTCGGCGCGGTCGACCGCGATCACGAGCCCGGTGATGTTGACCTCCGGCGCGACGGCGCGGAGCTTCGGGACGGTCTCGCGGATCGACGTACCGGCGGTGGTGACGTCCTCGACGATGACGACACGCTCGCCGTCGGCCGGGAGGTGTCCGACGAGCTGCCCGCCCTCGCCGTGGTCCTTGGCCTCCTTGCGGTCAAAGCACACGCCGACCTCGATGCCGTGGTCGCGCGACAACGCGATCCCCGTTGCGACCGCGAGCGGGATCCCCTTGTAGGCCGGGCCGAAGAGCACGTCGACATCGCCGAAGTCCTCGACGATGGTGGCGGCGTAGAGCTTGCCGAGCGCGTCGAGCTGCGGCCCGGTGCGCACCTTCCCGAAGTTCAGGAAGTACGGCGTCCTGCGCCCCGACTTGGTCGTGAAGTCGCCGAACGTCAGGACCTCCGCGTCCAGCAGGAGGTCAGCGAGGGCGGGAAGTCGGTCGCTCATGTCTGGGCTCTCGGGTCGTGTCGTGGTCGGCGTCGACGATGATGCCGCACCGGTCTTCTCAGGTGGTCACTCGCTCAGCGCGATCGCGCGCGTCCGCGCGACGCGGGGATCGTCGGCTCCGAGGTGCTCGACCAGGACCCCGCACACCGCGGCCACGTCGAGCGTCCCGGCGGAGGCCATCGCCTCGAGGTCAGCCCAGTCCTTGGTGCGATCGAAGAACGCCTTGAACACCGCGAGGTCCGCGCAGGCAAGCATCGGGATCCGAGTGCCGAGGAAGCTCCGCTCGACGGCGCGCGTCGCGGCCGCGCGATGAAAGTCGGTCGTGTCGAAGAACAGGTCGACCGGCGTGTTGCCCCACCAGAGCCGGGTCTGCCCGTCACGATGGATCACGGCCTCGTCGTCCTCGCCCCATGCGACCTCCGGCGGCAGCGCCTGCAACCCACGACGGGCGTCAGCCGCGTCGACGAAGATGTTGACGTCGAGGTCCTGCGTCGCCCGGACCTCGGACGTGCAGTAGATGAGCGCGATCGCGCCGCCGAACGCATGCGCGATGCGCGCCGCGTCCAACGACGCGCTGAGCGCGACGAGCTTCTCCGCCAGGTTCACGCTGGTCTCCCGAAGATCGGGGCCGTCCATTGCCGGTACGACGCTCGCGGGCGTTCCCCCACGGCCTCGACGAGCGACAGGACCTGCAGGAACTCCTCGTCGGGCGGGCCACGACGGGGGTCGCGCTCGGGGACAGCGCACGGGGCCGCCGTGAGTACCCAACCCATCGCGTCGAGAAGCCGCGCGAAGGTGTCCGCCCGAGGAACGACACGTCCGGCCTCGTAGGCGGAGATCGTCGCGTGGGACGTCCCCGCCAGCTCGGCGAGCTCACGCAGGCTGAGGCCCGACCGACGTCGGGCGAGGCGAATGGTGGAAGCAGGGTTCATGGGTCGATGGTATCGGTTCAGATACCGATGGTCAGACTTCCGCTCGAGCGTCTTGCTCGGTGTGTCAGGTCGCGAAGACCTGGTCGTCGTCGGCGAACGCCTTGAACTCCAGGGCGTTGCCGGCGGGGTCGAGGAAGAACATCGTCCACTGCTCCCCCGGCTCTCCGGCGAAGCGGACGTACGGCTCGATCACGAACGCCGTAGAACTCCCGCGCCGCGTTGAGGTCATCGACCGGAACGGCGAGATGGAACCGCGGGATGCGGTCGTTGGTGGTCGCGTCGCCGGCCATCAGGCGGGCAGCGCAGCTTCGATCGCGGCGATGACGCTCGCGTCCTCGGGCTCGGTCTTCGGGCCGAACCGGGCGATGACCTCGCCGTCGGCGCCGACGAGGAACTTCTCGAAGTTCCAGCGGATGTCGCCGGTGTGGCCCTCGTCGTCGGCGACCGGCGTCAACGCGTCGTAGAGCGGGTGACGGTCGTCGCCGTTGACGTCAACCTTCTCGGTCATCGGGAACGTCACGCCGTAGGTGGCGGAGCAGAACTCGGCGATCTCGTCCGAGGTTCCCGGCTCCTGGCCCATGAACTGGTTGCACGGCACGCCGAGGACGCTGAACCCACGCTCGCCGTACTTCGACTGGAGCCGCTCGAGGCCGGCGTACTGCGGCGTGAGCCCGCACTTGCTCGCGACGTTGACGACGAGGACGGCGTTGCCGGACAGGTCCGCGACCGGGGTGTCGGCGTCGGTCAGGGAGCCGATCTTGATGGCGTGGATGCTCACGGTGGGTGCCTCGGCTGGTCGTGCGGAAATCGTGGACGGCGAGCGTAGATGAGCGTTCGCCACGTGGATACGGCACCGTGGTGTCGTCAGGTGAGTGAACCAGGGAGACCTTTGCATGGGCGTGCCGACAGATGACCCGCAGGAGCTGATGGCGAAGCGGAGCCCGGCGACGCTGCGTGCCGTGATGCCCGTGATCCGCACGCTGATGCGGACGTGGTTCCGCAGCGACGTGCGCGACATGGACCGGCTGCCCGCCGAGGGTGGCGTGCTGCTGATCTCCAACCACTCCGGTGGGCTCACGCCGATGGACCTGCCGATCATCGCGTCGGAGTTCGTCGAGGTGTTCGGGCCGGACCGTGAGCTCTACTGCCTCGCCCACGACCTGTTGTTCACCGGGCTGATCGGTGGCGCGATGCTCAGCTGCGGGTTCCTCCCGGCAAGCCGCGCCAACGCGCTCGCGGTCCTGGAAGCCGGCGCCGTGACGGTGCTGTTCCCGGGCGGCGACCACGAGACGTCGCGGCCGACGTCGCAGTCCACCCAGATCGATTTCAACGGACGCATGGGTTACACCCGCATCGCCTTCGAGACGGGTGTGCCGATCGTCCCGGTCGTCAGCATCGGCGGTCAGGAAGCACAGCTGCACCTGAGCCGCGGCGAGTTCATCGCGAAGACGCTGCGCTTCGACAAGCTGCTGCGCACGAAGTACCTCCCGATCTCGTTCGGCTTCCCCTTCGGCATCCAGGCCGGGATCCTGCCGCCGAACCTCCCCCTGCCGACGAAGATCGTGACGCAGGTCCTCGATCCCATCGACATCCGCGCCGAGTTCGGCGACGACCCCGACTTCGCGGCCGTCGACGAGCTCGTGCGCACGCGCATGCAGGCGGCGATGGACGAGCTCGCCGAGGAGCGTCGTTTCCCGGTCATCGGCTGAGCCATGGCCCACGACCGCCTCCCCCTGCACCGCGAGCTCCTGCTCATCGGGCTGCACGACGAGAAGGGCAGCGCCACCGCGTTCACCCTCGAGCTCACCATCGCGGCCGGGGCGCTGTCGGAGCTGCTCATCTCCGGGCGTCTGGAGCTCGTCGGGGACAAGCAGGATCGCGTCCGCCTGACCGACCCGTGGGAGCACGGAGATCCCGTCCTCGACATCGCGATCCGCCTCATCGGCGACTCCAAGAAGGAGCGCGGGCTCGGGGACTGGGTCGCGCGCCTCGGCAGCACCGCGGGGCTTCGCGACACCACCGCGGCGCCGCTCGTGGAGATGGGCGTGCTCGAGGCCTCGGCGAAGAAGGTGCTCGGGATGTTCACGATCACCCGCTACCCCGAGTCGAATCCCGGGCCCGAGCACGAGATCATCGAACGGCTTCGTCGAGCGATCTTCACGCCCGTCGACGTCGACGACCGGACCCTGCTCCTGCTCACCGTCGCGAACCTCGGCCACCTGCTCCCGCCGGTGTTCGGCCGCACGGAGCTCAAGCGCGCCAAGGACCGTCTGAAGCAGCTGACGGCCGTCCCCGGTCGCGGCACGTCGTCGCCGACGCCGAGCGCCGCCATCCGCGACGCCATCGCGCGTGGCCTGCATGCCGCGATCGCCGCGCAGGGCATGTGAGCGTCACCTCCGATCGGCGGTGTCACGCAGATCGGCGGTGCCGAGGTGACTTCGAGCTCGTCAGCCGGGCACCGCCGATTGCTTCGGGGCGTCGTGCTGGTCAGCTGATCCCGACCGCGGCGGCGGCGTCGAGGTGACGACCCGCGTAGCCCGCGGGGCCGGAGACCGAGAGCAGTCCGTCGAAGCCGCCGAACCCGGATGCGCTGTTGATCAGCTGCGCGCGGGCGTCGAGGCCGTGGATGCCCTGACCGGCGAGCAGCGCTGCGACGCCGGCGACGTGCGGCGAGGCCATCGACGTGCCCGACATGCGGGTGTAGCCGTTGCCCAGGTCGCTCGCGCCCTGCTTGTCGAGCGGGTAGGTCGACGGGACGCCGTCGAAGAGGATGCCGCCGCCCGGCGCAACGATGTCGATCTGCAGGCCCCAGGCGGAGTACGCGGCCTCGAACTCTCCGGACGCGCCGACGCAGAGCGCCGAGTTCGCGGTGAACTGGCCACCCTCGCAGTACGGGGTCGCGTCGTTGCCGGCAGCGAAGGCGATCAGGACACCTGCCTCGGCGGCACGCTGCACGGCTGCGTTCGTGCCGTCGATGTTGTCGATCACGATGCCGATGCCGGCCGGGGAGCCGAGCGAGAGGTTGATGACGTCGGCGCCATTGGCGACCGCGTGGTCGATGGCCGCCGCGACGTCGCCGACGAAGCCGCCGCCGTCGTCGAACACGCGGATCGGCATGAGCAGCGCGTCGGGCGCCATGCCCGTGGTGCCGACGCCGTCGTCCGCGGCGAGGATCGTGCCCGACACGTGGGTTCCGTGGCCGTCTCCGTCATCGACCGCGGACAGCTCCGTGCACGGCGCCGCGCCGGCGCACTCGGCCCACGACAGCGGCGACACGATGCGTCCGGCGAACTCGGGGTGATCGATGTCCACGCCGGAGTCGATGACCGCGACGATGACGCCGGCGCCCGTCGCGACGGTGTTGGCGAGGTCGGCGTTGACCGCGTCGCGGTTCCACTCGTGGTCGCGCAGACTCCCACCGGCTGCTGCAGCAGCTGTGGCGACGGACAGGCTCGCCGAGAGGGCGAGGGCGAGGGCGGCGGACGTGCGACGCATGGTGAACTCCTGGAGGGACGTGGGGCGCACGCGGCGTGCGGCGCCTCTGCACGGGAGACGCACGGCGTCGCCGGAGTGCTAGCAGCGGCAATCACCGCTGTGCAGCCAGCGCTCGTCGGGCCACTCCGCGGCTGGAACGCGCTCGACGATTTCGACCGCCATTCCTCACAGCAGATCCGTCAGGCCGACGACTCCAGCATGCCGGTGCCGCCAGCCATTGCATTCCGACAACGGAATATATATGTTCGCTGCATGACGATCACGGACAACGCCATCGCGGCGGTGGCAGAGCCCACCCGCCGTCGGCTGCTCACGCTGCTCCGGGAGCATGAGGAGGCGACCGTCACGTTGCTGGTCGAGCTCACGGGGCTGAACCAGCCGATGGTGTCCAAGCACCTGAAGGTCCTCGCCACGGCGAGCATGGTGGCGGTCCGACCCGAGGGCCGACGCCGCCACTACCGGCTCGAGCCCGACGGGTTCCGCGCCATCAACGCCTGGCTCCAGGACTTCGCGCCGCTGTGGCAGGCCCGCTTCGATGCGCTGGACGCGCTCGTCTCCACCGATCCCGACGGCTCCGCCGTCAGCACCAACACCACCTCGAAGGACCCACGATGACCTCCACCACCACGACCCTCGCGGACTACGCCACGCTCGACGCCCGCGTGGGCACGGCTGCGTTCGATCTCGCCGAGGACGGCAGCTCCTACACGGTGACCCGCCTGTTCGGCGCTCCCCCGACCCGCGTCCACCGCGCCTTCACGCACGCCGACGACATCAGCACGTGGTTCGCCGCCGGCGCCCCGGGCGGCTCCGAGCTGTCGACGTGTGAGTCCGACCCGCGAGAAGGCGGCGCCTACCACTACGTGATGTCGATCCCGGAGATTGGCGAGATCTCGTGGCATGGCACCTACACCGCGATGCGCGCGCCCGAGCACATTGCCGCCGACGAGTGGTTCATCATGGGAGAGGGCTCCCCCGAGGGCGCCCCGACCACCCAGACCCTCGACTTCGTCGCCGTGGACGGTGGCGGGACCATGATGACGATGATCGTGAACCTCACCGAGCCCGAGGACCCCCAGGTCTTCATGGAACAGTCCGCGGCGGGCCTCGGCTCGTCGCTGTCTGCCCTGGACGCGCTCGTCAGCGCCTGACCTGCTCACCGACCTGCAGAGAAGGGCCCCCGATGTCGAGCTCTGGGAACAACGCGTTGATCCCTGCGGGTGCACGGCTCGTGCGGACCACGCCGGAGTTCGATGAGGGCTCCGTCCCGGACGGGCTGCTGCAGGCGCACCAAATCGCTGCCGGGGTCTGGGGACGCCTCGTCGTCCGCGAGGGATCGCTCGTGTTCGCGTTCGAGGACGCGGCCGGGCCTGGGCGCCACATCGGCGCCGGGGCCGCCGTCGTGATCCCGCCCGAACGGCTCCACCACGTCGAGGTGACGGGCCCCGTCCGGTTCGTCGTCGAGTTCCATCGGCCGTGACGCGCACCCGTCCATCGAGAACAAGGCCACCGCCCGCCCCGACGTCGCGTACGCCGGGTCAGGCGCTGTCGCCGAAGATGGACTTGGTCTCGAGATACTCACGCAGACCGTCCGTGCCGTACTCGCGGCCGTTCCCGGACTGCTTGTATCCGCCGAACGGCGCATCGAACGCGATCGAGGCACCGCCGAGATGCACCGTGCCGGTGCGCATGCGGCGGGCGACTCCCCGTGCCCGTTCCATGTCGCTGGACGACACCTGTCCGCTCAGCCCGTACGGGCTGTCGTTGGCGATGCGCACTGCTTTATCTTCGTCGTCGTAGCCGATCAGCGACAGCACGGGACCGAAGATCTCTTCTCGGCCGATCCTCATGCCGTTGGTCACGTCGGCGAACACGGTTGGTCGGACGAAGAAGCCTCTCTCGATGCCGTCCGGCCGGCCCAGGCCACCAACGACCAAGGTGGCGCCCTCGTCGATGCCCGACTGGATCAGAGCTTGGACCCGGTTGAACTGTGCTTCGGAGACGACGGGTCCGACCGCCGTCCGTGCGTCTTCTGGCGGGCCGACCCGGACCTTCTCGGTGACGGCGCGTGCGATGTCGCTGGCCTGTTCCATCTTGTCGTGCGGAACCAGCATGCGGGATCTGGCGATGCAGTTCTGGCCGGTGTTGAGGTACAGATGCTGCACGTCACGGGTGATGACCTCGTCGAGGTCGGCGTCGTCGAGCACGATGTTGGCGGACTTGCCGCCGAGCTCCTGCGTGACGCGCTTGATCGTGGGCGCTGCGTTTCGGGCGACCTCGATGCCGGCACGTGTCGATCCGGTGAACGAGACCATGTCGACCTCAGGATGTGAGGTCAGCGCCGCACCGGCTGTTGCCCCGTCGACTTGAACGAGGTTGAAGACGCCGGCGGGAACGCCGGCCTCGTGCAAGATCTCTGCGAACAGCACCGCGGTGAGCGGGGCGATCTCGGACGGCTTGAGGACCATCGTGCAGCCGGCTGCCAGAGCTGGCCCGGCCTTCGCGGCCATCAGATACAGCGGCCAGTTCCACGGGGTGATGAGCGCACAGACGCCGACAGGCTCGTGAACGACAGTGGTCGTGCCGATGGTGCGCTCGAACTCGAAGGACTCGAGCGCCTCCCAGGCCTTCGTGAGGTGTGCCGCTCCGAACGGGACCTGCGCTCTCACCGCGAGGCTCATCGGCGCGCCGATCTCGCGGCTGAGCGTCGTTGCCAGCTCGTCGGCGCGCTGCATGTACACCTCGACGATCCGGCGCAGCAGCTTGACGCGGTCAGCCCTCGTCGTCGTTGCGAAGGAGTCGAAGGCCGCACGGGCCGCTCTGACGGCCCGATCAACGTCGCGGGCGTCTGCCAATGCAACGGTCCCGATCTGCTGTTCGGACGCAGGGTCGATGACGTCCTTCGTCGCGGAGGTTCCTGGCTCCACCCATGCACCGTCGATGTAGAACTGCCCTGAACGGTCCATGCTCTGTTCTCCCCCGCCGGCTGAGCCGGCCCCCGAAATCATCCCGCCGACCCTACTACTTCGGACAATTCCGTCAAGGGGTGTGTCGGGGCTGCTGCAGCCGAGACGTTCGGCTGTGGCGTTGAGAGGTCTCGGATCTTGCCCGCGCCGAGGTCGCGACCGGGCCCATCCGTGGGTGGTCGAGCTCCATCGGGCGTGAGGCCCGACCTCAGTTCGTGAACTGCGCGGTGATCCGCCGCCAGGAGTCCCAGGAGTCGACGATCTCGCGCGCCTGCGTCTCGTCCAAGGTGGCCGTGACCTCGATGACGACGGTGGCGCTCTCGTGGACGAACCGCATCTCGCTGGCGTAGTCCTGCTGCTGCGACACGCCGAGCACGAACGGCGGGCTTCCATCGACGTGGCCAGGCTCATCTGCGTTGGGCGTGGCTGCGGCGAGGTCGCGAGCCGACACGCTCGTGCAGGTCACGAGCACGACCTTGCGGCCCTCGGACCGCCAGTACGAAGTGGACTGTCGCGACTCCAAGCCGCCCGAGGCACCGCTCGCGTCAACGGCGAGGCCCAAGACGTCCTCGGTGACGCGTTGTTCCGGCTGCACGCAGTGGAAGCCGAGCGGCTCGGCCGGCTCGCCGCGGCCCGAGGTGGACACGAGGAAGGCGATGAAGCCTCCGATGGCGAGGCCGATGAACAGCGCCCGCCAGCGCAGGCCCGACGGTCGCGTGGCGGCCGCCGGCACGAACCGGTCGTCAAGGCGACCCAGTCGTTCGAGCATCCCCACGGCAATCCCCTCGCGTCCGGCCCAGAATCTACAGGTGCGCTCGCGACGACCTTGGCACACAACGACCCGCGGGCCGTGAGGCACGCGTGGCGAGGTGTGACCGCTGCAGCCAACGGATCAGCACCTCGATGGACAAGATGGTCGGACCCGACTTCAAGCAGGGCCTGGCCAACCTCAAGGCCGAGGTCGAGGCGGGCTGATCCGCGCGCTCGTGTGGATCTGCCCCGCCCCGGTCAGCTGAACGGGGCGTACACCACCGGCCACTCCGAGGGCTCGGCGTAGTCGCCGGCGTCGTCGGAGCACTCCTGCTCGCGGACCTCGTTGATCACGACGCCGCGGGACTCGTCGGTGAACCAGCGGTGGAGCGTGCCGCAGTCGCCCGGGCCGCGGGCGCGCTCGAGGTTCTCCACGATCAGCCCGCCGGTCGCTTCGGGGAAGCCCAGCACGATCGGGTCGTCGACGACCTCGCCGCCGCGCCACTGCTCCACGCCGATGGCCGCGAGCGCCGCGCCGTCCCAGCCGTTGAGCTCCCACGTCGACTGGTAGGCGAACGTCTCGCAGAGCACCGAGACCACGACCAGGTTCGTCGTGGCGAGGACCTGGTGGTCGTAGTCCTGCGGCTCGAGCGGCACCCCCTCGCCGTTGCAGGCGAAGCCGGAGGCGCGGTGCTCGTCGACGGCAGCCGCGATGGCGTCGGCGTCGAACTCCGCGGTGGTCGTGTCGTAGGAGGTTCGGACCTCGACGGCGACGGCGCGCTCGCCGAGGTCGCCGTCGTCGACCAGGGTCAGCGCGTACTCCACGTCACCGACAGAGATGGCGCAGCCGTCGTCGATGGCGACCACCATCGCAGCATCGGCCACGTCGTCACCGGGCCTGCCCGCGATCTCCGCGATCACGTCGGGCTCGGCCCAGCGGTCGGCGCCTCCGGTCTGGCCGTCCAGCACGGGGAGCAGCGCGGTGCAGACCTCGACGCCGAAGCGGGGGGCGTCCGGCTCGTCCTCGGCGGACGCTTCCTGCGTCGGACCGTCGTCGGCGGTCGCAGCGGTCGGCTCGCTGGTCGGCGCACCGGTCGGCTCGACGACGGGGTCGTCGCCACCGCAGGCCGCGAGGACGACGGCGACGATCGTGGCGGCGGCGAGTCGGCGCAGGCGCACGGAGGCTCCGATCAGGACGGCAGGACGCGCCAGACTACGCGAGGGCCCGGAGCAGCTCCACCACACGCTCGGTCGGACGGCCGACGACGGCGCGGCCAGCGGACAGCGGGAGTCAGTCGCCATCGAACACGAAGCGGCGTCGTCCCGCGATGAGCGGCTCGCCCGCGAAGCCATGATCAGAAGTAGCGTCGACGCCCCGGCTGAGCAGGCGCACGACGCCCCGCGTGCCGTGAGGCGCGCGGGGCGAGGTGGGTGGCTGCAGCAGCCAGCGACGGATCAGCTGCAGCCGGTTCTTGCTTCCGGCTCAGCTGCACCCGGAGGTTGCGCCGCAGTCGCGGCAGATGTGGCAGGCACCGTTCGGGTACATCCGACCGCCGCAGTCCGAGCAGGTCTCGGTGGAGAAGCCGAAGTCGGTTCCTCCAGCAGCGTCCGGACGACGGTTGGCGTACTCCTCGGCGGCCTCGGTCAGCTTGGCGAGGTCGACCTCACGCTGGGCTGCGGCCTCGTCCAGAGCTGACGGCTGCGGCACCGCCGGGGCGGCGTCGGTGTCCATCGGGAACGACGTCTGCCAACCCATCGGCGGGCGCTGCAGCGGGTCCGCCGGGTTCTGGACCGCGTGCTCGTCATTCAGGTAGCGGTAGCTCAGGATGCGGAAGACGGCGTCGAGGATCGACTGAGCCATCTTCAGGTTCGGGTGGCCCGACACGACGCCGGCCGGCTCGAACTTGTGCATCCGGAACTTCGAGACGTACTCCTCCAGCGGGACACCACGCTGCAATCCCATCGAGATCGACGTCGCGAACGCGGCGCAGAGACCCTCGAGCGTGCCGCCTTCCTTGGAGAGCTTCAGGAAGATCTCACCGAGCGACCCATCCGCGTACTGGCCGTGGGTGAGGAAGACGTCCTGGCCACCGATCGAGAACTTCTCGGTGACCGACGAGCGGACCGACGGGAGGCGGAACTTCGACGGACGACGGTTCGCGTAGAACTGGGTCGGCGACATCCCGTCCGGCACGTTGCCGGCGGCTGCGAGCAGCTCCCGGATCGTGTCGTCGGAGAGGTCCATGATCCCGTCGTCGGCGATCTCGGCCTCAGCCTCCGCTTCCTTCGTCTTCGACGACAGCGGCTGCGAGAGCTTGGAGCCGTCGCGGTAGATCGCGACGCACTTCACGCCCTGCTGGTAGCTGAGCTCGTGCGCGTCACGGACGTCGTCGAGCAACGCCGAGTTCGGCATGTTGATCGTCTTGGACGCCGCTCCGGAGAGGAACGGCGCGGTGGCGCCGAGCGCCTTGACGTGGCCGGACCAGTGGATGGACCGGGTACCGGTGCCGCCCTCGTTGGCCGTGTCGAACACCGCGACATCGCTGGGACGCATGTGCGGCGCCCGCTCCACGTTCTGGTGACCGCAGATGACGAGCGACGAGACCAGGATCTCCTCGGGCGTGAACCCGAGGCGGTCGAGGAAGGTGAACGCGTCGTCCGAGATCTCGAGCTTCGCGGCGAAGTCGCGACCTGCGTCGGACTGGTCCAGCACGAACGGGTGGAACGCGCCGGCGAGGTCCATCGAGGACGCGAGCTGCGACTCGATGGTCTCCAGCACCGCGTTCGGGACACCCTTGGCCTGCAGTGACTGCAGGTTGACCGGGGTCTCGCCCATGAGCGTGCCCGTACCGATGATGTGCTTGACGATGTCGCGCTGCTGCGCGGCGTCGTAGCCGAGCGCCTCGAGCGCCGGACGGACCGAGTTGTTCACGATCTTGACCGACCCGCCACCGGCGAGGGTCTTGAACGCGACCAGCGAGAACGCCGGCTCGACACCCGTCGTGTCGGCGCCCATGAGCAGACCGATCGTGCCGGTCGGGGCGAGAACGGTGGCCTGCATGTTGCGGGCACCGTTGCGGGCAACCGATTCGACCATCTCGTCCGCGGTCTGCAGGACGATGTCGGAGAGCTCCGCGAAGGTCGTCTCGCGCAACACGCGGTGGTCGATCTCCTGCGGGGCGACGTCGAGACCCTCGTAGGCGCCGAGCGACGCCTCCCGAGCACGCGAGCCGTACGCGGCGCGACGGTGGTTGCGCAGCACCTTGTGCATCGGCTCCACGTTGCGCTGGTACGCGATGCACGGACCTGCGACGGACGCCATCTCCGCGGACGTCGCGTAGGCGCTGGAGTGCATCACCGAGGTGATCGCACCCATCACGGCGCGACCGGCGTCGGAGTCGTACGGCAGGCCGGCGCGCATGAGGAGCGCTCCGACGTTGCAGTAGCCGAGGCCGAGCGTGCGGTGCTCGTAGGAGTTCTTCGCGACCGCCGGCGACGGGTAGTGCGACATGACGACGGCGAGCTCGAGCGTCGTCGTCCAGACCCGGGTGGCGAACCGGAAGCCGTCGACGTCGAACTTCTGCGCCTCCTGGTCCCAGAACTTCACGAGGTTCATCGACGCGAGGTTGCACGCGGTGTCGTCGTTGTGGATGTACTCCGAGCACGGGTTGGTGCCGCGGATCGGACCGTCGTTCGGGGCGGTGGCCCAGTCGTTGATGATGTCATCGAACTGGATGCCGGGGTCCGCGCACTGCCATGCGGCCTGGGCGATGTCCTCCCAGAGCTTGCGGGCGGGGATCGTCTTGATGACCTCGCCGTCACGACGGGCCTTGAGGTCCCAGTCGCCACCGCGACGGACCGTGTCCATGAAGCCGCGGCTGATGCGCACGGAGTGGTTCGCGTTCTGGAAGAAGACCTGGGCGTAGGCGCCGTTCGGGTCATTCCACGCCGTCGAGTACCCAGCAGCCTCGAGGTGAGGGATCTTCTTCTCCTCGTTGGCCTTGCACCAGATGAACTCCTCGATCTCCGGGTGGTCGCCGTCGACGATGACCATCTTGGCTGCGCGACGGGTGGTGCCGCCGGACTTGATCGAGCCGGCTGCCTGGTCGATGACGCGCAGGAAGCTCATCATCCCGGAGCTGCGGCCGCCACCGGTGAGGCCTTCGCCCTTGGCGCGGATCTTGGAGAAGTTCGAACCAGAACCCGAGCCGCCCTTGAAGAGGCGAGCCTCACGCTCCATGAGGTCGAAGATCGACATGTCGCCGACGAGCTGGTCCTCGACCGACTGGATGAAGCAGGCGTTGACCGAGGCGCGCTGGTACTTGTGCGGCGACGGGACGACCTGGCCGAGGTTCGCGTCGAAGTAGCTGTTGCCCTCCGGGTCCTCGACGATCTCGTAGGCCTCCCAGAGCCCGACGTTGAACCAGACGGGCGAGTTCGAGGCGCCGGCCTGGCGCATGATCATGTGGGCGAGCTCGTCGCGGTAGGCGACGGCGTCGTCCTCGGAGGCGAAGTAGCCGTTGCGCTGGCCGTAGAACATGAAGGCGTTCGCGAGGCGGGACACCGCCTGCTTGGCGGAGGTCTCCGGGCCGGTGACGACGTTGCCCTCGGCGTCGCGGACGATCTCGCCGTCGGCGTCGCGCTGCGGGATTCCGGTCTTGCGCAGGTATTTCGACGCGAGGATCTTCGCGCTGAGCGCGTCCCAGAAGTCCGGGACCTCGACGCCGGTCATCTCGAAGGCGACCGCGCCACCGAGGTCGCTGATGATGACGTCGTGGTAGGTGTAGGTGAAGTCATCGAGGGGGTTCTCCCCCGCCTTCGTCCAGCGACGATCGAAGTTCAGCGCACCGTCGCGGTAGACGGGCGGGTAGGCCGGATGCGAGGTGGGGAGCATCTGGGCAGTGCGCACGCGCTCGGGTGCTGCGACTGGTGGCGTCATCGGGTCATGCTCCATCGTTCCGGCTGGTTCATCTGTGGCGTGATCCCATCGTGGACGCCGGGTGAGACACGGCGGCCGTGGCGGTGGACGACCTGTCCACCTCACCACTGGCCGAGGTCACCGGGCGGGAATCACAATGGTGCAACTAAGCACGCCTGCTCCGCGCTGTAAACGGTAGTCGACACCAACAACCACAACGCATGGTGGCCCCTGGGTCATCCCAACCACAACATGTTGTGGTTTCCGGAAGTTGTTCGCCCCTGATTCCTCAGCTACTCCACAAGATGTCGACAGGTTGCACCACTGCTTGCCCTTCGCAAGCAGCGCGCTCGTCGCGCGTTCGCGTGCGGATGGGCACGGCTGCCTCGACGCAGAGTGCTGTGCCGTCTCGAACGGTGGCCGTGCGAGAAATCTCCGCCCGTTCAGCCACCGGTCCGCTTCCGGAGACCACGGATATGGTTCGGCGACGCCCTGCTGATCGGGAGATCGATGGCTGACGATCCTGCTGCCAGCCCTGCCCCTGCCTCCACACCCGAGACCTCGACGTCCGGTGCGGTGGATTTGACGGTCGTCCACGACGACCTCGTTCGCACGACGGCCGCCGGCGTGCCGCGGTGGCTCGACGTGGCCGGCCAGCTGAGCTGGCGGACCATCGTGATCGCCATCGTGCTGTCGGGGGCCGCGGCCATCATGGCCACGCTCTACCTCGTGACCATCCCGCTCGCCGTCGCCATGCTCATCTGCACCCTCACCGTCCCGCCGACCCGAGCGCTCCAGCGTCGCGGCTGGCCTCCCGCCGCCGCCGCGTTCACCGTCGTCCTGGGTGGCTTCGCAGTCATCGTCGGGGTGATCGCGCTGATCGCCCCGACCTTCGTCGACCAGGTGACCGAGCTGGGACCGACGCTCGGCGAGGCGCGCGACCAAGTCGTGGCGACGCTCGGTGAGGCACCCTTCAACTTCGATCAGGAGCGCCTCAACGAGCTGCTGTCCCAGGCGACCAGCGGCGGCTCAACGAACGGGATCCTCTCCTCGATCGTGAGCGGGGCGACGATCGTCATGGAGGTCCTCGCCGGCTTCGTCCTCATGATCGTGCTGGTCTTCTTCTTCACCAAGGACGGCGGCCAGATCATTGACTGGGTGCAGTCACGGGCTCCGCAGCGCCACCGCCCGTTGGTGTCGGCGCTCGGGCAGCGTGCGTGGACGGCCCTCGGCGGCTTCGTCCGCGGGACCGCGGTGATCGCCCTGATCGACGCGGCGTTCATCGGGATCGGGCTGGCCGTCATCGGCGTCCCGCTGGTCCTCCCGATCACGTTGATCGTCTTCCTCGGCGGATTCCTGCCCGTGATCGGCGCCTTCCTGTCCGGCTCGATCGGCGTGCTCGTGGCGCTGGCAGCGGGCGGCATCGAGAAGGCAGGCCTCGCGCTTCTGGTGGTGCTCGCCGTCCAGCAGCTCGAGGGGAACATCCTCCAGCCGCTGATCATGAAGCGCAGCGTCCACCTCCACCCGGTCGTCGTGATCCTGGCGTTGACCGCCGGGGCGAGCATCGCCGGGATCACCGGAGCCTTCCTGTCCGTGCCGCTCGCGGCCGTGATCGCCGCGGTCGGCAACGAGGTCCGGGTACGCGCCGAGCTGCCCGGCCCTCAGGGCAGCGAGCCCGTGACCGGCCCGCCGGACCCTGACCACGCGATCTGAGCTCACGACATGGCTGTCAAGGCCCTGCTGCGCCACCGCACCCAGCTGCATGATCCCGGCACGAATCCTGTCCGATGTGGCCGAAGGGGTGGTGCTCGGCGGGTGCGGTCGGGGATACTGAGGGCCAGCACGCGACGATGTCCCACTGGTTGTCGACACCGCGCATGCACACCAAGGGAGAGGGAACCCCTGTGGCACGTCCACCGGACCGCGTCCACCTGCGCCTGCTGACATCCGACGACGCGGACTGGGTCGTCGGAGTTGACGTCGCGACGGCTGACTCGACCGCCCGCCCGCACGGATGGCACCCTGAGAAGCTCGCGGCCGAGCTCGACGAAGGCATCTGGGCCACCGAGGAGCGCTGCGGCTGGGCCGTCGTCGCCGACGGCGAGAACGTCGGCTTCGCCACCGTGACCGGCATGGACTCGGGCGACGGGACGATGCAGGTGCGGCTCGGCGCCGAGGCGCGAGGCCGCGGCATCGGTCGGCAGGTCCTCCGCCAGCTCGCCGACCACCACTTCGCCTCGGACCCGTTGCTGCGCCGCCTCGTGGGCCGCACGCACGAGGCCAACGTGCCGATGCAGCGTTCCTTCAACGCTGCCGGCTTCCGCATGGAAGCCAGATACCGCGACACCTGGACCGAGGTCGACGGCCGCCGCTCGTCCGAGTGGGGCTACGCCCTCACCCGCGATGACTTCGATGCGCGTCGCCATCACACGGCCGATCGCGGCTACGACCTGCACGGCCTCGCCTTCGAGGTGATCGACGTCGCGACGGAGCAGCCGCACATCCACTCGGGCGTCGAGTACCGGTTCCTCCAGGAAGGTCGGCGCGTCATCGGCCGCTACGACGACGGTCCCGAGACGTTCGAGGGTGAGCTCGCGGGGACGTTGGTCGGCGACACCTTCACCTACGCGTTCGTGCACGAGCGCGAGGACGAGGACCTCGCCGGATTCACCACCCGGACGGGCACCGGCGTGGGGCGGATCCAGCGACGCGCGGACGGCCGCCTCGAGCTCGTGACGAACTGGAGTGGCACGGACGGCCGGAGCGGCTCGACGGTCATCGTGGAGGTCCGTGGCGGCTGACCGGCACCTCCTCGCGTGACCGCAGGGGTCGCCGGTAGCGTCACCGCACCGATCCACGAGGAGGGAAGTGCCGTGCGCTGTCCTCACTGCGGCGTGGACGACGACCGGGTCGTCGACTCCCGGCCGTCACGCGACGGCGAGGGGATCCGTCGACGTCGCGTCTGCTTGTCGTGTGACGACCGGTTCACGACCTGGGAGCGCGTCGAGCGCCCCGAGCTCGTCGTGGTGAAGCGCTCGGGCGAGCGACGCACCTTCGACCGCGCGAACGTGCTGCGGGGCATGCGCAACGCCGCGACGGGACGTGGAGTTTCCGAGGCCGATCTTGAGCGCGCTGCGTGGGCGGTGGAGCGGGCGGTCCGTGACACCGACGAGCGCGAGGTCACCTCGCAGCTCATCGGGGCGCAGGTGATGGTCGAGCTGCAGACGCTCGATCAGGTCGCGTACGTGCGCTTCGCATCGGTCTACGGCGACTTCAAGGACGTCGAGGACTTCGAGGAGGTCCTGTCCACCCTCAGGACCGGACCGGACGGCGACGAGGTGCGTGGCTTCGAGCGAGGCTGACCCGTTCGCGCCGTGCCCCGCGGGTGTCGCGGTCACGGCAGCACCGGGATCACGATCGGCGTGTACGCCGGCACGGGGCCGGTCCCGAGACCGTTGACCCGCTGGATCTCCGCGACCAGGCGCTGCGTGCTGACGCCCTCACCCGCATAGTCCGACGCGATGTCCCACAGGGTCTCCCCCGGCCCGACGACCTCCGTCCCGGCGACGCGCAGCTCGGCCGGCCCCGCGTCGACGACAGGCGCCATCGCCAGCACGATCCCGACGACGGCGACCGCGAGCAGGATGCCGATCACGGCGAGGCCACGGGTGGTGGGCCGAACGCGGCCGGCCGCGAGCGGAACGGCCACGGGAACGGCAGCCACAACTCCGCCCCTGCCACCCGAACGCCAACCC
>RCMY010002204.1_pt1 | contig 17725 bp, 14 predicted proteins | sample 2041341 | NCBI WGS metagenome assembly RCMY01 (sample SAMN09708234, study PRJNA481090) | Marine sediment metagenome, whole genome shotgun sequencing project. | reverse complement strand
GAGGCCAGCGCATGACCACCTCAACGATAGAAGCCCGCCCGCACACTACTGGCGTGTTCGCCAGGGTTGTCAACGTTGCCAGGCTCCATTTGGTCAACAAGGGGCAGATTCTCATTGTGCCTTGGCTCATCATGGCGTTCATTTTTGCCGTGACTCTGACGATCGCGTGGGTACTGCAGGCAACTCTTTCCACCGCGGAACTTGTTGACGTAGCAGAGGGCATGCAATATAGCGGGGCTTTGGGCTATTTCCTCGTATATATGCTCATTCTTGCCGTGATGGCGATCAGTCAAACGTTCCCGTTCGCGCAGAGTTACAGTGTCACTCGCCGCGACTTCTATCTCGGCACCATTCTGGCGTTCGTGCTCTTGTCGTTGACACACTCCATCACCATCACCTTGTTGGGCTGGATCGAAGACCTCACAAGGGGCTGGGGGGCAGGCGCAGTTCTTTTCAGTCCGAACTACTTGGGCAACGATCCCCTAGAGCGGTTCTTCCTCGCGTTCGCGTTATTCTTGTTCTTCTTTATGGTGGGGATGGCCGTTGCGAGTGTGTACGTGCGGTGGAGGGTCAACGGCATGTTGGTCTTCTTCGCGACCTTGACGCTCGTCATTCTCGGTCTCGTGGTTCTGGCAACGATGTCCGGGAGCTGGACGGCTGTTGGTGCATGGCTCGGAGCCGCCGGATTTAGCGGCCTCGTAGCATGGTCACTGATCCCAACGACCCTCGCGGCGATCGGCGGGTTCTTCCTGCTGCGAAAGGCTACCCCACGCAATTAGGGGGTGGTAGATTCGACCATAATTCAGCATTTGTCAGACCGAGTAGTGGAGACTTCCATGAAGCGCAACGCTGTATACACGATGATGGGCTCTCTAGTTGCCGTTGCCCTCTTAGCGAGTTTGACCGGATGCAACCCGACCAGCCCTGCACCCACAGAGTCCCCTTCTCCTTCCGCAGAACCGAGCTCGGCTCCGAGCCCCACACAAGCCCCAGCAGTTTTTGTTGCGCCCACAAGCTGCACTGAGCTCTTGGGGGCGACGCTCGAGGCCAGCGTGATCGCCGGTGGCAACGTGTTGTTTAGCGGCCCGGGAGGAACAGGCATCTACCCGGGAAGCAGCACTGGCCAGGATGGTGGCAATCCTCTCAGCTGCGGCTACGGCAAAGACATGGTTGACCTCAGCACTTTTGAGTTCGCAGCGCAGGGCCTCACCCAGGATGCGCATGAGGGAGTTCTCGCCGAGTTGGGAACGCGGGGCATGTCCGAATCCGTCGTCGGCAACACCGTCACTTTTACTCAAACCGGCGACGAGGGAACAACTCCCGCCATCATCCACATTCTCAACCCGGATAGCTGGGTCACCGTGTACAGCACGTTCGGCGGGGCGCCTCGGCTTGCAGAGATTACCGGTTGGGCGAACACTGTGGTTGCAGAGCTCTATCATTGAGCGCTGCTAGGCCAGTTCTCAGACACTACTGCTCTAGTATCGGTTCGTGAGTGAACTACGCCCGCGAGGGAAGCAACGAGAGTCTGAGCCAACAGTGGCCAGGCACGGTCGGCTGCGTTCGACTCACCCGATCGTCACGATCATCAAGTTTGTCTCCGCCGCACTGGCAGTGGTCCTGGTTAGCGGAGCGGCCGTTACCGGGTACGCGGTATGGAATATCGCTAGTGCAGTAAAGCCCGGAGTCGCGCTCATTGGTGAGACCATCGGGCCACCGCCAGACATTGGTGCGATCGAAGGTGGCGTCAACTTACTACTTGTTGGTAGTGACAGCGGTGAAGGGGATCCGAAGTTCGGGCGCCGTGGAGAGACCCTCAACGACGTAACGATATTGCTGCACATTTCCGCAGACCACACGAACGCCACTGTCGTCAGTTTCCCGCGCGACCTGTTTGTGCGTATTCCCTCATGCCCTCGCGAAGACGGCAAGGGAAGCTTTGGCGCCCAATCTTCGGCAAAAATCAACGTATCGCTCGCTTATGGTGGACTTGCGTGTTCGGTTCAGACAGTGTCGGAACTGACCGGAGTTTCGATTCCCTTCGCGGCAAAGATCGAATTCAACGGTGTCATCGAGATGTCGAATGCGATCGGCGGAGTAACCGTATGTGTCGCTAGCCCCATCCGTGACGGGCAAATCGGGCTCAACTTAGAAGCCGGAGAAAACACACTCCAGGGCCGGAACGCACTAGCATTTTTGCGCAGCCGATACGGGGTCAACGGCGGGACCGATATCGCTCGGATCAGTAACCAGCAAGTGTTTATGTCGGCTCTCGTACGGCAAGCAAAAGCGCGAGACACTCTCTCTGATCCGATTAAGGTTTACGGACTGGCAAAGGCCGCCGTCGACAATATGCAAGTCTCGAACAGCCTGCAGAACCCGCTCACGCTCGCCTCGATCGCGGTCGCGCTTAAAGATGTGGCACCAGAGAATATTCAGCTCATTCAATACCCAACACGGTTCGGCAACGTCAATGGCGTGGGTGGCGTCATCGGCATTCAGGATGCCGCCAATGCACTCTTTGCGGCGATCAAGAACGACCAGCCGGTGAAACTGAGTGGATCGACGGGGCCTGGTTCCGCGCTAGACCCGAACGCCACAGCAGCACCTATTGACCCGTCAAACGATCCTCTCCAGGGTGCCGTCACGTTGCCAGGAACTATTACCGGTCAGAACTCGGCGCAGCAAACCTGCTCAAAGGGCCAGACTTACCGATAGCCCGCCGAACGTGACCGCCGCGACTACTCGAGTTCGGCGCGCAGCGACGACATGAGCCGATCGAACTCGGCGGGTGCTGCCTCGATGACGCGCCGGCTGGATCGGCGGCCCAACCGTTTCGGATTTGTTGCCACACTCACGAGAGCGTGCTCAACCGTGGAACCCACATCATCCGGAATAACCCGGTATTCGGCTCGGTACCAGTGGCCACCCTGCACGATGACGAGCCACGCGCTCGAGTCTGCGGTGTAAAGGCTCCTGGCCTCCTCCCCCGGATGAAACCTCTCGGCAATGGCATCAAAGATGGGTTTTGGCCGTGCACGGATATGTGCCTGAAACTCGTGGAGGACGACGGCCCGAACCGGTCGCTCTCGCGACGCCTCAGACATGATCCGAACGTGTGGCCGTTGCAGCGAGACCCTGGAGAGGCCGCCCATCGGGTTTAATTTTCGCCCGAGCGTACACTCCATCGCCCACCTTTGGGACGGTCTCTACGACCCAGGACTCTACAAATCCGACTCTCTCGCTCGGCCAAGTTGCCGTGGTCTTTGCATTCCAGTCTGCGAGCGCATTCGCGCGCGTCGGAGGATGCCTTGACCACCCAAGTGACTCCGGAAGCACCGGTTGCACTCTGAATCGTCGGATCGGCTTCACGAAGATCAAGCCTAGGCGAGTTGGTTGCAGGCGTTCGCCGCGCTAGACCTTGTGGTCGGAGTCTGGCGTGGATGCCTTCGCCGACCCGGCCTTACGCTTTTTGATAGCCTCCGCAATAGCACTTGCGGCCATATATCCGGCATAGAGGAACAGACCTCCAGCGATCACCGGAACAATCCAGGTGCGCGCGTCCCCATTCACCCAGGTGTTGACCCAGCCGAGGTAAGGAATGCTGTACCAGACCTTGCCACGAACCTGTTCCTCAATCACCTGCTTCGGGTCAGGTGCATTATTGGCATCGCCCTGTGTCGTGAACGACCTCGCACCATCGGACCGTGCCGTTGTTGCGATTATCCGGTGGGTTACTACGACTGGCTTCCCGGATTCAATCTGGTAGGTGATGGCGTCGCCGATGGATAAAGTATCGGGATCCACTGGCTTGACAATGATCAGTGTCCCAGCGGGATAAGTTGGTGCCATCGAGCCGGTCAGAATGGTCATCGGAGTCGAGTTGGTGACCGCGGGGACCACAATTGCCATGGCCGCAACGAGGAGCACCAGTGCGAGCAATCCCGCGCTCAATCCGATACCAAGGTAGTGAAACAGGCCCTTGGTTTTTTCCTGACCCGCTTCTCGCTCGCGTTCTCTGCGTGTCACTCTTCCTCCCGCCGGCGCCGCCTGGCAGCAACCAGCAGGAACAACCCTACGCCGAACGCTCCCGCGCTCACGGCAAGCAACGAGTACGGTGTTTCGGATCCTGTCATAGCAAGTTTTGCGTCTGGGTCGCCAACAGGGATGGTCGTTGTGGTGCCACCACACGATGTTGGCGGGATCCCGCCGACGGCGGCATCGGTTATGCCGACTCGCAGCGATAGCTTCGCAGTTTGGTTCTGGCCGACCATGCCAGTGAAATTGCCGAAAGTAAGGGTCGAGGTAACTTTCACCTTTTCGCCTGCAGGAACGAAATCACCTTCCACGAGTACCCAGCACGGTGCCGCTTTGCTGAGGGGCACCGCCGTGCCAGCAGTCACTGGCGTGCTAGAACTCACGGTGACCCCGTCGGCGATTTCGGGTCCAGAGGCAACCACGTCGGAGAGGACTACGCGAAGGTAGCCCGCTGAGCTTGATGTGTTTCGTACCCAAAAGCTTGAACTCTGATGGTCACCAGGCACAACTATCGTGATCGCCGGAAAGAGTACCCCAGAAAACACCGGAGAAAAGTTGATGCCGTCCGTACTGAACTCGATGCCGACCGGCGCGGCGTGCGCCGGTGCTGCTAGGCCGAGCGAGGCTAGGCCGAGCACGAGCGCAGCAACCACCGCGTGCGCACCACGCCGCATGTTCGCAGGTGCAGTTGTGGCTATCCGCATTCGAATCCACCGCTCGGGCGCACCCGGATTGCCGACGTTGCAACCACGCCGCCACTGCCGTCCACTACCCGAACATCGTAGGTAGTGCTGGCCCAGGTGTTGATCGGGTTGGTTGACGGTAGAGTGCCGTCAATGTTGGCGGACACCTGATCCGCGTTGCTGGAGCCGATCGTTTGCCAATTGACGCCAGCAGAGGTGTCGAAGTCTGCCTGGAACGTGTACATTCCTGCAGTGCCTGCGCTCCACGTATAACGCACCCATCCCTTCGAACCATTGTTATCTTTGTTCTCGCATACCAAATTCATGGTGAAGGTTACCGGTGCCAAAGTGAATTTTTGATCTGCAGATCCGCTGCACACCGCCAGGGTGGTTGAGCTCGGTGACAACGCGCTTGAGGTAACGCACAAGCCGCTGATCTTGTTCACAATTTGGTAGACGCCCGACGAAACGCTCTGCAACTGCCAAGCCTGGTTCCCTGAACCCGACGAGTTTTGGACCGTGACAGCAGAGCCGCCGTTTTCCCAGCGCAGGTTCACGTTGTGCTTCGGCGTCAGGTTGAGATAGCCGTTGCCATCTGCCCCGTTCAATTGGAAGGCTTTATTCGCAATGGCGCCACAGGTCGAGCGAACCAATGCGGACCCTGCACCCCCCGATGCCGATACCTCGAGGCACACGCCCGAGGACGTGACGATGTTGAACCAGGTCGACGAAGTCGGAATGGCTGCAGGAAAAATGTATTGGGTGTTATGGGTACTCGTGGCGGTTGCGGTCGAGGTCCAGGTGCCCGCCGTCAAGGTTGCGGTGACCTTTGGCTGAATGCTGAGGGTGCCGGCCGCCGCCGCGATTGTGCTGCGCTCGACATTGGAAGTACGGACGCACCAGGATGCGGACTGCCCGGCACTGAGCGTGCTGCTGAATGCGGTGAAGCTCGCCCACGTCCCCGTGGCCACTGTCCCGGATGGCGTTGCTGCACTAGTGCAGTTGGCTGCGGCAACCGGTCCCCACACAGTGACACCCAGATTGGTTGCCAAAACAGAAGAGCCACCAGACACAATGCTGAGGGCGATGCTGACCGGCAGTGCCGCAGTGCTCGACGTCGTACTGGTGTTCGCAACAGTGAAGCTGCCGGTCTGCGTTCGAACGTTGTTGGTGAACGTGTTCTGAATCGAGCTGACACCGGCGAGAGTGACGGCGATCGAGCCCGCCTTGGCTGTAGAGGTCGCGGTGGCGTTCGCGCTCCAGTAGGCGTAGGCAACTCCAGACGATCCCAGAATGAGAAAGGTGACGATTGCGGCGATAAGCCCGGTGCGCGGAATGCGCCACGTTTTATTGGAGCTGCTACGACTGCTCATGGCAGCACCTGATCTGAAGTGAAGGTCATCGTGAACGGGGTCGATTGATTTTGAACTGCAGCAGACGTCAACGAAACCTGAATGCATACCGTGATCGATGCGCCGCCCGCGAGGTTTCCGGGCAGGATGGTTGGAGTGGTGGTCGAACTAGCGCCCGTGATTATTCCGCTGCACGCTCCAGACTTCACGCGCACCTCGATCACGCCTGACGTTGACGCAACCGTGCTTACGGTGACGGTCGCCGGTGTGGTTCCCGTGTTCGCGACGCTGACTTGCCGGGAAACAACATCCCCTGGCAGGAGCGACGACCATGGTGAGCCGTCCAGAGAATAATTGGTCGCGCTATTGATAGTGAGACCAAGGGAGCCAGCCTGAATGGTATTCGCCGGGGCTGAAGCCGATTGGGTCAGGAACGCGTAACTGCCGGCAGCCGTTGAGACTCCGACGACCACGGAAATCGCCACGAACGCTACAGAACGGAGCAATCCCTTTATGGTCGGAACTGGGAATCTCTTCACTGCAACAGCCGGTAGAGGTTGCCCTGAGTTCAGGTACTTCGGTGCCTTGAATCCAGGGTCCAGATAGCTCTGCTTCGCGAAGGGCCATGCCACGCGAAGAGGAAGAAAGAAGCGGGCGGTGTGGGTAGTGTCCTGCGGTGCTGGGAACATGGGGGTCACCTCCTCGGTCGGTCGGGTGCGTAGCTGGAGTTGTAGAGGGAAGCGGGTGGCGGGTACGAAGTTCGTCGCTGCGTACCCGCCACCGAATCCGTGTTACGGGTTCTGCGTCACCGTAATCGTCATTCCCGACAGGTCAACGACACCATTCATGGCGGCATTGTCGTCAGCGGTAGTGCCGTTGGGCCACGTAATCTCCACGGAGATTGACACCGTCTGAGTTCCGGCAGCCGCACTGACCGTGGTCGTTACCGTGCCGCCAACCTTCGTGACGACCGACTTTGTCAGGAGTGAAGCGAGCTTCACGTCCGCTGCGGCAACGGAAGCTGCAGCAATCGAGTCTCCTGTGAGCGCAACTGTCGCGGAAAGATTGTCGCCGACAGCCGAGACATCGAAGTCGGCAGTGTAGGTGAGTACATCGCCGGGAACTGCCTGGAATGTTGCCATGTTGATCGCGCCATTGGCATCTGACCAGCTTCCGGTGCCGTTTGCGGTAATGGTGAGTTCGCCAGCGGTAATTGTGCCACCGGAGAGAGATGCGTCGGCGTTCCAGTAGGCAAGTGAACCGGCACCGCCAAGAAGAAGGGCGATGCCGGCTGCGCCGGCAATGGCCGACTTGGTGAGCTTGTTCATGATGTGTGTCCTATTCGGATTAGGACTCGGGCATGCAGCATTCAAGAAATCTGAACGCCCCGCGTTCGAGTCACGGGTAGTACATAAAGGCGAGTGGCCTAGGTGCCACCCTCAGAAGTAACCGCCCCCGGAAAATTATGAATTTCCGTTAACCGGTATATCCCCCACACGAGACATTACAGGTCGGCACTATGGTGGACAAGGCTTGTACCCCACCCAATAAGGGGCGCACCCGAAGGGGGGCCACAGACTAGTATGTCTACATTTGAATGTACCCCGACAGATTTTCACCTCCCTGCGCTAATTGGTCCGGCGTTCGCTACGGTCGAAGAGTGAACCTAGGTTTCTCACCGACTACTGGTCGACTCCCCCTCCGTGTGACTTCTCCGCGCGCGCCGCAGGGCCGGTTTACGCCGAAAGCGTGGGCAGGGGAGGTCCTCCCCTTTCGCGCCACAATTTTCTCAGAAGGTCACGACGAACTTGGCGCTGAGCTTGTCCTTACCTCGCCAACCGGAGCTGCCACAACTCACCGTCTGCACTCGGTCGCGCTTGGCCTCGACGTTTGGCAAACACTCGCGCTCGTCGACGAACCAGGGCAATGGCAGTTTCAGATTCGAGCATGGCGGGACGATTGGACATCGTGGGTTTCTGCGGCGCAGCTCAAAGTGCCGGCAGGGGTCGACGTTCCCGTGACACTCGACACCGGTGCGGCACTGCTGCAGCGCGCGCTCAAGGAGCACCCCGACCAGCCCGCCATCGCCTCGGCCTTGGTGGCCCTCTCGGATACCACCCGCAGCCCCGCCGCACGCATGACGGCAGTCGCAGACGAGTCGCTCACGACCGCACTCACCGTGCATCCGTTGGCGTCACTGATGACGAGCAGTGACGTGCACGAGCTGAGGGTGGAACGCCAGCGCGCAGGAGTCGGCGCATGGTACGAGTTTTTTCCCCGATCCGAAGGGGCAAAACAACTCAAAGACGGAAGTTGGAAGAGCGGGACTTTCGCAACGGCCGCGCGCAGACTGCCAGCAATCGCAGACATGGGCTTCGACGTCGTCTACCTCCCGCCGATACACCCGATCGGTACCAGCTTTCGCAAAGGCCCGAACAACACTCTGAAAGTTGGCCCACACGACCCGGGGTCCCCGTGGGCAATAGGCTCATCCGACGGCGGCCACGACGCCATCCACCCCGACCTCGGAACCACCGCAAACTTCACCGCGTTCCTCACTGCGGCGAAGAAAAACAACCTCGAAGTTGCGCTCGATCTTGCACTCCAATGTTCGCCCGACCATCCGTGGGTCACCGAGCACCCCGAATGGTTTACGCATCGCGTTGATGGCTCCATCGCGTACGCCGAAAACCCACCAAAAAAGTACCAAGACATCTACCCGCTCGACTTCGACAATGACGAAGTGGGTCTCCGCGAAGAAGTCTTGCGCGTCGTCCAGCACTGGATCAAGCTCGGAGTCACCATTTTTCGAGTCGACAACCCCCACACAAAGCCACTGCGCTTCTGGGAGTGGCTGATGCATGAGGTCGCCGCTACTAACCCAGAGGTGGTGTTCCTCGCCGAAGCGTTCACGCGCCCCGCGCCCCTTCGCGCGCTCGCGGAAGTGGGATTCCAGCAGTCCTACACGTACTTCACCTGGCGGAATACAAAGCAAGAACTCGAGGAATACCTGGCCGAACTCTCGCACGAAACGAGCGACTATCTTCGACCGAACCTGTTCGTCAACACCCCAGACATCCTGACTGAATACCTCCAATTCGGTGGGGTCGTCGCGTACCGAATCCGAGCCGCCATCGCCGCAACAGCGAGCCCATCGTGGGGCGTCTACTCCGGGTACGAACTCGTCGAAAATGTCGCCCGGTCCGGCTCCGAAGAAAACATTGACAACGAGAAGTACGAGTACCGCCCTCGCGACTGGGCTAAGGCCGAGAAGAGTGGCTTGTCGCTGGCACCCTATCTTCGGCAACTCAACCGCATTCGAGCCGAACACCCAGCCCTGACGCAACTCAAAAACCTGGACATCCACTGGAGCGATGACGACGCGATTCTCGTCTACAGCAAATTCCTTAGCGGCCGTTTCACTGACGACGGGTCAGACGACGCCATCATTGTCGTCGCCAACGTCGATCCCCACTCGGTGCGCGAGACGACCATCCACTTAGACCTCACGGCGCTTGGTCTCGACGCTGACGCGGAATTCACGGTCACCGACTTATTGAGCGGTCAACGTTTTGACTGGGGACGAGACAATTTCGTGCGGCTGGATGCCTTCACGATACCCGTGCACATCTTGAAGGTTGAATCGGGAAAGGCGCGCTGATGCCGGCGGCGAAAACCCCCGGCATCCCGACCCACGAACTGGCGGCGGTGGCTGAGGCGCGGCATCCACAACCCCACTCCGTGTTGGGTCAACACAAAGACGGCTCCGGTTGGGTGATTCGCGCGCGGCGCCCCTTGGCAACTTCCGTGACGGCGATCCGCGCCAACGGCACTCGCATTTCGCTACGACATCTCGCTCACGGCATTTGGCAAGGCCGCGCGAGGGGGAACAAACAGGCGTACACCCTGGAAGCAACATTTGAATCAGGACCGGATTGGCAGAGCGAAGATGCCTACCGTTTCACCCCCACGATCGGCGAACTCGACCTCTACCTGTTCGCCGAAGGGCGGCACGAGAAGCTGTGGGACGCCATGGGTGCGCACCACCAAACGCACGAAGGCGTGAATGGTACTTCGTTCACGGTGTGGGCACCGCACGCAAAAGCGGCCCGAGTTGTTGGCGAATTCAACGACTGGGACGGACGCGACAGCGCTATGCGGCGCCTCGACGACAACGGTGTGTGGGAAATTTTTCTACCGGAAGCCAGCCCCGGGTCGGCCTACAAGTTTGAACTGCTCACCGCTGCCGAAAACTGGGTCATGCGCGCCGACCCGATGGCACGCCAGACGGAGGTTCCCCCGGCGACCGCATCGCGCATCGCTAGCTCACACTACGAATGGCAGGATGGCGACTGGATGGCCGAACGGGCCAATCGCGACCCGCTCACCAGCCCGATGAGCACTTTTGAGCTCCACGCTGGGTCGTGGCGGCCCGGACTCAGCTATCGCCAGCTCGCGACCGAACTCGTCCAGTACGTTTCGGAGCTCGGCTACACCCACGTCGAGTTCATGCCCTTAGCTGAGCACCCGTTCGGTGGCTCGTGGGGCTACCAGGTCACGGGGTATTACGCCCCAACTAGCAGGTTTGGCACCCCAGACGACCTTCGCTATTTGATCGACAGCCTTCATGCCGCAGGCATTGGAGTCATCCTGGACTGGGTGCCAGCGCACTTCCCGAAAGACGAGTGGGCGCTTGCCAGATTCGACGGTGAAACGCTCTACGAGCATGCAGACCCGCGGCGAGGGGAACAACCCGACTGGGGCACCCTCATCTTTGACTTCGGCCACTCCCAGGTGCGCAACTTTCTCGTAGCCAACGCCCTGTACTGGTTCGACGAGTTTCACATTGATGGCCTTCGAGTGGATGCTGTTGCCTCGATGCTGTACCTCGACTATTCGAAGAACGAGGGTGAGTGGGCACCCAACTATTTGGGCGGTCGCGAGAATCTCGAAGCAATCGACCTGCTGAAGGAGGTCAATGCGACCGTCTACAAGCATCATCCTGGTGTCGTGATGATCGCTGAAGAGTCAACGGCGTTCGCGGGTGTCACCGCGCCGACCGACGCCAACGGGCTCGGTTTCGGACTCAAATGGAACATGGGTTGGATGCACGATTCGCTTCAGTACATGGCGGTCGACCCGATGTATCGCTCGCACCATCACGGTGAACTCACGTTTAGCCTCGCCTACGCGTTCGACGAAAACTTTCTCCTACCGATCAGCCACGATGAGGTTGTGCACGGCAAAGGGTCACTCCTTAACAGAATGCCGGGAGATCAGTGGCAGAAGCTCGCAAATGTGCGTGCCTACCTCGCGTACCAGTGGGCGCACCCGGGAAAGCAGTTACTTTTCATGGGGCAAGAGTTCGGCCAACCGTCGGAATGGAGCGAAGAGCGCGGGCTGGACTGGTGGATCCTTGCCCAGCCGCTACACCGTGGACTCCACTCGCTTGTCACGCAGCTGAACCATCTGTACCGAGATACGCCCGCCCTGTGGCAACTGGACCACAAACCGGGTGGGTTCCAGTGGCTCGTCGACAAGGACGCACAGAACAACGTGATTGCTTTTCTCCGTTGGCCAAGCGAGGGCAATCCGGTTGCGGTCGTCGTGAATTTTTCGGGCGCCCCGGTCGGCCCCTACACAATCGGGCTGCCCTTGGCCGGCGAATGGAGCGAACTCCTTAACACGGATGCCGAGTCGTTCGGCGGCTCCGGAGTGGGAAACCTTGGGGTCGTCGTTGCGCGGAACGAGCCGTGCGGCAACCAGCCAGCCTCAGCCGACATCACGCTTCCCCCGCTGGCCGCGCTGTGGCTAACACCGCGCAAAAGCCTGCCTGGGCGCGCGTAGTTAGTACAACAGGGCGGTGAGCCGCTGCCTCGCGGCCGCCACTCGCGAATCGTCGGCGCCAGCGATCTCGAAATAGGAGAGAAGTCGTGTGCGCGCAGCATCTTTACCCGGCTGATCTAAACCGACAAAGAGTTCCAGAAGTCTCGCAAACGCGTCGTCAAGGTGTCCTCCCGAAACGTCGAGATCGGCGACGGCCATTTGCGCGTCCACGTCGTTGGGCTTCGCGGCAGCGTCGGCGCGGATGCTTTCTGCCGTGTGCCCTTCGAGACGCGCAAGTAGCGACACTTGGGCAAGACCGGCAATGGCGAGGGCGTCGCGCGGATCTTGGGCGATCGCAGTGCGATACTCGGTGATCGCCGCCTCGAAGTCCCCTCGATCGATCGCGTCAAAGGCAGCCTGGTGATGCGGGGGCAATGGCTCCTCGACCGGCTCCGCCTTGGGTTCCTCTGGATCAGCAGCTTTCGCAACCCCTGTCACGCCGTTTTGTGCAGCGATCGTGAGCACTTGATCAAAGACCGGCTTGGCCTCGGCTTCCGGAAGCTCCCCTTCGTACAGCGCCACTGGCCGGCCACCGATCACTGCGGCCACGGTGGGCACTGCGGTGGCTTGGAACGCTTGAGTGAGCTGGGGGTTCTGCCGTGCATCCACGGTGACCAGCACGAGTTTCCCTTGGAAACTGCGAACGACACGTTCCAGCGCCGCCGACTTGGTCCCCGAATACAGTTCGACGATGACGGCGACAGTGCGAGAAAGCTCAAGAATTTGCCCGAAGTTCGCTTCGTTCCCCTCGGAGACCAAATCTTCGATGACGACTTCGCCGCCCGCCTCATTCGGACTTCCGGGGGCGGCAGCTGCGGAGCCTAATGGCGACTGCTGCCCTGAAGCATTTGGCTTGTTCCTCAGAAGTGATGAGAGGTCGACTGCGCCTCTCAACTGGGTTGGCGGGATATCTGTCACTTCAACTCCTTGGCACCGATGAGTGCTGATGCCCATCCGATGAGCATTATTTTCTGGCTGCTCGAGCCTGGCGGAACATAAAACAGCAACTGATCACCATAGGTTGCGATCGTGCCTTTAGTCGTTGACGATACCCGAGACAAAGACTTCACAGCGCCCTCGGCGTTGATCACCGCACCGGGTTCCGTGGGGGTAACAGTCTCAGTTTCATTGAGGTACACCGCGACGATCGCGCCGCTGTCGTTTGTCACCAACGGGATGACATCCCCGAGCCCGTCTGCCATGCCAAAAACCATTTTTGCGATTGGCGGGATCGAATTCAAACGATCCTGCTTGGCCTCAAATCCAATGGACGCCACAAGAGAGTCGTTCTCGATGTCGAAATATTTGACGAAACTGCTGGAATCCCCGTTCAGTAAGACATCGCCATAGTTGAGTGCAAGCTCGTCGGGTTGCATCGCAAAAATCTTGACGTCGGGTTGCAGTCTCTGAGTTCCGATATCTGCCGCCGCCATTGCGGGCAGAACGGTGTCGGCCTCCAACTGAACGGCATAGACCACTTTGTAGTTCTCGCGTGGGGTTTGTTGTACGAGCACCAGAGCTGTTGGCGCAACGGTCGTGTCTTCAGGGTCCTGGACCACCGTAAAGACGGTCCGAGGCCATTTGTCGTTTTGCTGCGGGAGGGTGACCTCAACCTTTCCGGAAGGAATCGCCGGCAAAGGCGCATAATTCGTGTCCGACTTGCGGATCGCGTAGTTGGCCTTGCGGAACGCGAGCGCTGGCCCATCAAACCGCTCAGCGATGAGCGCACCATCTCGATCGGCATCTGCCTGTTGTGCCACAAGGGCCACCTTGGAAACAATCGACTCAAGCTGCGTCGTGTTCACCACCGGCGGCTTGTCAGTACTGACACTCGGCGCTTCATCGGTCGGTGTCGGGGTCGGCGTCACTTGGGCGCTCCCGCCGAGGAACTCTGGCCATGACTCGGCAGTACAGCCGGTCAAAATGAGTGAGCCGACAATGAGAACTGCAGAAATTGAACCGACACTACCGGCAGAACGTCGCCCTCGTTGCATGGAGATTGCCTTCTGTTTGGGGAACCCAAATTTTGAGCGCTTGGGCGGTTTCGGCATTTTGGGAGGGCGCCGGCGTGGACCGTGCGCTTTGCGCAAGTGCGAAAGAGCCCACAAGTAGAGGCCAAGTCCGGCAAGAAGCAAAAGCACTCCGCCGACGATCAAAGGACCAGACCAGGGGGTGCGGTTGTCAACGGGCCACGTGATCGACACATGACCCGGCGCCGGTGCCGTGCCATCCGAAACGATGATGACGGAGACATCTTTGGGCACGTTAACGATAAAGGTCAACTCGGTATCGCGAGTCAACTCGGCCAACCACAGATCAGAACCGTGAGGGTCTGGCACTGTCGCCTCGGTCCCCGTCACGACAGAGTTGCGCAGAACCGAGGTCTCTTCGTCGAGACCGATCTGGTTGTAACTTGCATCGCCGATCCACGCGAGCACGTCAATGGTCTTGCCGTAAGCAGCAAACACCGTAGGGGAACCGGAAATGCTGATTTTTTGCCGACCGTCGTTTGCATTGAGCACCGAGCCATCGATAACTGTTACCGGCGCAGAAGCACCGAGGGCAGTCGATGCCGCGACGTGGTCAGGCTCCGACAAAATTGTTCGCTGCGCGATTCCGTAGCTGATCATCCCAAACGCAACCACGAAACTGACGATCGCAATAATGAACCGCAAGTCGAACTCCTTTCGTGCTGCTCACTCTCCCACCTGAAAACACCACTCGTGTTGGGCACGTGGCTGTGGTCGGACAGGATCGGCAACGGGTTGCGGTCGAGCCGAATCGGACAGCAGGCAAAGACACTAAAGAGTAGCGCACGCAGTCTGGAAGCTTCCCTAACGTACGCTGTGAAGATCTGCGACCATCGAGTTTTCCCTCGCAAGGGGCGTCACCACTAAACTCGACAATGCCCGGCCGATGTCCCGACAACTGGCCGTACGCTAACCAGGGAGATGACGTGGCAACCGAAGACGAGGCCTTTTCAACAGCGATGCGCGGTTACAACCGCGACGAAGTAGACGCTGCACTCCAAGATTTGCGTCGAGCACTCAACAAAGCGAACACCGACAAGACCGAGAATGCTAAAGAGCTCAAACGACTGAGCGCTGTGGCCGACGATCTTCAAGCTGAGATCGACGAAATTGGAAGCCCCACCTACACGGGGCTCGGGACGCGCCTTGAGAATGTGCTTCGCGTCGCCGAAGAACAGTCGACGAGGCTGATCAGCCAGGCCGATATCGACGCTGAAAAGCTCCGGAACAGCGTTCAAGGCGAAGTCAATGCTCTCCGTGTCGGCGCGATGGAAGACGCAGAACGCATTGTCACCGACGCGAAGGTCAAAGCCTCAGAGATTGCGGGTGCGGCCAGGACAGAGGCCGAAGGCCTCATTTCCCGGAGCGCCGCTCAGGCGAAATCAGCGCACCAGGAAGCGATCAAAGAGGCGGCTTCGATTCGAGGTGCGGCCTCCACTGAAGCTGCAGAAGCTAAAGCAACTGCCAAGCGCGAAGCAGCAGCGCTCCGGGCCGAGGCGGAGCGGGCGGCCGCCGAACTCAAGGCAGTCACGGTTGGGGCAACAACCGAAGCCAATGACGCCGCTGCCGCCCTCGCGCGCGAGACGGAAAAGAACCGCAAAGAGTTCACAGCAGAGACCGAAAAACAGTGGGGCGACCTGGCCCGCGACGTCGAGCAACAACGCACCGACGCTGAACGTGAAGTTCACGCGACACGGGCACAGCTAGCGGTCGAGGCAGAGCAAGTTCGAGCTGACCTAGACCGTGAGCTCACCGAAGCGCGCGCCAAGTTTGACGAAGAAACGGCGGCCGCAGAGGCCAAACTCAAGAACGACATGGCCGCAGCCCACTCCAAACTCGCACTGGAGACCAAATCAGCGAAGGCAGAACTCTCTCGCACCACACAGGAGACCAGGGCCAAGTTCGACACCGAGATTTCTGAAGCGCGGGCAAGCCTCGCTCACGATATCGAAAAAGAACGAACCGACCTCGATCGTGAGCTGGAGCAGACCCGATCCAACTTCACCAACGAAATGGATCGGGCACGTGCTGAGCTCGAAGCCGAACTCTCCGAATCCCGCACCGGCCTGAAGGCCAGCGCGGATCAGGCACGGGCTGCACTTGAAACGGAGCTCGCCACTCGACGTGATGAAGCCGAGAAGGACTATCTGGCGAAGCACCAGGAGGCCGTAGCCCAGAACCAGAAGTACCTCGACGAAGCCCGCGCCCAGCTAGCCGAAGCAGTGAAACGCACCGACGAAAAAGTTCAGGAAGCCGAAAAACTTTCAACGGATGCAACGAAGGACGCCACTGGCGTGCGCGACGCAGCGAAGAAACACGCCGCCGAGGTCCTCGGGAATGCCGAATCCCGCGCAAAGTCGATGGTTGCCGATGCCGAGAAGCGCACCAACACGCTCGTGGCAGAAGCTGAAGAGCGGTTGGCCAAGATTAGAATCGAGCGTGAAGCGGTTGCCGGATACTTCGGCGCGCTTCGCACTGTTTTGGGTGACGCAGAGAAAGTCACGAAAGACGACTAAATCAGGCAAAGGGGCTCCGTGAAGATTCAGAATGCGTTTCGTCTCGGACTTTTTGCGACTCTTGGTGTTCTCGTAGCTCTGGGCATTGGCGCCGCGGTCGGAACATTGGCCACCATCATCACCTACATCGGTGCAGCGATTTTTCTCGCCCTCGGACTTGACCCCTCGGTGTCGTGGTTGGAGAGACACAAATTCCCCCGGTGGCTGGCCATCCTCACCGTCGTCGTAGTTGTTCTGGCAGTGTTCACCGGGCTGGTGTTTGCCGTCATCCCAGTGATTGTCACGCAAACCTCTAACCTCATCAACGGCCTCACTCCCCTGATCGCCGCATTCGGTGATCAAAACAACAATTGGGTGGCGGCCGTTCAAGCGAACCTGCCCGACTACATCGACCTCCAGGCCATCATCGCTGGAGCGTTGGAGTTTGTGCGGAACAACATCACCTCCATCGGTGGTGGCGTGCTGCAGGTCGGTCTTGGGATTGCCAGCGGCGCATTCGGCCTCATCATCGTTCTGATCCTCACCCTGTATTTTGTTGCGTCGCTCAACAGCATGAAGCGCGGCCTCTACCAGCTCATCCCCGCGTCGCGTCGCGCAGGGTTCTCAGACCTCGCCGAACAGATCAGTGACTCGGTGGGCCGTTACGTCGTCGGACAAGCCAGCCTCGCGCTGTTCAACGGCATCCTGAGCTTCATCTACCTTTCAATCGTGAAGGCGGAATACCCGGCGCTCTTTGCGTTCATCGCCTTCTTGTTCTCCCTCGTGCCCCTCGTTGGCACGCTGTCGGGGAGCATCCTCATCACGCTCAGTTGCCTCCTGTTTGACGGTGTACCCACTGCCCTCGCTGTGGGGATCTACTACATCATTTACATGCAACTCGAGGCGTACGTGCTGAACCCAAATATTATGAATCGGGCAGTCAAAGTTCCCGGCGTCATTGTGGTGATCGCCGCACTCGCGGGAGGCACGCTCTTGGGGATTCTTGGCGCGCTCATCGCCATCCCGGTGGCGGCATCCATCCTTCTCATCATCAATCAGGTGGTTGTTCCCCGGCAGAACGAGTTGTAACTATTCTGGCCACTCGGTCGGAAGCGGAAGAGCCTTCGGATTGACCGCCGTCACTATTTCGGTGAGCACGCGTCGCGTCTGATCTTCACCCACCCACAAGTGCTTGCCGCCGTCGACAGCGACAAGTTCGGTTTCTGGTAGCACAGCAAACC
>RCMY010004483.1_pt1 | contig 17732 bp, 21 predicted proteins | sample 2041341 | NCBI WGS metagenome assembly RCMY01 (sample SAMN09708234, study PRJNA481090) | Marine sediment metagenome, whole genome shotgun sequencing project. | reverse complement strand
ACCTGGCGAGCCAACAACACATGCTCACGAGTCTGCGGCATCGGACCATCAGCAGCCGAAACCACCAGAATCGCGCCGTCAACCTGCGCCGCACCGGTGATCATGTTTTTGATGTAGTCAGCGTGACCTGGCATGTCGACGTGCGCGTAGTGACGCGCCTCGGTCTCGTATTCAACGTGAGAAACATTGATTGTGATGCCACGCTCACGCTCTTCAGGCGCCTTGTCGATGTTCGCGAAATCGGTCATCGTGTTGCCGGCGACACGGTCAGCCAACACCTTCGTGATCGCAGCCGTCAACGTTGTTTTCCCATGATCGATGTGACCCATGGTTCCCACATTTACGTGTGGCTTATTCCGCTCAAACTTTGCTTTTGCCATTGTGGCTCTCCTTAAAATCTTCCGGAACGAGCTGTTCTCGGTTTACAACTGCTTTTCTCACTCGCCCCGGATGCGGCGCACGATTTCTTCCTGCACGTTGCCGGGAGTCTTCTGGTAACTATCGAACTGCATGGAGAAGGTTGCTCGACCCTTGGTCTTCGAGCGAAGGTCAGTTGAGTAACCGAACATCTCTGAAAGTGGGACCTGAGCAGTAACTACCTTGTTGAGCCCTCGGGCCTCAGTCTGTCCGACGCGTCCGCGACGGGAGTTGAGGTCACCAATGACATCACCCATGTGGTCTTCTGGGGTAACGACCTCGACGGCCATCACTGGCTCGAGGAGGACGGGCTTTGCTTTACGCGCAACCTGCTTGAACGCCATATTGCCAGCGATCTTGAACGCCATTTCTGACGAGTCGACGTCGTGGTATTTACCGTCGAGGAGTGTGACTCGAACGTCGACCATTGGGTAGCCGGCCAGAACACCAGCGGTGAGTGCGTCTCTTGCACCAGCATCAACCGAAGGGATGTATTCCTTTGGAATACGACCACCGGAGATCTTGTCGATAAATTCGTAGCCGCCACCGGGGCCGCTTGGCTCCATCATGATGGTGACTTCGGCGTATTGGCCAGAGCCACCCGTCTGCTTCTTGTGGGTGTAGCTGTCCTTCTCGACGGTCTCGGTGATCGTCTCGCGGTAGGCAACCTGCGGCTTGCCGACGGTCGCGTCGACGCTGAATTCGCGAAGCATGCGGTCGACGAGCACCTCGAGGTGGAGCTCGCCCATACCGGCGATGATGGTCTGGCCCGTGTCTTCGTCGGTCTTGACCGTGAAGGTTGGGTCTTCTTCTGACAGCGACATGAGGGCCTTGGCCATCTTGTCTTGGTCGGCCTTGGTCTTTGGCTCGACGGCGACGTCGATCACTGGGTCAGGGAAGTCGAGGGACTCGAGGATGATTGCGTTCTTGTCATCGGTGAGGGTGTCACCGGTGCGAACGTTCTTCATGCCAATCGCAGCCATGATGTCGCCAGTCATAGCGATGTCACGGTCTTGCTGCTTGTCGGCGTGCATCTCGAGAAGGCGACCGAGACGTTCCTTGTTACCCGTGCGGGTGTTGAGGACCTGGTCGCCCTTGGAGAGCGTTCCGGAGTAGACCCGGAAGTAGGCAAGCTTGCCTACCTGTGGGGCAGACATGATCTTGAAGGCCAGTGCCGAGAACGACTCGTCGTCGCGAGGGTCGCGGGTCGCTGGCTTTTCGCCCTTGTAGGTGACGCCTTCAACCGGTGGAAGGTCAGACGGCGACGGCAGATAGGCAATGACGGCGTCGAGTAGCGGCTGCACGCCCTTGTTCTTAAATGCGGTTCCGCACAAGACTGGCACAAGCTTGTTGGCGATTGTCGCCTTGCGCAGTGCCGCCTTGAGGTCAGCGACGGGGATTTCTTCGCCTTCGAGGTAGGCCATCATGAGATCGTCGTCAGTGTTGGCGACCGCATCCATGAGCTTCTCGCGGTATTCCGCTGCCTTCTCGGCGTATTCGGCCGGGATTTCAACGATGTCGTATGTGGCGCCGAGGTCTTTCTCGTCAACCGTTGCCGGCCAAACTTTGGCGTTCATTTCGACCAGGTCAACGATGCCGATGAAGTCGGCTTCGATACCGATCGGGAGCTGCACAACCGCGACCTTGTCGGTGAGGCGCTCCTGGATCGTGTCGAGGCAGAAGTAGAAGTCGGCACCAGTGCGGTCGAGCTTGTTAACGAAGCACATACGCGGCACTTTGTAGCGGTCAGCCTGACGCCACACGGTTTCGGTCTGTGGCTCAACGCCAGCAACGCCGTCGAATACCGCAACGGTGCCGTCGAGCACGCGAAGCGAACGCTCGACCTCGACGGTGAAGTCGACGTGGCCCGGGGTGTCGATGATGTTGATGCGGTGACCGTCCCACTCACAAGTGGTCGCAGCAGAGGTGATCGTGATGCCACGCTCCTGCTCCTGCTCCATCCAGTCCATGGTGGCGCCGCCATCGTGAACTTCACCGATCTTGTAGTTCTTACCGGTGTAGAAAAGGATGCGTTCGGTGGTGGTGGTCTTGCCAGCATCGATGTGGGCCATGATGCCGATATTGCGGTATTTGTCTAGGGGGAAGAGTCGCGCAGACATGTCAGTCCTCAAACTGGGATTTCAGCGGTGCAGTACGTGTGCAGAAGTGGAAAGCCCACCGACCTCGTGCCACGCCAGCCAGAAGGCGAACGGGGCGAAGAGCGTCGGTGGGAAGAAAGGCTCGTTACCAGCGGTAGTGAGCGAAGGCCTTGTTTGACTCGGCCATCTTATGAAGATCTTCGCGCTTCTTCGCAGAAGCGCCGATGCCGTTTGAGGCATCGAGGATCTCGTTGGCCAAACGCTCGGCCATGGTGCGCTCACGACGTGAACGGGAGTGGGTGACAACCCAGCGAACGGCGAGGGTCGTGGCCCGGCGGGGGCGAACCTCGACGGGGACCTGGTAGGTGGCGCCACCGACACGGCGGGAGCGGACCTCAAGCTGTGGCTTGGTGTTATCAATTGCCCGCTTCAGGGTTGCGACTGGATCGCCACCCGTCTTTTCGCCGACAACTTCGAGTGCACCGTAAACGATGCGTTCTGCCGTGGTCTTCTTGCCATCAAGCAAGACCCGGTTGACGATCTGGGTGACGAGAACTGATTGGTAGACCGGATCTGGTTCGAGATCGCGGCGGGGGGCTGGACCCTTACGTGGCATGCTTCTTAACCCTTCTTCACGCCGTAGCGGCTTCGTGCCTGCTTGCGCTCACGGACACCGGCGGTGTCGAGCGTGCCCCGGATGACCTTGTAACGGACACCAGGAAGGTCCTTCACACGACCACCGCGAACGAGCACGATGGAGTGCTCTTGGAGGTTGTGACCCTCACCAGGAATATAGGCCGTTACCTCAATACCGCTCGTCAGGCGCACACGGGCGACCTTACGAAGCGCCGAGTTCGGCTTCTTGGGGGTAGCGGTATAGACGCGGGTGCAAACACCGCGACGCTGGGGAGAACCGACGAGTGCCGGGGTCTTCCCCTTCTTCGGTTTGGACTGACGGCCCTTACGGACCAACTGCTGCATTGTGGGCACGAGAAAACCTTCTAAGTGCTGGAGCTTGAGAACACGAGCCGACCGGCGCGCATACCAGCCTGCAAGCCTACGGCCGCACCCGTTGGATCACAACGACGCGGCGGGGCTTACCACAATCCACGACCGAGGGTCATGCATAGTGGGACGATTCCAAGGACCAGAATCGTGAGTGGAATGCCAAGTCTGAGGTAGTCGGTTGGCCGATAGCGGCCAGGCGCGAACTCCATCGTATTTGTTTGGTAGCCATTCGGTGAGAAAAATGACGCGGACGCCGCGATGGCAACGCCGAGGGCGAAAATTCGCTGGTCACCCCCAACAGATTCGGCCACGTTCAATCCAATGGGAAGCATGATCGCAACCGCAACCGCATTTGTAATCATCTCGGTCAAGAGGATCGTCACAAGCACAATGCCAAACGCTGGGAACCAGAGGCCCCCGTGCCAAAAAGATCTGCACCCTGGGTTCCGAAGAAACCCCACCAAGGGTTTTGGGGGTGCCAGGACGCCCGTTCGGGCGTCCTGGCACCCCCAAAACGGTAGCCGTGATCTGATTATGCGAAGTTGGCGGGGCGCTTCTCTTCAATTGCGGCAACGCCCTCACGCACATCGTCGCCTGCAAAGCCAAGCATCTCGAGCGCCACAGATGCGTCGAAGGCCGGTCCGGCTTGGCGAATCCAGCTGTTCAGCGAAAGCTTGGTCCACTGGATCGCTTGCTGCGCACCGTTGTTGAGCGTTCTGGCGACCTCGAAGGCCTTGTCGATCACTTGGTCGTCGTCGACGCAGAGCGATACGAGACCCATGCGTTCGGCTTCTTCGCCTGTCATTGGTTCACAGGTAAGCAGGTAGTACTTCGCTTTCGCCATGCCAATGAGAAGCGGCCAGATCGCAACCGCGTGGTCGCCGGCGGCAACACCGAGCTTGGTGTGACCGTCGATCAGCTTTGCCGACCGTCCGCACACCGAAATGTCGGCCATGAGAGCAGTGGCGATCCCTGCGCCGACGGCTACTCGTTCGATGGCCGACACGATTGGCTTCGAGCAGTTGATCATGTTGTAGACAATGTCGCGGGCCTCACGGAGCGCCTGGGCTCGGAAGGCAGCGTCGTCCATGATGTCGTGGATCATCGCCATGTCACCGCCGGCAGAGAATGCGCCGTTGGCCCCATGAATGACAACGACTCGCGTGTCAGGGTCGTCATCGACCGTTCGCCAGACGTGAGCAAGGTCGTGGTGTTTCTGGGCATCGACTGCGTTGAGTTTGCCTGGCGTGTCAAGAATGATCCGCAAAATGCCAGGTTCTGGCATGTCGATCTTAAGACCCGGGTACTGCTCGTATCGCTCCATCGTCGAACGCTAGACGCCGGGCGCGAACGTGGCCAATACCGCCGCTGAATTGAACGCAGCATGGGCAATGATTGCCGTCCCGAGGCGGCCGGTTCGTTGCACGACTAGCCCAAGGGCAAGCCCAACGATGCCAATGACCACGAAGATAACGAGCGTTTCCCGCCAGGCCACATACGTGTAGTGAGGGAGCACAAACACCACGGTTGAGGCGACCAGCCCGATGGTGGCGCCGAAGCGCTTCTCGACTGACCTCATAACAAGCCCGCGAAAGAACAATTCCTCGCTAATCGGGGCGCCGACCACGGCCATGAAGACGATCGCGTAAAACCACGGCGAGTCTTGGTTATCGGTAAGGATCGACGTATTCGACACGTCGTCGCTCGTTTGCACACCGAGTGCAGTCGAGACGAGAGCCCCAGCCGACGCCGCCGCAATGAGCATCCCAAGGCCAATCAATGGTCCGAGGAGAAGGTCGACTCCCTTGATGCGTAGGCCGAAATCTTTGACGACACCGTTGCCCTTCCATCGGGCAACAAAGACGGGCCATCCGCCTTGTGCGAACTGCTGGCCGAGCCCGGCGAACGTCGCGACTGCCGCGCTTTCCGCAACGAGCTTCTCGTCAGCGCCGAACAGAAAAGCACCTACGACAAGCCCAATCGTGGCGAAAATCAGGATGACAGGGATGCCGAGCGCAATGTCTGGCATCCCCCAGCGGGGTTCGGCCGATTCAGGCCCTGTGTCTTCGAGGTCACGACCGGTGCCTGCGAACTCGCCAGCCGATTGCACCATCATCGGCGGATGACGCGGCGCGGGCCACGGCCCACCGATTTGGTAGGTGCCTTCCTCGGGGGTCATCGGTCGCCGTTCAATATGGCGGCCAGATCGACCATGGTGGAGAACGCATGTCCAGATACGAAGTCGTCGACATGGGGAAGAGCGGCGGCCATGCCGGCGGCTAATGGCTCGTAGCCAGGCGAGGCACGCAACGGGTTCACCCAGATCAGTCGATGGGTAACTCGGTGGAGGCGCTCCATCTGTTCACCAAGCAGGGCGGCGTCGCCCCGATCCCAGCCGTCGGAGAGCACCACAACAACGGCACCGCGAGCCATACCGCGAATGCCCCAGCGATCGTTGAACTCCTTCAGCACATCGCCAAGACGAGTTCCCCCCGACCAGTCCTCAATGTGAGGGGTGGCGGCCCGGAGTGCGGCATCAGGGTCTCGATTAGACAGCTCCCTAGTGACTCTCGTGAGGCGAGTGCCAAAGGCAAACGCTTCGACGCGGTTTCGGGCCACAACTGCCGCGTGCACGAATCGAATGAGCGCCCGAGAGTAGCTTTCCATCGAGCCAGACACATCGAGGAGCAACACCAGCCGGCGCGGCTTCAGCGCGGGATCGGTAAACGCCCTTTGCATTGGTTCGCCATGGTTCTTCAGCGCGAGCTGGACGGTCCGCCGCAGATCAGGGTGCTGACCCCGCCTACCTGCAGCCACCTGACGCCGGCTGCGCCGGGAGTAGGTCGAGAATTGGAGGGTCGACATCAGGCGGGTTAGCTCGTCGAGCTCTTCGTCAGTGCACTCAGAGAAGTCTTTCTCGGTGAGGATCTCGAGCCGAGAGAATCGCACCGCCTGGATATCGCCCTCGTCTTCTTGGTCGTCACCATCACCGGCGTCATCGTCATCTTCGCCGACGTCAAGGCCAAGGTCGACCGTTGGCGGAGGCCCTTCGATGGTGAAAGCCCCGAAGCGGCGTGACTTCCAGAAGGCCTCGAACGCCGAGTCAAAGACCGCGATGTCTTCGGGGTGTTGCACCAGGGTGGCTCGGCCAGCCCAATACACCGACGACTCCGCTTCAACGCCGACTTGGCCAAGAGCACCGACGAAATTGATCGTTGCGCTCGCTGGCACTTTCAGTCCGGCACCACGAAGGACGCGACCGAACCCAACGCCCATGCGTTCGGCAGTCGACGAGACGGGAGACGACACTGCTAGCGTTTCTCCGCCCTAGCCATTGCGGCCTTAACGACATCGTGCACTCCGAGATCGGTGACACGGCCCTGGTCCTCGCGATATTTCAAGACCGAACCAAGCGTTGTCCGCACAGCTTCGTCATTCAGTTCGGTTTGGCCAAGGGCGGCAAGCGAATTGGCCCAGTCGATGGTCTCGGCAACGCCGGGTGGCTTGTAAAGCCCAAGGTCGCGGAACTTCTCGGTGGCGGCGGCAACTTGTCGAGCCAGTGTCTCGCTGACGTGGGGGGCCCGCAACTTGACGATCTCGACCTCGCGGTCGAAGTCAGGATGCTCGACCCAGTGATAAAGGCAGCGGCGTTTGAGGGCGTCGTGTACGTCGCGGGTGCGATTGGAGGTGAGGACAACCAGCGGTGGCGTTTCAGCCCGAATGGTTCCAAGCTCAGGCACCGTAATCGTGAAGTCAGACAGCGCCTCCAGAAGGAACGCCTCAAACTCGTCGTCTGCCCGATCGACCTCATCGATGAGGAGGACGGGGAGACCTGAGTCGCTCGGCGACAACGCCTCAAGGAGCGGGCGTCGAATGAGGAAGCGAGGGTCGTAGAGCTCGGCTTCAAGCTCGGCCAGTCCCTTTTCGGTTGCGACGCCGGTTGCCTCTGCGGTGCGGAGGTGGAGCAACTGGCGCGTGTAGTCCCATTCGTAGACGGCCTGCGAGCTGTCGATGCCTTCATAACACTGGAGGCGGATAAGCGGGCCCCCAAGCCAACGGGACAGCACCTTGGCGACCTCGGTCTTACCAACGCCAGCCTCGCCTTCGAGGAACAGTGGGCGTCGAAGCGTGATCGCGAGGAAAATCGAAGTAGCAAGGCCGACATCGGGCAGGTAGTCGTTGGATCGAAGCCCAGCGACGACGTCGTCTACAGAGGTAGGGAGAGTCACAAGTATGCAGGCTAGACCCATCCCCCGCCGAGTCGTAGAATCGGCGCCGCCAACGAACGCTTGGGGGTCTGACCCCCAAGTGTTCGTTTCGCAGTGCGCGCTGGAACTCCGAGCATCGCGTGACGGCTAGCCGAAGAGATCGCTCGTCGCTCCGCTCGCAGGCGCAGCATCGATGCTGACATCGCTATTGAGCGCACCGCCGAAGTTGTTGAGTCCAAGCCGCTCTCGAAAGTCTGCGGAGTACCCGAGCACTCCGTCGTCGAGTGCGATGCCAGTACCGTCGGCGACTCGCACAAGGCCGTTGAAGATGGCAATTGTTGCCGCTGCTTCGATAAGAGCGTCTTCTCCGAGCGCAGCGACGATGCTTCGCCGCGCCTCGTCAGCGTCGCCTTCTCCGAGTTCGACAGCACTGACATAGCGAAGCAGAAGATCACCAGCCGGAATCCCGCAATCATCGAGGCACTCGGGATCCAGGGCGCCGTCAACGTCGACCGTCAGGCCATTCACTTCGCCACTCGCACGGAGCAGCGTTGCGTGGGAACTCGTTCAATAGAAGCACTCGTTCACGACGGTCGTGCGCGCCGCGATGAGTTCGGTTTGCGGCCTCGAGAGCGGTCGGTCCCAGGAGAAGTCATTGAAACCCTCGCCATGGCTATAGCAAGTGTCGACGAGTGCTCGCCACGCCTTCTCGGTCACCGGCACGAGCGAGAGTGATCTACTTACGTTGGCTCGGGTCGGGCCAATCGTCTGAGAGACCCAGGCACCGACGTCGCCAACCGTCGCCGGCCGGATGCGAGCCGGCTCGCCAGAAATCGGTTCTGGCAAATCAGGCATTCGTCGGCCCATCGCGACATCGAAGCGATCGAGCGATCGACAGGTTGCAGTCACGCCGACCAGTTCGGTGTATCGCTCCTCGCCAATGATTGAGATCGCCTCGTTCGCCCAGGACTGTGTGAGTCGCCCAGGATCGGTTGCGACGCGGTGCACGACCTCAACCTCGATCGCTTGCAAGTGCGCCGACGCTTGATGGGCGCCCGCAACCGCTGCCGGCGACAAAGCGCCCTTCCGAGCGATATCGAGCGGATTCGTTTGCGCAGTACGTGCCTCACGCCAGGCATCGACGCGCTCGGCGCCCGTCAGCCAGTCACCCGCTTGTGCGAGTGATTGGGTTGTCGCTGCGTGCCGTTGCTCTACCGTCTCCATGGTGGGACCGTAATAGCCAGCAGCGACTGGGGGCTAGTCGTTCCTAGCCCAGATCGTCGAAAAGGCTCGGGGTTACGGCGGTCGAACCTTCAATGAGGAGCATCTTCCGCTTAGTCTCGACGCCACCGTTGGCAGAGAAGCCGACGAGGGAATGATTCGAACCCACCACCCGATGGCAGGGAATAATGATGGGAACGGGATTTGCGCCGAGTGCTTGACCAACAGCCTGCGCCGCTCCTGGTTGCCCGATTCGCTTGGCCACTTCGCCGTATGTCAACACTTCACCAGGCGGGATCGCACGCGTCACGGCGTACACCGATTGAGACAGCGGGCTCGCGGCACCAACATCAACCGGGATCGCCGCGAGATCGGGCTGCTTGCCATCCATCAGCTCGGTGATCTTCCTGACCGCCTCTAAGGCAAACCCATACGGCTCCGCTCGAGTTGCCAACGGGACCAGCTTTTTAAGCCGCTTGATCGTTGCGTCGTCGTCAGCCTCGGGAATCTGAACGCCAACCACCGCCGTCTCGGACCACGCCAAGCCACAGCGGCCAATGGCTGTATCGAAGAGCGCAACCCGAGTCGTGGCCATCCCCCAACCATACGCGACTCAGGTGCGCAACATTGGGGTCAGGTTCAAGTGTTACGTGTTACGGAGGTACCTGACCCCAGTGTTACGGGGGCGGCGAACGACAGGTACGAGATACATTCGGCCAATGGATGTGTCCTTGTTCGACGCCGTTGGCGACAATCTTCGGAGCCTGTTGCCAGCCGGCCTCAGCGAGTGCCACATGCGCTCCCACCGTCGAGGTATCAAGGTCTGGTTTGGACCGGAGTCTGGCAACAAGGATCACTACGAGTCTCAAGTGATTGCACGCCGCCACGTCGACGAAATCGAGGGCTTGGCGTTGGAGACCGGCTTCCATGCCGAGCAACCGAAGCAAGAGCGAAACGACGCAACGCTCGCACTGCTCATGGCCGCCGAGAGTTCGTGGCGAGACACCTTGGGGCCTGAGGCTAGCGGGGGCCCATTTTATGGCCGGCCCCAAGACTGGCGTCGGCTGTCTGACGTGTGGATCGAGCCAGATCTGGATGACCCCGAGCTTGCCTTTGAGCTTGCTTCGCGATTGGCCGACTACATCATGGTTGTCGAACCGCTTCTCGCCGTTCGCGCCGACTAGCTACCTCTTGTTCTTGAGGTGTGACTGCTCGAGCACATCGGCGGCCTGGAGAAAATCGTCGGCATCGATCGTGCTTACGGTCGCCTTGTCGAGCATGTGTACCTTCTCGCTCTCGGATAGTCGCAAAGCCTGACGGTTGATGGCCTGCTCAAAGAGCGTGCGGGAGTAACGGGCGTTGCCGAACCCGTCGTTCCTTATGGCCAAGAGCAGGATGCGCCGAAGAGCGCGCTCGGCGCCTTCACCGATGATGTAGTCGGCGTCGGCGGCCATCCGCTTCGTTATCTCGATGAGTTCGTCGGTCTCGTAGTCGGGGAACGGAATCTCACGAGCGAACCTCGAGCGAAGGCCAGGGTTCGAGTTAAGAAACTGATGCATCAGCTTGGGGTAGCCGGCCACGATGACCACGAGCCGTGAGCGATTGTCTTCCATTCGCTTCAGCAGTGTCTCAACGGCCTCGGCCCCGAAGTCGTTGCCGCCAAGTGCATTTACCGGAGCAAGCGCATACGCCTCGTCAATAAACAGCACTCCGTCAAGCGCACGCCTCACCGCTCTATTCGTCTTGACGGCGGTGTGTCCAACGTATTGGCCAACCAGATCGGCTCTGTCGACCTCAACGAGGTGACCCTTCTTGAGAAGGCCGATCGAACCGTACATCTCGGCGATGAGGCGGGCGATAGTCGTCTTTCCTGTCCCTGGGTTACCGAGAAACACAAGATGCTGGCTCGTCGATACGTCGGATAGACCATGCTCTTGACGACGGCCTTGGATTTGTAGAAACGCAATAAGCGATCGGATCTGCTCCTTGACCGAGTCGAGTCCGACGAGGGCATCGAGGTCGGCCTGGATCTCGTCAAGCGAACGCGGCGGCGCTGGCCTGCTCATCTGTGACGGCAAGTTGACGGGAGTCTTCTCGAGCCCTTTTTCTGCCGTTCGGCGAACTTGATCGGTCGCCTCTCGCAGCAATTTTCCCAACTCACCAGGACGACGTGCCATTCTGCGAGGCTATCTCCCTAGGCGTCCAAGGCGGGGCAGGGGCGGCAAAGGCCGCGTCAAACGGATTGCGAGGCAACGACCTACGCTCAACGTCACGATGCACGTTGTCCTTGTTCACCCCCAGATCGCCGCCAATACCGGCAACATCATCCGACTGTGTGCCAATACCGGTGCGACCCTGCACCTGGTTGAACCCCTCGGCTTTGCTCTTGAAGACCGGTTACTCAAGCGGGCGGGGCTCGACTATCACGAGCACGCATCCATCGAGATACACGCCGACTGGACTGCGCTTCAAGCTCGCATCGACGGGCGTCGTTTTGGCTTCACGTCAGAGGCCACCATGCGATATGACCAGGTCGCCTATACAGACGATGACTGGCTGATCTTCGGCGCTGAACAACCTGGCCTCCCCGCGTCGGTTAGAGCTGAGCTGGGGCCCAACTCAATGCTGACTATTCCAATGCGGCCGCAGAATCGAAGCCTCAACCTCGCCAACGCCGTCGCCCTGGTGGTCTATGAGGCATGGCGACAAGCCGACTTCGTCGGGGCGAGCCAACCAGAAGATGGCACTGCCGGGCTCACGTCAGAGACGCCGGGCGCCCCGCCATTCGACCACTAGCTACTCCGACCAGCGCAGCGCCGATACGGGCTCAAGATTCGATGCTTTCCAGGCCGGCGCCAGCGACCGCCTCACGCATCTCACAGATCATTGGCTCGATGTCGTCAGAGTCCGTGAGTGAGCTGTACTGGATGTAGTCCCGAAGCGGTTTCCAATCTTGGTCAAACAGATAGAACTCCAACTCGGTCGCCACAAGAGGGTCGACGCCCGCCGCTTGGCACCGTTCGACCTAACACTTCGAGGCGAGATGTCGTGTCGTTCGCCTTCTTCGTTGAACGACTCGGAGAACACAATGGCGTAGCCGGGGCGATGTGGGAGCAGACGAACGGTCGAGATGTCTGGTTTCAGGATTGTGTCGAGAAAGCCGGTGCCCATGTTGATATAGGGATTGTCAATGAGGTCGCAGTGAAGATCAAAGATGAAGACCGCATCGGCGATGCCGATTCCGCTCTTGACTCCTGACGTCAGGAACCGATCTATCGGGAGGCGCTTACCTCGGAGGTGCGCGTACATGTCAGGATGTGCGATCTCCACAGTGTGGACACCGTTCTCCTTCGCAAAAGCCGCAAATTCTTCGATCGTGGTGACGGCGTTCCTTCAGTCATTACGTTTCCCCTTTATGATTTCTAGTAGCTCTTTGGCATCCCGAGGACCTTCTCCCCAAGGAAGGCCAGGATGAGATTGTTGTTGATTGGAGCGACTTGATACAGCCGTGTTTCGCGCAGCTTTCGTTCGATGTCGTACTCAGTTGCGAACCCAAAGCCGCCGTGCGTGTCGAGCGCCGCGTTGCCCGCTTCCCACGAAGCGTTTGAGGCCAGCATCTTCGCCATGTTGGCCTCGGCCCCACACGACCGGCCTTGGTCAAACAACGATGCTGCCTTGAACCGCATCAGATTGGCTGCCTCAAGGTGTGCGTAGGCCTTTGCTAGCGGAAACTGCACTCCTTGGTTGGCCCCAATTGGGCGGCCAAAAACCACACGCTCATTCGCATAGGCCGACGCCTTGTCGAGGAAGAATCGACCGTCACCGATGCACTCGGCCGCAATGAGGATTCTCTCTGCGTTCATGCCATCAAGGACATGGCGGAAACCCTTGCCCTCAGTCCCTACCAACGCGTTCGCCGGAATCTCAACATTGTCGAAGAAGACTTCGGTCGTGTTGTGGTTCATCCACGTGGCGATCGGGTTGATCGTGAGGCCATTGACCCAGTCACCGGCCTCGTCCTTCATCTCGACGAGGAACACGGACAGCCCGTCGATGGCGCGCTCGCACTCATCGATTGGGGTTGTTCTGGCCAGGAGAATCATGAGATCGCTATAGAGCGCACGCGACGTCCAAATCTTCTGTCCGTTGATGCGCCAAATATCTCCATCACGAACCGCTTTGGTCTTGATCTGTCCAGTTTCAGACCCGGCGGCAGGTTCGGTGACACCGAACGCCTGAAGACGCTTCTCGCCACTCGCAATCAGAGGAAGGTAGTGACGCTTCTGTTCTTCCGAGCCGTGCCGAAGCAGGGTTCCCATGACGTACATCTGGGCATGGCATGCACTCGGGTTGCCACCACTAGCCGAGATCTCTTCGAGGATGACAGTTGCGCCGCTAAGGCTGAGCCCGCCGCCCCCGTATTCCTCCGGAATCAACGCACCGAGCCAGCCGTTTGCCGTCAACTCATCGACGAAGGCTTCCGGATACTTGTCAGGCTCAAGACCGCGCCAATATTCGTTGCCGTACTTGTCAGCGAGTCGGCGCACCTCGGTGCGAATGACCTCGAAGTCTTCTGGTTCATCAAAGTTCATCATCTACTCCTTGTGGTCCTGCAACCAGAAGCCCTGGCGTTCAAGAGCATCAGCGGCAACAACGCCAGATTCATGCAGGTGGTGTTCCATCGCTCGCCTTGCTTCGTCGGCATCACGGTTCCCGATCGCTTCAATGATCTCTCGGTGATGCCCGATGGCGGTCTCATCCCAACCGGTCGCAAACTCGTAGTAGCGCGAGGGAACGGACTTCTCTAGTAGCCGCAACAGCCACTTGGTTCGAGGCGGTGCGGTCGAGTTGATCATTCGATGAAACTCGCGATTGAGGGCGCTCATGTCGGCACCTGAGCCAGGGACGAAGCGCTCGTGGATGGCCCTCAGGTCAGCGCGGCGCTGGTCGCTGAGTTCGACCGCGGCAATACCGGCAGCACGGCCAGACACAAGGCCAAACAACTCATAGTGGTCGATCACGTCGCCTCGAGTGAGCGGCGCCACGATGGCACCGCGTCGAGGAAGGACCTCAAGCAGGCCCTCTTGGCCAAGGACGACGATCGCTTCTCGAACCGGACTCCGACTCACCCCAACCGCATCACCAATTGCGTCCTGGTCAAGCCGGCTCCCTGGCTTGAGCGCTCCGGTAAGAATGAGCTCTCGCACGTACGTGGCAACATCATCGGCCAGCCCACCTCGGCGACGCGGAGCCGAAACCCCCAGCGACGAGGACGAAACAGTCGGATTCCAATGGTCAGTCATTGCCCTCCTCGGCCACGCGTGTATGTCAGAATAGAATTGCGTATTTTGCATACAATATCAACCTGACCAGTTTGACTCTTTGGCTGAGGGGCACAATCGTGGTCGGTGCACGTTATTCTCCGTGCACTTCCCCTACCCGTGTCGAGGCAGCCATGACCATCTCCACTCCTAACGACGGCCCGTACTACGACGAGCTGAGCGTTGGCCACGTGTTCCCTCAGCTTCCGCCTGTCACCATCTCCGAAGCCGACAACCTTGCCTACCGGATGATCACTGGCAGCGAACACCGGCCCAGCGTCGATGCGACCCTCTACCAAGCAATCACCGGGTCGTCGGGCAAGCTGATCAGCCCAGGCCTCGTGCTGCAATATTCGATCGGCCAAAGCACAAGCGCCACTCGACGAGCCATCGCCAACCTGTTCTACCGCGGCGTCTTGTTGAAGCGCCAGGTCGAGATCGGCGAGCGCATCGAAACAACCACCACCGTCCTCGCACTCGCCGACTCTCGCCCGAAGGGCGACCTCAACCGGGGCAAGGTGCTGCTTGGCATCGAGTCCATTGGCGACAACGGCCCAATCGCCAGCTACCAGCGTTGTGCCCTACTCCCCTGCCGGGGAGACGCCCCTGGCCATAGTGACGACGTTGGCTCCGCCACTTCCGAACCGGCTCCCGACTACGTCGGCGCCATTCCAGCCAATTGGGATCTGAGCCATCTCGCCGAGACCGACTGGGTCGTCGGCGAGGAGCGGGCTGACACCATGTGGGACCACGTCGATCTGGCCCCCGCACTCGCCAGAATGACCTTCAACCAGGCAATCGTGCACCGAGCCGCGGCCTACACCGCGTACGACACCCGTCTCGTCTACGGCGGCCACGTCATCGCACTCGCCGAAGCGTCACTCACTCGCCTGCTGCCCGGTTTCGGCACCCTCGTCGGCTGGGGACAGTGCAATCACACCGGGCCGGCGTTTGAAGGCGACACTCTGAGCTTCCGTCATGAGCTGACAGCAAGCGAGCCAGCCGGAAACGGTCGCCTTCTCACGTTCCACACCCACGGCTATCGCGAAATTGGCGAGACCCTCGGCGAGACCGAGTCAGTCGAGATCCTCGACTGGGTATCGGTCATCTACCACCGCTAGTTCGCTCGGAGCATCGACTCCTGCGAGCAAGTCAATAAGAGAGCGCCATCACGAGCGTAGATCTCACCTTCGTTCAATCCACGCGCTCCGGCCGCCGCGGTGCTGCGCTGGTCGAACAGCATCCATTCACTCGGCTCTGGCATCCGGTGAAACCACACACTCTGGTCAAGGCTCGTCAACCGGTGCGTTTCAAACGGGACGCCATACGGGATGAGCGAGTTGAACATGAGCGTGCCGTCGGCGAGGAAGGCGAGCACAACCTGCTTCATGCGATCGCTGAGGTCTTCCGCACGATTGACCTTCATCCATGTGCGAATGACGGGTTCGCGTCCCGGTTCGAAGACGTGGAACGGCGCGCTCGCCATTAAAATGTCGGCCCGATCGTTCTTCGCGGTTGGAGCGCCGCTCGGTGGGTCGCCACGTTCGGTTCGAGCCGCAATCAGCTCTTCGGGCGAAGCTACTTCGGGTGCGGTCTTCTGATGCTCTTCGCCCGTTTCGTGGAGCTTGAACGAGGCGATCATGTGGAAGACGTTGTCGCCGTTCTGGCGAGCCGTGATTGATCGCACGTCGCTTCCGTAGCCGTCGCGCAGCGACTCGACGTGATACTCAAGACGGGCTTCCGGATCGCCCTTGCGAAGGAAGTAGGCGTGGAAGGAGTGGGCCAGCTTGGCTTGCTCTACCGTCTCGAAGCCGGCGGCGAGCGCCTGACCAAGAAAGTGGCCGCCGTAAATGCCGAGCATTCCGTATTGCTCCGTGGCCCCGACAAAGACCTTTGGGTCGTCGGTTGGGTGCACAGCCATGAATTCGGCCAATGAAAGGCCTTCGGTGTTGCTGGTCGTCATCGCTATCGCTTCGTTCGGGAACGGATCGTGACCGTAGAGGTCGACAGACGAAGCTAGCAGCGGACGTCCTTAGATCTCGATTAGTGGTTGCCGCAGCTCTGGCAAGGAACAGGGCCGAAGTGTCTTCGGTACGTCGTACGCACAACACGAAGTGTCTTCGGTACGTCGTACGCACAACAGAAGATGTCACACCCTCTCAGTAACGTGTTGTTGCGGGCTCCTTCCGCCATCGCTCTTCCAGAGCCGACAACTATTAAGCACTGGAATAGCCAATGACCAACGTACTGTCTTCGGTACGTCGTACACACGACGCTTCGGATGCCTTCTGAGATGGGTCGGCGACCAAGAACCGACGAACCTGGCGCGTGGCATCATGTCGCCAATCGTGGCGCCCGACGCCATCAAACCTTCTACGACACCACCGACTGCCAAATCTTCCTTCACTTCCTCGGCGAAGCGAAAGACCGGTTTGAGCTTGAAACCCATGCCTTCTGTCTTATGGGCAATCACTTTCACTTGCTGGTCCATAGCCCGCGAGGCAACCTCGCCGCCGCAATGCAGATGATCGGCACCAACTACACCCGCCGGTTCAATCGGCGACACGGCTTCGATGGGAAGCTGTTCAAGAACACCTACTGGTCAAATAGGATCTCCCACGATCGCTATTTACTTGAGGCATCGCGTTATATCCACCGCAATCCACTCGACCTCGGCCCTACGATCGACCCGCTCTCATACGACTGGTCAAGTCTAAAACACTACGTCGGTCACAGAGGTTCGCCAGCGTTCCTATCGACGGACCTGATCTCGCGGATGGTTGGCGGGCCAGACAAGTACCGGGAGTTTGTCAGAGTCCGGTCCACCCTCGATGATGAGCCGTACGAGACAGCGATCGCTATGTTGGCGGGAGTCCCTGACATGTCAACGGGCGAGCTCGTGATCCCTACATCATCCCTCCACGAGATTCGATTGCACGATATCGATCAGTGCTTGGCTCATCTCACCGATACGCCGGTCAGACTCGTTCGCAGCGGCGGTCTGGGCGACGCCAAACTGTGTCGACTTGTCGCGATCACCGCGGCCTACGAGCTCACCGCAGCGACTGGAGCCGCGATTAGCCACCACTACTGCTTCGCCAGCACCAACTCGATGGCGACTGTGGTCCGCCGCCAGGCAACCATCATCGAAGGCGACGAGTTCGCCCAACTGCACCACCGACTGGTGTCTTCGGTACGTCGTACCCACAACAGGAGCGGACGTCCTTAGATCTCGATTAGTGGCTGCCGCAGCTCTGGCAAGGAACAGGGCCGAAGTGGGTGACATGCTGGGTCCACTCGGCGCCGTCGTGCCAACGCTGCTTGTGAATGGCCATTGGGTCGGCGTGCCAACCCTTGGTCACGGTCTGCGGCACCGAGCTTGTCGGGTGCTCCGTGGTGACTGACTGGGTGGAAGTGGTTGAGGCAATGAGTGTTGTGGTCATGCCTCTTACTTTGAG